>Ga0315552_1001014_pt1 | contig 17318 bp, 16 predicted proteins | sample SalMarSW160170MG_2_FD_203102 | JGI IMG/M metagenome (GOLD analysis project Ga0315552, IMG submission 203102) | Salt marsh sediment microbial communities from the Plum Island Ecosystem LTER, Massachusetts, United States - Salt Marsh Sediment SW1601-70 ...
TCAAGCGCAAAGAGCTGGATCGTATCATCTCGGCCCTCGACTCGCGGGTCTTCCTGCTCCACAACGTGCACGAAGACCATCCCGTCATCTTCCAAACGCGATGGGCCATGAGTTACCTGCGCGGTCCCCTGACCCGGACGCAGGTACGGGAACTGATGTCCGACCAGCAATCGACCATCGCGCCTACTGCTCCTACGGCTCAACGGCGACCGGCAGTGGCGAAAGACGTGGCACCAGCGGCAGCGGAGGCTGCTGAGGCGGGTGCTGACTTGCCCACGGGCTACAAAAGCACCCCACCCTCTTTGGCCCCTGACATGTCCCAGGTCTTCCTGCCCCCACACCTCAGGAAGAAAGAGGCTCTGTCGCAACTGGAGGAGGAAGTGGGAAAGACCGTGGAGCCGAAAGAGACCACCATCGTGTACGAGCCGTGTCTCCTTGCTTTGGGCACGGTGAGCTTCCTCGATCGGAAACTCAAGGTCGACGAGGAAAAAGCAGTCGGCCTCCTCCTGCGGCCCGAGAATCTGCGTGCAGCCATCTCCTGGGCGGACGCCGATCCGGTTGACCTTGACCCGCGGGATCTCGAGGACGAGGCAGAACCTGAAACACTCTTCGGGACGATCCCGCCAGAACTCAGCACGGCCTCGAAGCTCGAGGGCCTGGAGAAGGACTTCACCGATCACTTGTACAACAACGAGCAGCTCGACCTGTACCACAATCCATCGCTCAAGCTGTACAGCCAGCCCGGGGAATCCGAGAGGGATTTCAAGGTTCGGGCGCAGCAAGTCGCTCGCGAGGCACGCGACGCCGAGGTGGACAAGCTGCGAGAGAAGTACCAGAAGAAACTCGACAAGCTAGGGGCCAGCCTGGACCGGGAGGAACAGGAGTTGGCCGAGGACCGCGCCGACTACGAAGGTCGCAAGCGCGAGGAGTTGCTCTCGGCAGGGGAGACGGTGGTGGGCATGTTGGGCATCTTCGGCCGTCGCTCATCGAGAGGACTCTCCACCGCGGCCCGCAAGCGCAGGCTGACCACCAAGTCGGCGGCCGACGTGCAGGAGTCGGAGGAAGAGATCAAGCGCCTCGAGGAGGAGATCGAGCAGATGACCAAGGAGATGGAGCGGGAGACCCAAGAGCTGGCCGACCAATGGACCGACGTGGCCGAGGAGGTCGAGGTCTACTCGCTCAAGCCCCGCCGGAAAGATGTCAAGGTAGAGCTCGTGACCCTGGCCTGGGCACCCTTCTGGGAGATCAGCTACAGTTCTGCGCGGGGCAAGGTCGCCCAAGGCCGCGTGCCGGCCTACTAAGAAAACATCCCGAAGGTTCTCAACCTTCGGGATGTTCAGCATTTGATCGGAGAGGCACCTCTTCACCTTGCCTGGCATGAACCCATCCTGCCATGCTGGCGGAAGGGGGCCCTGAACCTCGAGACGGATACTACTGGCCGAGGATGCCCCCCAGGAGATCTTCCATACCTGCGCCACCGCCCGCAGTCCCGGCGCCGCTCAGCAACATATCAACCACGCCACCAAGTGGCTCCGGTAGGTTCTTCTTGAGATAGCCGAGCACCACCTCCAAGACCTTCTCGGCCATCTCCTCTGGAAGGCCGGTCTTCTTGGAGATCAGCTTGACTAAGTCTCCAGTGCTCTTCGCCTTTTTCGCAGCGCTGCTCGATTTTGTGCCCAACACGTCGCCGATCTGACCGCTGACCGCAGAGGGTAGCTGTCCCTGGAGAAAGCCAGCTACCATTTCCACGCCCTTCTCGGCCATGTCGTCGGAGAGCCCAGTCTGCTTAGAGACCAGCTTGATGAGTTCCTCCATCTGTTTCTCCCTTGCCTGTCTATGATGCAAGTGCGAGATACGCAACTCCGACGCGGGACGCGGGCCGCACCCTCACCGGGGCCGACGTGTAGGATGTCGGCCCGCCCAACAAGTTGACCGACTACAACCCCTTCATCAAGGTGGCGACAAGTAGCAGCACGAACGCCACTACCACCAGCCAGAAGCCCAGCCCAAAGGGCACCGCCACTATGGTGATCGATCCCACATGGACCAGTATGCCGACCACCCCCACGATGAGGGCGACCAACCAAGTGATCACCTTGGGAGCACTCAGTTTCATCTCAACCTCCTTTGTACAAGTATCGCCTTGAGTCGTGTCCGGACTCTCTCAGCCCCGTGGCCTCCCGCCAGTCACGGAGAGTCCCCTGAACACATCGAAACGTCCCAGACGATTCGAAGAACGGACCGTAATACTACAGCGGCCAGGACTACGTCTGCGTTATCGTAGCGCAATTGAAGCCGATTCGTCAACATTGGATCACGCCCAGAGCAGACAGCCGGGCCTGCTCTTGCATCATGCGGAACGAAGCCGAAGCGCATTGAGCACTCGCCTGCTACGGAGATGGATGGGCACTGTGCCTACTTCGCTGGTGCAGACCCACACTCGGCGGCAGTGGCGGAGTATCCCCGAAGGATGACCCAACGAAAAAACCTCCCGAAGGCTCTCAGCCCTCGGGAGGTTCGGGTCCTAGCCCTAACTCTGGCTCACCAACTGGAAGGTCCCCAGGTCAACCTGGCTCGGAACGTCCTCGTCGAAGTACAGCCAGCCGTTCTCCCACTGAGTCACGTACCCCTCGGCGCCCACCAGGACTCCGAAGTGTTCCCCGCGCGGTATGGGCTGTCGGAGCACGAACCTTCCATCCCTGTCCGTCTCAGCGTAGGTGAGCATCTGCTCCTCGAGGAAGTCCTGTAGGAACTCCTCCACCGTCACGTCCGGCTGAAGGACCACGAAGAGCGCGCCCTCAATGCCCCGGCCTGTGTCGGCGGAAACGATGGTCCCACTCACCGCCACACCATCGTCCCCATCCTCGTCGGGCAGGACGATCGGAGTCCCCTCATCGCCATTGAACGAGGCCAGCAGGGAGTAGGGCTCGCTGACGCTGTAGCCACCATAGGTGACGATGACGATGTAGTAAGTGCCGGTTGTCGTGGGCTGGTACTCGATGCGCTCTCTGTCTGTGGTTCCCCACGAGTAGTCCAGGATCTCCCCGGCGGAGTCGACGAGGTACAGGTCGTAGTCGGACCGCCAGTCGATGTTGCTCAGGTCAACGATGATAGGGTCCCGGGTGTCCACATCGACGTAGTAGACGTCAACGTCCTCCTCAGAACTGAGGTACGCCTCGTACACCTTTCCAGACAACAAAGGCCCAGAGGCATCCTCTATCGTCTCGTTGGGCTCAAAGGCCTCCAGGTCCTCGGCTGGTTCCTCCGGCTCAACAAGGTAAGCGACCAGGTTTACCGGCCTTAGCTCGTTTAGCTGTCCTATCGAGACAGGTGTGTCGTTCTCGTCGATCACACCGTCGCCGTTGGTGTCCAAGACCCGCCGCGCCTCGGCGTCTGCCAACTTGGTGGGCACGCCAACCAGCTCCCCTTGAGCGTTGACGCCTGTCCCTCCACTGTTCCCGCCAGCGATGGTCGTATCGGTCCGAATCCAGGTACGTATCACCTCTCCACTGGACAGCTCCGCGCTGTCGAACCCGCTGACGCGCCCGCTGGTGAAGGTGATGTATCCCTCCCCGATGCCTGGATAACCCAAGATGTACAGCTCATCCCCCAGATGCAGTTCATCTGAGTCCCCTATCGCGACAGGACTCAGGTCCATGTCGTCGGCATCCACGGCCCTGCCATTCAAGTCCGTCGTGATCTGAAGTAAGGCCAGGTCCAGTTGCGAGTCTGAGGCCACGACTTCGGCGACGTACATAGGAACCGGTGGCCGGTCCTCTCGCGTGGTCATGCCGATGACCAGGGCGTCCATGGGAGCTCCCTCAAGCCCCACTTGGTTCGCAATGTCTGTAGCCACGTGAGCATTGGTCAGCACCAGACCGTCCTCGGACAAGAGGGTGCCGGAACCACTCCACACGGGGACCAACTCCCCTCCATCCCTCGCCAGCGCGAGGATGAGCACCGCTCCTTTCATGATCTCCTGACGCTGGGTCAGGGGCAGGCCCCCCTGGCCGGACACCGCTGCTGCTGCGCTCAGAAGGAGCACGACGACGGTCACCAAGCAGGCAAGTTTCAGCGCGTTTCGCATGTCTTATCCCCCTAGCTGAGATCAACGCTGGCGAGGATGGAGTTGAAGGCTCCCTCCTCTTCCGCGAACCGGTCCGCCCCGGCAGCGAAGGTCAGGATATAGACCCTGCCTCCATGGATGACCACCCAATCGATGGCCTGAACGACGACCGGCATGTTGCTTTGAGAACCGCCGGCGGGCTCGGCCACATAGGCATAGGTCACCTCACTCGCTGCCAGCCCCCCAACCGTGCCCTGATCCACGCTCAACACGCGGTAGGCGGTGAGTTCCTCGGCTCTGTTCAGCGCCAGGGTAGCCAGCAGTTCATTCTCCGTGAGCGGAAAGTCAGGATCCATCTCTCTGGTTCTCAGGGAGAAGGTGGGCTTGAATAGGCCCTCTGCGCGCACGTCGCTAGCGGTGACCAGTGTTTCCTTGTCCACCTGTTCCAGCCAACGGTCTGGATAACTCAGACTCACAGCTCCGTCATCGCTGGTGAAGGTAACCATCTGGCCTTGCACCCAGCCCTTGAAAGCCCAGCCCAGCAGCAAGGCGACGATGACCAAGGCCACGACCAGCAACTCATCCCACCAGCCTTTCAGAGGAACCGTACGACGAACCGACGTGGTTGTTTCCATTCTCTCTCTCCTCACGCCTATCTTCGCGCTCTGCGGTGCATCGTGAACCCTCACGTCTGGGCGACCGTTGCCCTGTTGGCCCTCCGCATCAGCCAGAAGAGAATTCCCAAGATGACCAGTGCGACGACCGTGGCCAGGATCAGACCATTCCAGGGATTGAACTGCAGCCCCCTCACGCTGGCCAGGTCTCGCAAGAAGACGAAGAGACCGTTGAGTAGCGCCGCGATAGCCAGACCGCAGGGCATCCACCACACCGGCTTGCCTTCGAACTTGTCCTGGGCCAGGAAGTAACCCACGATTCCCGCGAAGCTGGCCTGCGCCAGGGCGGTGACGACGATGCGGATGACACCTACCGAGAGATCCACACCGGCATTGGACACAACGTACTGGATGTTCAGCATGGTAGCGTATCCCAAACCTGCCGCTGTGCCGTAGATGACTCCATCCATCCGCTCGTCGAACTCCTTGCTGCCGTAGACCGTATACCGTACCGCTGCGTACTTGAGGAACTCCTGGCTGAAGCCCAGCACCAGTACGCCTCCCACCAGTTGCACCATCTGACTCTCGTACAGCCATTCCCTGATCCCGAACAGATTACCGACGAGCGGAATACCCACGGCAGCCGCCAGAAGCGCACCCAGGACAAAGATGCCGACAACGTACCGCTTGGGCTCTGGCTCCAGCCGATCCTGAAGATAGAAGAAGGCCAACCAGATCACAGCAGGCACCAGCGCCAGCACGATGCCCGTGACCACGAGCACCCTCCCTTCTAGCGCGGGTTTGGCGAAGCTGTCCAGCCCCACGACCAGAAGGATGAAAACGATCAGCGCTGCCACCAGCACCCATCCAGTCTGCCAGAAGTGGCTCCTTCCACGGGTGACTCTGCTATAGTGCTCATCACAGTAGCAGCGCCTGCCGATAGTCTTGGGCTCCGCCTTCACCGGCGCGTGGCAGACACAGCAGATACGTTCACTCATGCTTCACAGCCTCCCTTCCGCCATTCGTTGAGAGCACCCTCAATGGTGGCGCCATTGTATCCTTGCGCCCAGTCAAAGTCAAGGAGTTACAGTAGGGTCGAGCGGCCTATCCTCGATGTGCATGATCGCGGGGCCGAGGACTATCTGGGCCAGCAGCGCCATCATGGTGGCGAAGGCCAACACCGTGGCCGAACCGGTGATCTTGGTCAGCCACCAGACTAGCGCAAACTGGACGAGTTGGCTTCCCACCAGGGAGAAGGCCTAGCCCGTCCAGATCACGAACAACGAGCTCAGCGATGGAAAGACTGTCTCTTGGGCACCGCTATTCGTGTCTGCGATAGATCGCCCCCTCCCTTCGATCCGTCGCTGGACACTCCACCACGGCGCTCCGCCCGCGCGTGTCCTTCACCTATCCACCCAGGCTCTCGCGATACGTAAGAGCGACAACGAGTTCATCGGTGTCGAACTTGGGTATGCCCAGCTTCTCGATCATCTCCAGGCGGCACCCGTCATCCACCTCCCAGGAATGCACCTCGATCCCGGCCGAGCGCACTACGCCCACCACCTCAGGCGAGAGCTGGGTAGGGTGCAGGTGCACAGCTCTCGCGCCGGCGAGTCTCGCGCCGTGCAGGGCTGAATACGCCACCACGTCCAGCCCCATCCACTCTTCAGAGCGCCTCTGGAGCAGGTCAGTGGCCAGACTGGGGCAACGCCGGCCGATGTCTAGCAGCAGAGCAGGCTCGTAGCAGGTCACTTCCATCGTCTGCCACAGATCCCTGAAGGGCTCCAGCTCGCTGGCTACGATCTCCGACGACTCCGGCTCCGGCCCCTTGATCTCTCTATCTCCAATCCCAGGCGGCCTCCGAAGGTCTCCAGGACCTCCCGTAACGTGGGGATTCGGCACTGATCACCGGGATCTGCCCGAGCACCCCACAGCTCCAACTCCTGGAGTTGGACCGACTCGTACTCGAAGACGGGCCCCGATGCATTGGTGGTCCCCTCGAGATAGAAGTTGTGGAACACTACTGGCACTCGATCCTTGCTCAGTCGTACGTCCAGCTCGACGGCGTCAGCGCCAAGCTCCAGGGCACGCTCAAAGGCGCCAATCGTGTTCTCTGGTACTCCATCCGCAACGCCCCGATGGGCAACTATCTCAAACTTGCACACACTGTTTCCTCACTCGTTCAATGGTGACGACTAGCCACGCGCGACGCGCCGCACGATCCATCCTCTCGCAGCCCTGGCGGTGATGGAACCTACGCCTTCGCTAGCCGCCTGTCAAGGCACCACTTCTCCGAGACCAGTCCAGCCAGGTAGTGGACAGCGATCCCGGCCACAAAACCCAGAGCCATGTTCCAAGCCACTGATACTACAACAGTGATGCCCAGAACCGCCAGGTCCCGTATTCACTCACGTATAATGTTACCGAAGAGGTATAGTTCACTCAAATGATAATGTTACCGAGGGGACTATGCCCAACGAAGAGAAGATGAGCGTGAACGAACGGAGGAAGTATCTGCGTGTGCTCCGAAAGCGGTATCTCAAAGGGAGCAAGCTGGAACGCGGGTGCTTGTTGGATGAGATGGAGGCCGTTACCTGCTTGCATCGCAAGAGCCTGATCCGCCTGGTATCAGGGAGCCTGGAGAGAAAACCCCGCCATAAGCAGCGGGGGCGCACTTATGGTCCCGAAGTTGATCACCCGTTGCAGGTCATCGCCGAGAGTCATGACTATATCTGCGCAGAACGCCTCAAGCCTAATCTGGTGGGGATGGCCATTGATCTGGCCCGCCATGGTGAAATCGAGGCCTCACCACGCCTCTTGGATCAATTCAGCCGGATCAGCGTCTCCACGCTGCGGCGGATCCTGAATCGCCTCGGACAAGATGAACCCCGCCTGCCCCGCAAAGGCCCTGCTCAAGCCAACAAAGTGGCGCGAGAGATCCCCATGAAACGGATCCCTTGGAACGAACAGCAACCAGGCCATTTTGAAGTAGACACGGTCCATCACTGTGGTCAGAGCAGTGCCGGTCACTATGTCCATACCATCCAGGTGGTCGATGTGGCTACCGGCTGGACCGAGCAGGTGGCCACTCTGGGGCGGGGTTACACGGCCATGGAAGATGCCTTCCGCCATATCCTGGCTCGTCTCCCCTTTCCGGTGCTGGAAATCCATCCCGACAACGGTAGCGAATTCCTCAACGCTCACCTGGTGCGCTTCTGGAAAGAGACGGTGACGGGGGTGACCCTCTCTCGCAGCAGACCTTTCCACAAGAATGATAACCGCTTCGTGGAGCAGAAGAACTCAACCCTGGTCAGGGCCTATCTGGGCCCGGCTCGCTATGACACCGCTGCACAAACCAACGCCATCAACCAGCTCTACGAAAAGATGTGGCTCTACTACAACTTCTTCCAGCCTGTCATGCGCCTCAAGGAGAAAACAACGAGCCCGTTGCCCCCTGCCGAGGGTCAACCTTCACGCATCAAACGACGCTACGACTCAGCCAAGACGCCCTTCCACCGCCTATGTGAGACTGATGCCATCCCCAAACAGGCCAGGGGGCAACTCCAAGCTCTTCGTGACCAAACCAACCCTCGACAGCTCCGTCGAGAGATCTACCAACTCCTCGATGAAATCTTCCTCTTGCCTGGTGCCGTCCCAGGACAGACGGAGGATGTCTACCAGACCCTATCTACACCTACCAAGAGCCAGAAAGGAGAGGGCATTACGGTAACATTATCATTTGAAAGAATGGCTTCCCTTCGGTAACATTTTCATTTGACTGGACACGGGTCCACATTGGGCCTAACCTCTGCGGCCAACCTAGCCATCCAATCCATGATGCCCGTGAGGCCGAAGACCAGCCATACGACCCCCATCGCGAATGAGGAGGCGTAGACCATAGACGGGGACCACTGCTGCACGATGGCTACCACCGCCAGGACCTTCATGGATTCGATGGGCATGGGGAGGCGATAGAAGAGCCCGGTGGCGATGTTGGCCAGACCCATCATCACCAGGAACCCGGCTGGATTGAGCCCGCAGACCGCGATGTAGCCGATCGCCAGGGGGAAGAGCGTGCCGAAGTCTCCCATGGAGCCGGCCAGCTCTCCCAGATTGAACTCAAAGGACCCGATCCTCACAGAACGTTTCGCTCAACCTGCGCTGCCGCCGGAAAGCAGCCTCGATGTTCGCAGGCACTCAGAAGCATACAGCATTCAATGCCTTCCAGGCGACCAGGGGATCAGAAGGAGTAGACGATGCCCGGCTGGCCGGGACCGTTGGCCTCACGGATGGCGTACTCCAGGGCGTGATTGTTCTCGGCCCTCACCGAGGCCTGCATCCGGTAGAGTACGTACTCTCCTCTCGCCGTGGCTTCCTGGTTGAGAGGCTTCACCCTCTCCTGCTGGATCGCACCGCTATCTCACCTTCACGGGTTGAGCATCCACACCGAGACGTTGAGAAGGCCCGCGAAACTCACCCAGAGGATGTAGGGTATCAGCAGCGCTCCGGCCACCTTGGAGATCCTCCAGAAGGCCACGATGTTGACCACGATGGCGAGCCAGAGTAAGACGATGGCGATCACTGCTCCAAACAGTGAATACAGGCCGAAGAAGATGAACGTCCACGCGAAGTTGAGGATGAGCTGGATGGCGAAGAAAACCAGTGCTACCCGCACCCGGCGCTCATGGAGCCCTCTTCGCCAGACCAGGAACGCTGCAATCCCCATCAAGGCATACAGCGTGGTCCACACCGGGAAGAAGACCCAGTTCGGCGGATTGAAAGCTGGCTTGTTGAGGCTGGCATACCAGGTAGGGATGGCCGGCGTGGTGAAAATGGCCCCCAGGCCCCCAGCCGCCTCGCTGACCACTATGCTCACAACCAGGCGCAATACATCCTTCAGTCTGTTGTCTGCCATATCACACCTCCTTCACGTTTGTCCCCAAAGATGGTCGCTTGATCCAGACACGCCCGAACCAGCTGAACAGCAAAGAGGGACCACGCATGTCTTCCTGAAGACCTCACCCGGGCGACAACGGTATAGGCAGAGGCACCCACGTGAGCCCCCCGTCCAGTGATCGAAACAACTCCGGAACGCCAACCTCAGCGAACCCCTCGTCCTCCCACTCCAGGGGAGATAGGTTGGCATACAGTGCCAGGCCCTGGGCACTCCAACCGGAGGCGAGCAGTTCCACATCCACGTCCCGGCCGAAGTCGTGCACGAGCCACCACTGAACCTGACCTAGGTCCGGGGTACTGGCATTTTGTGACCCCCAGAGTTGGCTGGTCGGAGACTTCACCATGACGTACAGGTCTCCATTGGCTCCATCTATGGTCAAGCCGACACCGATCTGGCTGTTGTCCAACGGCGTGGGCATGGTTGTCCATTGCCCGCCGGATGTCCCTCGGCGGAGGTAGCTGCCAGCATACTTGGGCATGATGATCGCATACAGAGTGTTGGCATCCTGCGGAGCCAGGGCCACCGTGGCCACCCCGTTGAACTGGACAAGACCATCGTCGGCTCGCGCCCACGTCATGCCTCCATCGTTGCTCCGTATGACCGCGCCGGGCGCACCGCGCGTTCCAGCCGCCCACAGCGTCTCCGGGCTGCCGTACACCACGGTTACCATCCGGGTCTCCACCGGAGAAAGCGGAATCCACTCACTCCCTGACCAATGGTACAGCCCCTCACACATACTGGCGTACAGAGAGTCCACGGTCGCGTAGTCCATATTCACATTCAGCACGCAGTTCTGGGCAGGGAGGCCACCAGGGAAGTCGGTCCACGTCTCGCCGTAATCGTCGCTGACAAGAAGCCAGGACGTTCCTCCGCCGTCGAACCCCGCAGGCAGCTCTCCGATCAGAGCATAGAGGCGCCCTGGCTCCCCAGGACCCACCAGAAGCGTACGCACCTGCCGCCAAGGTTCCTCCGGGACGGTGGGCGAGGAAGTGGCGCTCGCGTCCACCTGCGGCGAGGGGATCGGCTCGGTAGCCGTGGGCACTGGAGGTAGTTGAGTAGAGGTAGGTTCAGGAGCAGAGGGCGTCGCCGGCAAAGGCGTGGGACTGGGCTCGCTAGCAGGGGGCGTCGAGGTCGCCTCTTTCACCGTGGGAGTCTCACGCGGCGTGCTGGTCGGAGGGCCAAGGATACCCCCGAGCGGACTACAGGCAAACGTCAGGACGGCAGCTAGTCCAAGCAGCGAGATCAGAGCTTTCATCTCCATGTACCTCCCTGGCGCTCCTTCTGGTACAACCTGCCCCTACATTGGTCCGGGTCACAGCCCCCTCGCACGCGGAAGCCATCATCTGTTTGAGACTCGATATGGCCTACTCCAGTGCGCTTGCCCTGTCGTCATGGGGCGGTTAGCCGAAGTCCCATGGTGCCTTTGCACCCTTGCACCGGCTGGTGGGCAAGAGCGAATCGGAACCGCGTAGAACAAGCCAATACGTGGAGCCCCATACCATGTCTTGCAGCCCCACCATGGCATCATAGTGCAGTCGTCCAGCCCAGTTGTACCAGTCCGGCAACTGTCCCAAGAATACCACCAGTATGATCTCCGAAGCCACAACACTGGCGAGGAAGTACGCACCCGGCATCACTGGAAGGTGTCCCCACCAGCGCCAACCCAGCCGCCCGATCAGGACGTACTCCCCGACCAGAGAGGGCAGAAACACGACGACCGCCAAACGTGCCCCTGTCTCCAGACAGCAACAGAAATTCCCTGGTGGTTCCCACATCTCCCAGAGTTCGGCCTCAGAAACATCGTACAGATCGAAGGTCACCATGACGATACAGGCCAAGACAAGCATGCTACAGATCCATGCCACGAAGTGCCGCGCTATAAACCTTGAGTGAGCCGCGTACTTGGTCGCGCCACTCGAAGCGGGCGTTGCCCGATCATCGCCCTCCTGGTGTTGAGGTACTTCCATGACATCTCACAAAGTCGACACGTACCAGTGTCCGAACCCGACACAGAGAGACCGTGGCCACTAATCATACAACCTGCACGGGCGCATGAGACGATGAGGTGGTGGCAGGAAGTCTGTTGTCCGATTCTCGCACAAGCCCGGCAGCCGCCGCGCGCTCACTGTCCTACCGCATACAGGTTGCTGCCCGCGCCCACGTAGAGGGTGCCATCGTTGCCGATGGCAGGCCCGACCAGGATCATCCCTCCCTCTGGAAGGAGAGAACGCCAGCGTAGGGTCCCGTCGGGCTTGACGGCGAAGAGTTCACCCTCCCGCGTTCCCGCGTAGAGCACGAGCGCGCCATCGATGGTAACGGGAGAACTGAAGTGCACCTCCCTCTCTCCATCTGGCTCCGCTACGAAGGTCCAGGCCACGGTGCCTTCGGGATCGAGGGCGTAGAGCTCGTCGCTGTTGGAGGTGAGGTAGACCCTGCCTCCGGCTCCCAGTGCAGGCGTGGAATCGGCCTGCCCATCCACCGGGGAAAAGGCCCAGAGCTGGCTTCCATCCACCGGGTCCAGCGCCAGATAGCTGGAGCCAGCACCCAGGTAGATGGTCCCATCGCTCCCCACAGCGGCGCTGGAATCAACCGAGCCCAGCGGGCTCTGCCACTTTGGGGTGCCATCGGGGTTCAGGGCGTACAGGATACCGTTGCTGGCCCCGACGTACAGCGTGCCGTCGCCTCCCAGGGCAGGTGAGAAGGGTATCCTGGACCCGGCGTCGAACCGCCACCTCTCTGCGCCGTCCCCACCAAGAGCGATCACCTGGCCGCCACCGGTCTGCGGATTGCTGGCCGCCAGGTATACGGTCGCATCCGGACCCACGACCGGTGAGCTCTCCACGATGTGACCCTCCAGGTGGTACGTCCAGGCCACGCTGCCGTCGCGGTTCAAGGCATAGAACATCTCTTCCATAGGGGAGGTCACGCCCACGTAGACCTGGCCCTCTTCGCTCAAGGCCGGCACCCCGCTGACCTGGCCGTAGGAGGCTCTCCACTTCTCCACCCCATCACCGCCGAGAACATGGAGGTTGCCGTCTAGGGACCCCAGGTAGATGTCTCCGCCCGCGCCGATGGCCGGCGAAGTGGCGAGAAGTCCAACCCGGTACATCAACCTCACATTGGGAGCCTCCGGACCCTCAGCCAGGGTGCGCCCCGTGTGCTGCGCATCGGCGGCATACATAGGCCAGGGAGCGATACCCTGCACCGGCTCCAGGGTGGCGGTAGGAGTGACCTCCACAGTGGGCTCGGCTACAGCAGTGGGCACCTCCCCCGACGGCGAAAGAACGAGGACTCGCTGATGCCCAGCGTCAGCCACGTACACGGCGCCTGAGCTATCCACAGCAACGCCCCACGGATCGCTCAAGTGCCCTTCACCCGCTTGGCTCACGATCCGCCCCTCAGCGTCCAAGGTGTAGACGACTCTGGCAGCAGCATCCGTGACGTACATGTAGCCCTGCTCATCCAGCGTGATGTCTCGCAACTCGCCGACGCCCGTGTCGAAGGCGCGCAGGAAGGTGCCTCCAGGGGCATACTTCACAATCCGTCCATTCTGGGCATCGGCCACGTAGATGTTCGCTTCCGAATCCAAGGTCATACCTTGAGGCCGGCTCAGCAAACCCGCCTCCTCGCCCTCTTCCCCGAGCGTGAAGACGAGGCCGCTGAGCAGGCTCAGCTTCTGCACTCTGCCGTTCCCGCTATCCGCTACGTACAACTCTCCCGCAACGGAATCGACTGCCAGATCCGCGATGCCTGAGAACTGGTTTGGCAGAGAGCCAGGTTGCCCGAAGCTCTGTAGTGGGTCTCCTCTGCCGTCGAACACGTGCACTCTCTCCGAGGAGTCTGTGACGTAGATGCGGCCGGTATCATCCAAGGCCACGTATCGAGGACCTTCGAAGCGGGCGTCAGGAATGGACAGGAGAAAGACGCCTTCAGGGTCAAACACCTGGATGCGGGCGTTTCCGGTGTCGGCTACGTACAGGTTGCCCTGAGCGTCGATGGCCACGCCGTGCGGAGTCGAGAACTCACCATCAGCGGACCCCGGACCGCCGATGATCCTCAACACGCCCTCGCCTGGCGGCGGAGGAACGGCCGTGGGACTGGCAGACGGCGTATCGCCCACCCCAGCACCCGGCCCGCTCGCGGTGGGAGTGGTGCTGATAGAGCCCCCTCCACAGCCGCTGGTCACGAGAGTTGCCAGGAGCACGAAGACCAGGGGTTTCCAGTTCATGTGGCTGCACATCCTGGGAGAACCGCTCTAACTCGGCTCGAGCAGGAGCAGGCCCTCCATGTTTCGCTCTATCGCTTCCCTGGACCAGAGTAGCGGGTGGTAGTCGACGTTCTGCCACAAAGAAATCATGTCGTCGTAGTGCGCGTGGAAAGCCAGCCCCGACTGGCCTGTGGTGTGGGTGCTGAGTGAGTTGTCGAAGTCGCTGAGGTCCACGATCAACCGCTGTGACACGCCGTCGGTCGTGGCGTACGGCTCCTCAGGGTCGAAGCTGGCAGCGTTCACAGTCTGCCCAGAACCCCCAACCTCCACAGGGCCTCTGTTGAAGACCTTCTCCAGAACCGCGATTCCCGACTCGCCGAGCGGCTGGTGCACGAAGGTCGCCCCGTGGAGCCGCCCCCATTGCCAGGCGTGCGGCACATCTCCGAACCTGTTGCCCAGGTAGTCCAGGGCATCAGCGAAGCTGCGCAAGACCACGTCGTCCCTGGTCTCTCGTTCCGCTGTGCTCACGTCGTCGAACCAGGGGCTATCGGACTCCTGGATCATCTCCTCCAGAGCGATGTGGTGCCAGCTCCAGCTCCCAGTGTAGTCGGCCAGAAGCTCCTCACCCAGCTCGTCGCCGAAGGTGTTCTCCACCAGCTTCACGTAGAAGACCTCGAAGATGGCAGCACCAGTGCTCTCAGCGTCACACCGGTAATCCCAGTCGCGCAGCTCGTTCAAGGCCCGCTCCTGAAGGAAGCCCTCTGGCTCGATTTGCAGGATGTAGGGAGTGAATATCTCGGCGGGGATGGAGTAGGTATCCCCTTGCACGCGCTGGAAGTCCTCTACGGTCAGGGTCTGTTTCTCGCCAACCAGCTCCGTGATGCGCTGCGCCCGGTGACCCAGGGAGTAATCGTAGGCCAGGACGTAGGGATAATCCTCACCCACGACCTTGTTGTTGGCGGTGACCAGAGCATGAGTGGAAGGGTTGAGCGTGCTGGGCAGCTCGTCGAAGGGGATGTAGCCCTGCCATTCGTAATCTCCGGTCCAGCCAGGCACAGGAAGGAGACCGGTGTGTCCTTCAGTTCGTATGGGAATCAGGCCCGGTCCCTGATATCCGATGTTCCCTTCTGTGTCGGCGTAGACGAAGTTCTGCGATGGAACCGCCCACAGCCGAAGGGCTGCTCTGAACTCCTCCCAGTTGCTGGCTCGATCGAGCATCAGCACAGACTCGACCATCTGGTTGGGCTCGAGCGCTGTCCAACGGAAAGCCAAAACTTCGGAGAGGTCCTCTACGACGGGGGTGATGACCGGACCGTGGCGCGTGACCTGCACCCGCTCGACGACCGGATCCTGGCCCGAGACCTCGATCACCTCTTCGATAACGTCCATGTCCATCCATTGGCCCTGGTACTCGTACTGGTCGGGGTTCTCCGGGTTCACCTTCTCGATATAGAGATCCTGCACGTCCGGCCCCAGATTGGTGACCCCCCAGGCGAAGTGCTCGTTGTGGCCCACGATGACCCCTGGCACACCGGGGAAGGAATACCCTTCCACGTTGAGGCCGCCACCCACGAGATGGACCTCGTACCAGATGGAGGGCATCTGAAGCCCAAGGTGCATGTCATTAGCCAGGAGGGGCATCCCCGTCGCCGACTTGCTGCCGTCAACCACCCAGTTGTTGCTGCCCACACCCGGTCCGCCACCGCCCAAGACGTCCTTCAGTCCGGCGGCCTGGGCCAGAAGCCCCTCGCTCTCCAGGTGGCTGTAGTCCCCCACCTCGGGGGGGATGATGAGAGGGAAGTCTTCAGGGTACGGAGGGGCAAGCTCCCCTGCCTGCTCCTCGCCCAAGGCCTCGATCAACCGAGCGCGCAGAAGCTCCGCCTCCCAGTTGCCGCCCAGGTCCCAAGCCATGACCTTGGCCCAGGCGATGCTATCGGCAGGCGTCCAGGGCTCCGGCTCGACACCCATGAGCGTGAATTCGAGGGGCAGACTGCCGCCATGGCTCTCCACGAAGGCGTTGACGCCGGCAGAGTAGGCCTCCAGCACGGTCCGCTGTTCTCCGGTGAGCCCCTCCGCCTCCTCCTCGGCCACGCGCCGCCAGCCCAAGGTGCGTAAAAAGCGGTCCGTGTCCAGAGTGGCCTCTCCACAGATCTCCGACAGGGTGCCGCTCGCTACGCGGCGGTTGAATTCCATCTGCCACAGGCGGTCCTGGGCCGCCACGTACCCCTGCGCGAAGAAGAGGTCCTCGGCGCTGTCTGCGTAGATGTGGGGCACACCCCACTTGTCTCGATACACCTCCACCGTCGATAACAGACCGGCCAGCTTAACCGTTCCGTCGATGGTGGGGAAAGTCCGACGGACGTACAGGGAGCCACCGACCACGGCGAGAACCAGCACCGCTCCCACAATGCAAGCCACGACCACACCCAGAATGGCAAGAGTTCTGCGCAACATCTCTCCTCCTTCCTCGCCCACGGGGACGCAGCTCATTCTACCTGCTTTTCATCACCTCTGTCAAAGGAAGAGGGGAAAGTGGACAAATTAGCTCCATTATGTTATACTTATCATGACATACTTCCTTGAGTCTACTGTATGAAGTTGCATTGGCATGTGAAGGGAACAGGAAAATGAAGCGCCTACTGATTGCCACCCTGCTTTTCATGGCCTTGGTCTCGTGCTCGTCACCGGAGGCTCCGGTGAGCGACCCGCAAGCTGGAACAGGGAGTTCAGCGCCTGCTCCTGTGGCCACCGAGCCCAGTGAGCAAGTCCCAGAGATGCCCCTGACTATCGAGGAGATGCACCCCGCCGACGTGGACAACAGCACGCTGCCCATCACCTCCGTGGAGGAGCTGCATCACACGGGGCGAACACAGGAGTACGACATCGACACCTATCGCCTGGTAGTGGATGGGCTGGTGGAGAACCCCTTGAGTTTGTCCTACGATGAGGTGCTAAGCTTCCCGCAGGTAAGAGAGACGGTGCTGCTCATCTGTCCCGGGTTCTTCTGGGACAACGCGGAGTGGACGGGCACGCCCCTCAGATTGATCTTGGAGGAAGCCGGGCTGTCGCCCAGTGCGTCCAGGGTCCACCTCGTGGCTGGCGATGGCTACCGGCAGATCCTCTCGGTGGAAGAAGCAACGGCTGACGGCGTCTTCCTCGCTTACGAGGTGAATGGAGAGACCCTACGGCCAGACCATGGGTATCCCTTGAGGCTGGTGGCGCGTCACCAGTACGGGTTCAAATGGGTCAAGTGGATAGAGCACATTGAGGTTTTGCAGTAGCACCGCCCAGAGCACAGCTCTTTTCCATACTGATCGCAGTCTATTCCCTGTCCTACCTGCGTCCCTCAAGCGTCAGAGGCCGCGTTGGGGGATACGGTAGGTACAGGGAAAAGGTCCTTCCGGTTCGCCAAGAGCCGGACCGAAGTGGAAGGCACGAGCCGGGTCCCTCGGCGACCCGCTGCTTGGTGACCTA
>Ga0315552_1001019_pt1 | contig 17265 bp, 11 predicted proteins | sample SalMarSW160170MG_2_FD_203102 | JGI IMG/M metagenome (GOLD analysis project Ga0315552, IMG submission 203102) | Salt marsh sediment microbial communities from the Plum Island Ecosystem LTER, Massachusetts, United States - Salt Marsh Sediment SW1601-70 ...
AAACCGAGAATTGTAAATATTCATGATCTGGAACTGATATCTCTGGATAAAGATTTACTTATTATAAAAATAAATTGCAGTTCCGGCACATATATAAGATCTCTGGCTCATGAGATCGGGGACAGGTTGGGGTGCGGAGCTTCGGTAAAGGGACTAAAAAGATTAAAAATAGGAAATATTGAGCTGGAAGACAGTATTAATGTCGAACCGTTTTTGAAAAGTGATCTTAAAAAAAGTGATTTATTAACCGCTCCCTATATGATATCTATTGAAAGATTACTTAAAAGCAGTCCGGACCTTTATATAAAGGACGAGTATAAAAGTCAGATAATCAATGGCCATCGTATCAATGGTGAAATGATAATGTCAGTAAAAACCGGAGAAAGGGATCTTACCGGGAAAGGAATTTTAATAAAAATAAAGGATAGTAAAGAAAATACAATAGCAATACACGAGATTTTAAGCGGGATAAATATTTCCGGTGTCAAAGATAAGAAATTAAATTTAACTAAAAGTATTGTGATTTTTTAGTAGTGTAATAAAATCTATAAAATTTGATATTTTTTATAAAATAAAGTCATAATGGCAAAATTACTGGAATTAAAAAAAATAGATAGAGAATATTTCAAGGATAAAAATCCTGTTGCAGTAATAGGTTTTTTTGATGGGGTACACCCGGGGCACAGGAAGATACTGGAATCCTGTATTAAAAAAGCTAAGAAAATCAATGGTGTCAGCATAGTTTTGACTTTTAATAAGCCTCCTCTAAATGTAATAAAAAGCAAGATGTTCAAAAAACTTATAATTCCATATGAGGAAAAAATAAAGATTTTAAGTGGGCTGGGTATTGACTATATCGTGAAAGCCAATTTCGATTCCGGTTTTTTAACAATGGAACCCGATATGTTTTGCAGGGACATACTTATAGGCAGGTTCCATATCAAAGAGATTTTTGTAGGAAGCGGGTTTAATTTTGGTTTTAAAGCAAAGGGAGACATACTATTTTTAAAAAGATTTTTAAAATCATATGGTATAAAGGTGAATGTGGTACCTCTTCTGAAAATAAAAAACGAGGTAGTTTCAAGCACGAATATAAGGAAATATTATTCTCAGGGCGAGATAAGACAAATAAAAAATTTATTGGGGAGGGATCCGCAGGTTCAGGGAATCGTTGTAAAAGGAGCAGGACGCGGGAGGCAGCTGGGATTCCCTACAGCCAATATAGATATTTGTGAAATCTTTGTGACTCCGAAGGACGGAGTTTATCTTGGAAGCAAGCATAGGCCGCTTCCGGCTATTGTAAATGTGGGAGACAATCCGACTTTCAAAGAATCGAAAAAATGGATCGAGGCCTTTATAATAAATTTTAAAGGTAATATATATCAGAAAAAAATAAGGATCAGCTTTTTAAAAAGACTCAGGGATGAAATTGTTTTTGAGAGTAAAGACAAACTGATAAATCAGATGAAAATGGATTTACAGTATGCCGGCAAATACTTCAATATAAAAATTTAGTAAAATTAAGAAGACTTCAAAGGATCCTAAAAGATTTTTATAGGCAATTTTTATTCTACGGAAGGAAAAAATATCAAAAAGTGTTTAAATTGTAATTAATATACAGTTATGATAGATTATACTTCGAACATTTTCGAGGAGGTGAAAAGTTGACTTTAGTAAAAGAGGACAAAAAAAAGATCATAGAGAAATTTAAAACTCATGAGAATGATACCGGTTCCTCCGAAGTTCAGATAGCTATTCTTACGAAGAAGATAAACAGACTGAACGAACATTTAAAGGAGAATAAAAAGGATCATCATTCCAGAAGGGGTCTCGTCGTCATGGTCGGCAAAAGAAAAAGACTTCTGGGATATTTAAAAAATAATGATATAGCAAAGTATAAAAAATTGATTGAAGAATTAGGTTTAAGGAAATAATTCAGACTCAAGTATTTTTTTATCTCTGCAGTGAAAAGGAGAATGTAATAAATAAATGGAAAAAAGTTGTACTTTAGATATTGGCGGCAAACAAATGATTTTTTCGACCGGTAAAATAGCCAGACTGGCTAATTCGGTTCTTGTCAAATTTGGCGGAAATGGGGTGCTGATCACAGCGGTCATGAGTCAGAATCCATCAGGGAATACAGATTTTTTCCCACTGGTAGTTGATGTAGAAGAGAGAATGTATGCAGCGGGAAAAATACCCGGAGGATTCTTTAAAAGGGAAGGCAGAGCAAGCGATAAGGCAATTCTTAATTCAAGATTGACAGATAGACCCTTGCGGCCATTGTTTGATAAATACATAAGAAATGAAGTTCAATTGATCGGTACGGTCGTATCTTTTGATCAAATCAATCCTTACGATATTTCTGTAATAAATGGGGCATCGATGGCATTATATATATCGGATATACCCTTCGAAGAACCTATAGGTGCGGTCAGAATAGGAAAAGTCGGAGATAACTGGATAATAAATCCGGATTATAGCGAGATCGAAGAAAGTATAATAGATATCATAGTAGCCGGAACAGAAGATGCAATATTGATGGTGGAAGCCGGAGGCAGGGAAGTCTCGGAAGAAGTAACAGTGGAAGCCATAGAGAAGGCGCATATCGAAATTAAGAAAATCGTTGATTTCCAAAAAGAATTCAGGAAAATAGCCGGCAAAGAAAAGAGAGAAACAGTTAACTTTGAATTGAATAAAGATGTCGAAAAAAAAGTCAGAGAACTGGCAGAAGCAAGGATTCAGGAAGTTCTGGATGACATTGAGAAATATTCGAGGGAAGATAAAAAGAAAGAATTGCTGGATAATACCGCCAGAGGTTATTTCCAGGATAAGATGCTGATAATAAAGGAAGAGATTGGGAAAGAGCTGGAATCTGAATTTCCGGAAGACAGTGAAAGCATAGACATAAGTTTTAAGGATCTCGAGAGAGAGCTGGTAAGAAAGCTTATTCTGAAAGAAGGGATCAGGCCCGACGGCAGAAAACCTGATGAAATAAGAGAAATAAACTGCGAGGTGGGGTTATTTCCCGAAACGACACATGGCACCGGACTTTTTACCAGAGGCAAAACACAGGCCATTACTATACTGGCCCTTGGTTCGATAAGAGAAGCGCAAAAAATAGATAGTCTGGGAAAAGAAGAATTCAAGAGATACATACATCACTACAATTTCCCGCCTTTCAGCACAGGGGAAACCTGGCCACTCCGGGGGCCTAAAAGGAGAGAAATAGGGCACGGAGCACTGGCTGAAAAAGCTTTAAGGCCGATGATACCCGATGAGGATAAATTTCCGTATGTCCTGAGACTCGTATCGGAAGTTCTGGAGTCAAATGGTTCCACCTCGATGGCAAGTGTGTGCGGGAGCACTCTGGCTCTTATGGATGCAGGGGTCCCAATATTAAATCCGGTTTCAGGTATAGCAATGGGACTTATTAAAGATGAGGATGATAAATATATAATACTCAAGGATATACAGGGTCTGGAAGATTTTTATGGAGATATGGACTTTAAAGTTGCAGGAACCAAAAATGGAATCACTGCACTTCAGATGGATATGAAAGTAAAGGGTATAAACATTGATATTATAAAGAAGACTCTGGAGAAGGCGAAAGAAGGAAGACTTTACATACTGGGCAAGATGCTTGAAGTAATCCCGCAACCAAGAGAAAGTCTGGCAAGTTGTGCCCCGAAAATAACTACTTTTAAGGTTCCCAAAGAAAAGATTGGCGAGATCATAGGTCCGGGCGGGAAAAATATCAAAAGCATAAAAGAAGAATTTGATCTCGAAGAGATCGATATAAGTGATTATAATGGGGAAGGTCTCGTTTCTATTACATCTTCCAATGATGTCAATATGGAGATGGCAAGAAAAAAAATAGAGGGAATGTTAAAAGGCATAGAAGACATAAAGGTTGGGGATGAGTTTTCAGGAACTGTGGTAGGCATAACAAGTTACGGAGCTTTCGTTAATTTGTTCCCTGGAGTGGATGGACTTCTCCATATATCCAAGATTTCGAATAAAAGGATAAATGACGTTAACGATTATTTAAAAATAGGTGATAAAATATCTGTCAGGGTCGGTAATATTGATTCCAGAACGAAAAAAATAGGACTGGAAAGAACTGATATCTGAAATTTTTTTGAATGAGGTAAATAAGAAAATAGTTTCTTCAAATAGTGTAAAATTCGATAAATATGAGATAACTGAATTAAATAACGGAATAAGAGTTATTAGTGAATATTTACCCCATTTCAGATCTATCTCGCTGGGTTTCTGGATACCAACCGGGTCCAGAAATGAAGATAAAAGCATCAGCGGAATTTCACATCTTATAGAACACCTTATTTTCAAAGGCACCCAAAAAAGAAATTATAGAGACATAGCGATCGAGTTCGATTTAATGGGTGCCGAATTCAATGCATTCACTGATAAAGAAAATTGCTGCATATACGCTGATTTTATCGATACCCATCTTGGCAATTGTATGGAACTTTTGTTCGATATATTGATGAATCCATCTTTTAAAACGGAACATATCAAGACCGAAAAAAAGGTAATATTCGAGGAAATAAAGATGGTGGACGAAAATCCTTCCGATAATATCATGAATTATTTCTATGAGGTAGTTCTGGATGGTCATCCCTTAAGCCTCCCGATTCTGGGAACAAAGAACTCTCTAAAAGAAATCAAGAAATCCGCGATACTAAAATATTTCAAAAAGGAATTTGATATAAGCACAGTTGTTATTTCAGCCGCAGGAAATATAAGGCACAGGGATTTGATAGATGAAATAAAAAAACATACTGATAGGATAGAATATAAAAAACAAACCGGTAATTTTTTAATGAAGAAACCAATTTCCAATGGAAGTGTCAGGAATATACATAGCAATAAGACAAGTTCGGTTCATATGTGTTTTGGCGGGCTGGGCTGCAGCAGGGGCAGCAAAGATAAATATCCGCTTTCGCTGTTTACAAATTTACTTGGAGGGAGTATAAGCAGCAGATTATTCCAGAAAATAAGAGAAGAAGAAGGTCTGGCGTACTCAATTTTCAGCAGCAATATTCAGTATCATGATACGGGTATAATAATCATATATTCGGCTTCTTCGCCTAAAAACACGGAAAAGATTCTGGAACTGATCAAGGATGAGATAACCGATATCAGAAGTCATGGAGTGAAGGACATAGAACTGGAGAGATCCAGAGAAAATTTAAAGGGCAATATCGTTCTGGGAGTCGAAGATATAAGCTCGCGGATGTTCAGACTTGGAAAAGGACTCCTGTTTGATAAAAAAGTTTTGACTATTGACGAGATATTGAAGAAAATAGACAAGATAAAGCAAAATGATCTGAATAGAATAGCAAACAAGTATTTCGAACCGGATAAAATGAGTCTTGTGACACTTGGTAAACTAAAAAAAGGCGGATTATCATGAAAAGAATAATCATGTTTGGTATTTGCGGTAAGATGGGAAAATCTATTTCCGAAGAACTGATAAAAGAGAAAGAAATAGAATTGATCGGAGGTTTTGATATTATAAATATCGGTGTCGATATAGGAGAATTATTAACCGGTAAGAAAACAGGATACAGAATCCATGGTTCCTATGAAGATATCAAAAAGTTAAATCCGGATATTATCATTGATTTTACAACAGCGGATTCAGCCAATAAAAATATAAACTGGGCCATTGATAACAATATAAATATAATTGTAGGAACCACAGGTTTAAGTAAAGAAGATTTAATAAAAATTGAAAGCAGAGCTCTAAAGTCCGGCAGCAAGACGCTTATTGTTCCCAATTTTTCTATAGGAGCTGCGGTTATGATCAGGATTTCCGGGATGATATCAAAATATTTCGATGATTGCGAAATAATCGAAATGCATCATGATAAAAAGAAGGATGCACCTTCGGGTACATCTTTACATACAGCGGAAGAGATAAGCTCTGGAAGCAGTTTTGACAGGTCCAGATTAAAAGATGGTGAAACAGAGACACTAAAAGGATCAAGAGGTGGAGTTACCGCCGGTATCCATATCCATAGCGTGAGATTGCCTGGACTGTTGGCGCATCAGCAGGTCATATTCGGAACAAAAGGTCAAACTTTGTCCATAAAACATGACAGTATTGACAGGTCATCCTTTTATCCGGGAGTTATTCTTGCCATCAGAAATCTGGATAAACTTTCCAGCTATACTTTCGGATTGGATAAATTAATAGATATTTAATCAGGGTATTATTTTAGGAGGATCAAATGATAAATATAGGTGAAGTAATTACAGCGATGGTAACCCCATTTGATAAAGATTATAATCTTGATCTTGATTCATGCGCAAAACTAATAAAGTATTTGATAGATGAAGGAAGCGACGGAATTTTGCTTGCCGGTTCTACCGGAGAAGCCTCGACTCTGGATGACAATGAAAAGATAGAATTATTCAAATTCGCAAAAGACAATTTTGGGGATAAAATCAAGATAATTGCCGGAACAGGTTCCAATGATACCAGGCATTCAATCGAATTATCGAAAGAAGCGGAAAAAATCGGTGTAGACTGCCTGCTTCTTGTTGGACCCTATTACAACAGGCCTTCTCAGACGGGTCTTTTCAAACACTTTGAGGCAATTGCAGCTGAAGTAAAAACACCCATAATAATTTATAATGTCCCCTCGAGAACATCGTCCAATATAAGTTCAAAAACCTGTGTGGAGCTTTCAAAAATAGATAATATTTGCGGAGTCAAGGAAGCCAGTGCTGATATGAGGCAGATTGCAGAAATAATTAGAGATACCGGTGAAGATTTCCTTGTGTACAGCGGTAATGATGGTGACACACTGCCGATACTGTCACTTGGAGGTTACGGCATAATAAGCGTAGCTTCACATATTATCTGCAGGGAAATAAAAGAAATGGTGACCAGTTTCAAAAGAGGGGATCTTAAAAAAGCATCCGGAATGCATCTCGATCTTCTGGATATCTTCTACGGGATTTTTATAGCATCAAATCCTGTTCCCATCAAAGAAGCATTGAATCTAAAGGGCATAAATGTAGGTCCATGCAGACTTCCATTATGTTCCATGGAAGATAATAAGCTGCAGACTTTTAAGGCAATATTGAAGAGACATAAGATAATAAGTTAATAGGATAGTTATTAATTAGAGGTGAAATTTTGCAGATAAGCAGTCATGGTAAAAAAAAGTAGTTTAAAAATAATACCGCTGGGAGGTTTAAGCGGAATAGGGAAAAATATGATGGTCTTTGAAAAAGACAATCATATCATAATAGTTGACTGCGGAATAATGTTTCCGGACGATGATATGCCGGGAATCGATTTTATAATACCTGATTTTTCATATGTCAAAAAAAATGAAAGTAAGTTAAAAGGCATAATACTAACACATGGTCATGAAGATCATATAGGAGGCCTGCCTTTTTTATTTAAAGAAATCAATGCACCTGTATATGGAACCAGGCTTACCATAGGACTCGCAAAAATAAAGTTTGAAAACTCTAAAAACGTAATTCCGGTAAAATATAATGAAATAAATCCTGATGAACCGCTTGAAATAGGACCGTTCCATATAGATTTTTTCAGGGTTAACCACAGCGTACCGGATGGAGTAGGACTGGTCATAAAAACAGATATCGGAACCGTGGTACACACCGGTGATTTTAAGTTTGATTATGATCCTATCGATGGTAAAGTGATCGAATTTTCAAAAATAGCCAGGGCAGGTGAAGAAGGCGTGCTGGCTCTTTTGTGCGACAGCACCAATGCCGAAGAAATAGGTTATACTTTACCTGAAAAGGATGTAGGAAAAACGTTGTTAGAAAAATTCGAAAAGGCATCGAAAAGAATCATTGTTGCTACTTTTTCTTCCCATATTCACAGGATACAACAGGTACTGGATGTAGCCAGCAAGCTGGGTAAAAAGGTTGCAATTTCCGGTAAATCGATTTTGAAGACAATCAGAGTTGCCACCGAACTTGGTTATTTGAAAATACCGGAGGACACAATAATTCCAATATCCAGGATTGATGAGTTTCCGCTAAAAGAAATAGTTATACTTTCTACGGGAAGCCAGGGCGAACCGCTATCAGCTCTTAACAGGATGGCTCTGGGAGAACACAAAAGAATCAATATCATGAAAGGTGATATGGTGATAATATCTGCCTCTCCGGTCCCGGGAAATGAAAGAGCCATATCCAATACCATAAACAGACTTATAAAAAAAGGAGCGGATGTTTATTATGAATCCATTGCCGGTGTTCATGTATCCGGCCATGCTGCCCGTGAAGAAATAAAAATTATGATAAAAATGGTCAGTCCCAGATACTTCATTCCCATTCATGGAGAAGATAAACATAAGATCCAGGCTGCCAAGTTAGCAGAGTCAATGGGGATAGAGGAAAAAAATATAATCATAGCCGAAAATGGGGATATCATTAAAATGAATAATAATTTTTGCAGGATCTCGGGTAATTTACATCCACAGACTATTTATGTGGATGGTGTTGGAATGGGCAACATAGAAGATATAGTACTTAAGGACAGAAAGATTTTATCGAGAAGCGGAATTATGTTTATAGTAATGGGGATAGACTGCATCGGGAAAAAGATTTTATGTGAACCAGATTTTATTCTAAAGGGAATAATATATATCGAAAATTTAAAAAACCTCTTGAATGAAGCAAAGAAAATTATAAAAGATATAATAAAAAACTGTTTCGACAGCAATATTATAGATAAAACGACAATCGAAGGCCTGGTAAGTGACAGGATAGAAAAATTTATTTTTAAAAAAGCGGAAATAAGACCTATAATAATAACCAGAGTTATCAGTCCCGACAGGCATTGAATTTAAAATCTATTATCATAAAAAATGGCCAGAAGAAATTATAAGCGTAAAAAAATAGTAAAAACCGGGAAAAGTAACAAATCATCTGTTCCGAGAGAAAAAAAGAAATACGTTAAAAGAAGATCCGAAGTCTACGGTGTTTTGATATTAGGGGTTTCGGTACTGCTTTTTATCAGCGTATATGGCTTTGCGGGTTCCGGCATCATAAATACGTCAGTAAATAATTTCTTGTCTTATATTTTCGGAATAGGTAAGTTTTTAATACCATTTATGCTCCTGATCTGGGGTTTTAGTTTCTTCCTGAGAAGAATCCGTCTTTTACCTTCAAGTTTTGGCTGGGGATTTTTCCTGTTATTTTTTTCAATACTTGGAATTGTAAGTAATAACCTGACGGTCCAGGCAAATATTTTTGACGAAGTGCTGATAAAGGATAGAGGTAGAGGCGGAATTACAGGAGCAGGCATTTTTTACGGACTTTACAGACTTCTCGGCAGTGCCGGTGCACTGGTTGTGCTGAGTGTCCTTGTGATTATATCCATACTGATTATCACAAAGATTTCCATGATAGATATTGCCAAAAAAATAGTTTATTTATTTAAGAAAATAAAATTCAGACGTTCTGATGATTTATTAAGGAAACAAACTACAGACGACCGTGTTTCATTGAAAAAGACAGATGCAGGCGGAAATAAAATCTACAACAATGAGGGAAATGTCGATTTAAAAAGAATTGAAGTAATAGATAATATGAACAGGATTTCAAAAGAAAAAATAGAAATGCCTGATGAGTTTATGAAAAAAACCGGTGCAGTCGAAAACGGAGGAAATCAATTAAAAATACCAATTGTAAGAAGCAGCGACCTTGAGGACAATTACAGACTGCCTCCTAAAAATTTACTAAAGAAGTCTCAAAATTTACCATCCAAATTATATAAGCAAAGCGTAAAGGAAAGAGTATATACTTTAAACAGACTATTCAATGATTTCAATCTGGATGTCAGAATAGACAGAGTGGTTGGCGGCCCCACGGTGACTCTTTATGAATTAAAACTGTCACCGGGAGTCAAGGTGCAAAGACTGCTCAGTCTGGAAGATGATTTTTGTGTTGCTCTGGGTTCGCCGGATTTGCGGATTCTTACACCTATACCGGGGAGATCCGCTATCGGCATAGAGGTACCCAATACTGTTAGAAGTATTGTTACTCTGGGCGATATTTATTCCAGCGAGGATAATAATCTGACTGATAATCTGCTCAATATCCCGTTGGGGAAAAATCTTTCGGGAAATATTGTTTATATGGATATAGCCAAGATGCCGCATATACTTATTGCAGGCGCCACCAATTCAGGGAAAAGTTCATGTCTCAACAGCATCATAATCTCTCTTTTGATGAAAGTAAAACCAGGTAATGTCAGGTTAATAATGATCGATCCTAAGATGGTCGAACTCAGTATTTACAATGGAATACCGCATCTTTTATCTCCGGTCGTGATCAATCCAAAGAAGGCCTCCTCTGCTCTTGCATGGATAGTAGAAGAAATGGAAAATCGTTTCAAGGTACTGGTCGGGAGAAATTTCAAATCTCTGGAAATGTATAATTTCGAAGCTGAAAGAAATGAAAATGGGGATGAGAATTTCAAGCCATTGCCGTACATACTGGTTTTTATCGATGAGCTGGCTGACTTAATGATGTTATCGGCATCGGAGGTAGAGGATAGTATCTGCAGGATCGCACAAATGGGAAGGGCAGTAGGCATTCATTTGATAATATCCACACAGAGACCTTCGGTCAATATAATAACGGGATTGATAAAGGCTAATGTTCCCTCAAGAATAGCGTTCATGGTTGCATCAAATGTGGATTCGAGGGTTATTCTGGACTGTCCGGGGGCTGAAAAATTGGTTGGTAAGGGAGATATGCTTTATCTGCCTTACTATTCCAACAGGCCGGAAAGGGTTCAGGGGGCTTTCGTGACCTCAAGTGAAATAGAAATGATTACAGGATATATAAGAAATATCTGCACTCCGGAGTACAGCCTGGAAATCTCAAAAAGAATAAGCGACGAAGATAAATATATTCAAAACGAAGATGTACTATTCTACGAGGCCTTGAGAGTAGTAGTGGATTTCGGACATGCATCGGCTTCATTACTGCAGAGAAGGCTAAAAATAGGTTATTCAAGAGCTGCGAGGATCATTGATCAGATGGAAGATAGAGAGCTCGTCAGCGGATATGACGGCAGTAAACCCAGAGAAGTTTTAATCTCAAAGGAAGATTTGATTAAAATGCTGGAAGAAAAAGAAAATTAGAAGAATCTTTTGAGAACCAAAGAATATGAACCTGTCAATTATAAGTATAGGAACCGAATTAAATCTGGGATTAATACTAAATGAAAATTCCAGATATATAGCAGAAAGAATCACCGAACTGGGTATAGGATGTAAGTATATATATACCGTTGGTGATGATTGCGATGAGATATCCAATGTGCTGAGGCATAGTCTGCAATTCAGTGATCTTGTAATAATAACAGGAGGTCTGGGTCCCACTGATGATGATGTAACCAGGAACGCAGTAGCTTCAACTCTAAATCTAAAGCTTATAAGAGACAGAGACCTTGATGTAACCAGCCTGAAATTTATAAGAAAAACCAAAAACTGTAAAATCACCGATAGATTGTTTCGTCAATCTTATATTCCCGAAGGTTCTATTCCCTTTAAGCCGGAAATCGGAAGTGCCTCCGGATTTAGAATAGAACTTGATGGAAATAAATTCATATTCTGCATTCCCGGAGTTCCAAAAGAAATGAGAAGCATGTTCGAAAAAGAAGTCGTTCCTTTCCTTGAGAGAAGATTAACAAATAAAGATTTAAAAAATAATATATTTAAAATTAAGAAATCTACCTTACTCACTACCGATATAAGCGAAACGGAAATAGAGGAAAAGATCAAGGATATTGTTGATAAAGCGGGAGATATCGGTGTGAAGATAGGGATCACTGCCGATCCGGGCCTGATAAAAATAATACTTGTAGCAAAATCGCAGGATGATAAAGAAGCTCAAATGAATTTGAAAAAGATAGAAGAGAAGATTTCAGATAAGCTTGGAAAATATTTCTATGGAAAGGAAGATGCTCTGATTTCCGATAACCTGAAAGAAGCCATAGCAAGGATCGGGGGTAATCTGACTATCAGCGTGGCAGAATCCATAACAGGGGGACTTATAAGCAGTATTATCACAGATACACCGGGAAGTTCGAAATTTTTCATGGGAAGTATTATATCTTATTCGGATTATTCTAAAATGAAGTTACTCGATATCGATAAAAAGCTCCTTGAGAAACATGGAGCCGTAAGCAGAGAAATATGTCTGGACATGGCAAGAAAGGTAAGGAATTTGTTCGATTCCGATTATGCGTTAAGTGTGACCGGTTACGCCGGTCCGGAAGCGGATAGTGGTAAATTGGGTCTTGTATATTGTTGTATCCTCGGACCTTCCGGATATGAAAGAGTATTCGAAAAAAGATTTCCTGGCACAAGGTATGAGATAAAGTTCAGAACCGCGCAGTTCATACTTAACGAACTCAGGGCAGCCATAGGGCAAATAGTAGAATGGTAGAAAAAAGATTATTTATAGCTATAGATATTCCCGGGCATATAAAGGATAATGTATATAGCTATATGAAAACTCTGCTTAAGGAGAACAGTCATATAAAATTAGTATCTGCTCCGAATATCCATATAACATTGAAATTCCTTGGGAATGTAGATATAGAAAAGATAGAGAAGATAAAAAAAGCCATAAAAGAAACGGCCGATAAGTTTAATAGATTTAAATATGAAATTAGCGGAAAGATAAATGCTTTTCCCAGTCCGGGCAGTGCCAGGGTTATTTTTCTGGAAATCGGAAGCGGAGGAGAACAGATATCAGAGATTTACAGGCAGCTGGAAGACAATCTCGAAAAGATTAAGATAAGAAAAGAAAAAAGGGAGTTCTCGCCCCATATTACAATTGCCAGATTAAAGGATAAAAAGAATATGGAAAATTTTATCGATGAATATAAAATGGATAAGATAGAAAGACTCGATTGTTTGAATATTACATTATTTGAAAGCCAATTAAAACCGCATGGAGCGGAATATTCTGTACTCGGGGAGTTCGGTCTGAAATAAGAAATATTTTAATTGATAAAATTTGCTGTTTAAAAATATTATTAATATGTTAAAATAGGCTTATGAACAATTGCACATAATGTAAAGATTAAGTGTTTAATGCAATTATTTAAGATTTTTTTATTAATATTTTAATTGAGTTTGTTTACCGGAGGATAATATGGACAGGGAAAAGATTATAGAAAGCACAGTATCTCAGATCGAAAGGCAATTTGGCGGCGGCGCCATAATGAAATTGGGTGAAAAAAGTACAATGGCGGATATAGGCTATATATCCACCAATTCGCTGGAACTTGATATAGCACTGGGCATAGGTGGAATACCCAGAGGAAGAGTTACCGAGATTTTCGGACCGGAAGCGTCGGGAAAAACAACACTTGCTTTGCATATTATTGCCAGTGCTCAAAAAGGAGGAGGCATCGCAGCTTTCATAGATGCCGAACATGCGCTGGATCCCGGTTATGCAAGGAATCTGGGTGTAAATATCGAGGAACTTCTGCTGTCACAGCCGGATAACGGAGAGCAGGCGCTTGAAATATGTGAGATCCTTATTAAGAGCGGCGCGCTGGATGTAATAGTAATTGATTCGGTCGCAGCTCTTGTACCTAAAGCTGAACTTGAAGGCGAAATAGGGGATTCCCATGTTGGGCTGCAGGCAAGACTCATGTCGCAGGCTTTAAGAAAAATAACAGGGGTTGTAAGTAGAACCCATACTTCTGTAGTTTTTATTAATCAGCTCAGGGAAAAAATAGGTGTTATGTTTGGTAATCCGGAAGTGACACCCGGCGGCAGGGCTCTAAAATTTTATTCATCAGTGAGGATAGATATCAGAAGAATTGACAGCATTAAAAGTGGTACGGAAGCAATCGGAAACAGGGTCAGGGCAAAAGTGGTAAAAAATAAGGTGGCTCCTCCGTTTAAAACTGCCGAATTTGACATAATGTATGGAAGAGGCATATCTAAAGAAGGAAGCGTTATCGATGTCGGTACCGAACTTGGGGTCCTTGAAAGAAGCGGATCCTGGTACTCCTATAAAGGTGAACGGATCGGGCAGGGCAGAGAGAACGCAAAAATGTTTCTGGCTCAAAACACCAAAGTAATGGACGAGATCGAAAAAAAAGTCAAAGAAATGCTGAATCTTGATACCGGTAAGACAAAAAAGAAAGACACGGAAAAGAAGATTAAAAAAGAGGAAATTGAAAAAGAAAAGAGTTGAGTCCTGTCGTCTTTCTTACTATTTACGATTTATATCCTCTTTTGATACAAAAGCGGCATTTTTCCTGAATAAAATTAAGGTAAGGACAACACCGAATAACAATATAATAAGACAGTCAGATATCTATATAAATCTATTGACTTGTGCCGCTTTAATGCTATAATCTACTACGCTATATAAGTGTTATAGTAGGTTTCATTCTTACTAAGAACTTCTTTTATATTTTAATTGACAACCAGGAATTAGTGTGGTATTTTCTGTCAGTTATTTTCATGTTCTTTGAAAACTAAATAGTGTAAGTTCTTTGAGCAGAGTTATTTCAAATGTTAATTTTTATTGAGAGTTTGATCCTGGCTCAGGACTAACGCTAACGGTGTGCATAATACATGCAAGTCAAACGGGCAATGCGAGAGTAGCAATACTTTTGCAAAGCCAGTGGCGAACGGGTGAGTAACGCGTAGGTAATCTGCCCTGGAGATTAGGATAACTTTCCGAAAGGAAAGCTAATACTGAATACTTTATATTTTTCGCATGATTAATATAACAAAGGTAGCCGCAAGGCTTCCGCTTCAGGATGAACCTGCGTCCTATTAGCTTGTTGGTAAGGTAATGGCTTACCAAGGCTATGATGGGTAGCCGGCCTGAGAGGGTGATCGGCCACACTGGGACTGAGATACGGCCCAGACTCCTACGGGAGGCAGCAGTAGGGAATATTGCGCAATGGGCGAAAGCCTGACGCAGCGACACCGTGTGAAGGATGAAGGTCTTCGGATCGTAAACTTCTGTCAATTGGGGAAGAAGGTAGTAGGGGTTAATAGCCTCTATTATTGACGGTACCCAAAAAGGAAGTCTCGGCTAACTCCGTGCCAGCAGCCGCGGTAAGACGGAGGAGGCAAGCGTTGTCCGGAATTATTGGGCGTAAAGAGCGCGTAGGCGGTTTTTCAAGTCGTATGTGAAAACTTCAGGCTTAACCTGATGATTGCATATGATACTGGATGACTCGAGTGCAGCAGAGGAAAGTGGAATTCCTGGTGTAGCGGTGAAATGTGCAGATATCAGGAAGAACACCAGTGGCGAAGGCGACTTTCTGGGCTGTTACTGACGCTGAGGCGCGAAAGCTAGGGGAGCGAACAGGATTAGATACCCTGGTAGTCCTAGCTGTAAACGATGGACACTAGGTGTAGGAAGTTATCGACGCTTTCTGTGCCGAAGCTAACGCATTAAGTGTCCCGCCTGGGGAGTACGGCCGCAAGGCTAAAACTCAAAGGAATTGACGGGGGCCCGCACAAGCGGCGGAGCATGTGGCTTAATTCGACGCAACGCGAAGAACCTTACCAAGGCTTGACATTATGTTGACGGTTGTATAAATACAACTTCTCTTCGGAGCAATATAACAGGTGGTGCATGGCTGTCGTCAGCTCGTGTCGTGAGATGTTGGGTTAAGTCCCGCAACGAGCGCAACCCTTTTTCCATGTTGCTAACAGTTCGGCTGAGCACTCTTGGAAAACTGCCGGTGTAAAACTGGAGGAAGGTGGGGATGAGGTCAAGTCATCATGCCCTTTATGTCTTGGGCTGCACACGTGCTACAATGGCCCATACAAAGAGCTGCGATACCGCGAGGTGGAGCTAATCTCTAAAAATGGGTCTAAGTCCGGATTGAAGGCTGAAATTCGCCTTCATGAAGTAGGAGTCGCTAGTAATCGTGGATCAGAACGCCACGGTGAATACGTACCCGGGCCTTGTACACACCGCCCGTCACACCACGAAAGTCGGAAACACCCGAAGGCAGTGCACTAACCGGCAACGGAAGGAACTGTTTAAGGTGGAGTCGGTGATTGGGGTGAAGTCGTAACAAGGTAGCCGTACCGGAAGGTGCGGCTGGATCACCTCCTTTCTAGGGAGTTCAACTGGAATTTTTCTGGGAAAACATCCTGGGAAAAATGTCGGTCTTACACTATTTAGTTCTGAGAGAATATGAATATTCTCTGACTGTTGTTCTTTGAAAACTTCATAGCGATAACATAGATAATTAAGTTAATTAGAGCATGTGGTGGATGCCTTGGCGATAAAAGGCGAAGAAGGACGTGGTAGGCTGCGATAAGCTTCGGTGAGCCGTCAAACAGGCTTCGATCCGGAGATCTCCGAATGGGGAAACCTATTATCCTTAATCGGATAATATTACTGTCTGAATTCATAGGGCAGTAAAGCAAACCAGGCGAACTGAAACATCTAAGTAACCTGAGGAACATAAATCAATTTAGAGATTGCCTTAGTAGCGGCGAGCGAAGAGGCAATAGCCCAAACCTATTGGATGTCAAGCCCACAAGCGTTGTTCAGTAGGGGTTGCAGGGATTATGATGTGTATTGTGGATACACATGAGAGTCAAAAAACTATTTAATAGTAGAATAACCTGGAAAGGTTAGTCAAAGATGGTAAAAACCCAGTATACGAAATTGAATAGTCTCTTACATAATCTCCTGAGTACAACGGAACCCGTGAAATTCCGTTGGAATCTGCGAGGACCAACTCGCAAGGCTAAATACTTTTATCGACCGATAGTGAACTAGTACCGTGAGGGAAAGGTGAAAAGTACCCCGGAAGGGGAGTGAAATAGAACCTGAAACCATATGCTTACAAGTAGTAGGAGGCACTTTATGTGCTGACTGCGTGCTTTTTGTAGAACGAACCTGCGAGTTACAGTATGCAGCAAGGTTAAGTTTGGATAAACGGAGCCGAAGCGAAAGCGAGTCTGAATAGGGCGATTAGTTGTATGCTGTAGACCCGAAACTGAGTGATCTATCCATGGCCAGGGTGAAGCGAAGGTAAAACTTTGTGAAGGCCCGAACCCACTAAGGTTGAAAACTTAGGGGATGAGCTGTGGATAGGGGTGAAAGGCCAATCAAACTCAGAAATAGCTGGTTCTCCTCGAAATAGCTTTTGGGCTAGCCTCAAGTGTTTGATTTCGGTGGTAGAGCACTGAATGGACTAGGGACCTTACAAGGTTACCAAAT
>Ga0315552_1001023_pt1 | contig 17249 bp, 9 predicted proteins | sample SalMarSW160170MG_2_FD_203102 | JGI IMG/M metagenome (GOLD analysis project Ga0315552, IMG submission 203102) | Salt marsh sediment microbial communities from the Plum Island Ecosystem LTER, Massachusetts, United States - Salt Marsh Sediment SW1601-70 ...
TCATCTTTTTGTTGGCAGTGGGCTTGCTTAGCTCCATCGCCCCGCCGGTTTGCTTCGCAAGTCGAAGCAGCGGGGCCAAATCTTCAAGTGTTCTGCTGCAGGAAGGACTGTACGCCGAGCAGATTGACGGTGACCTTGATGCGGCCATCAGAATCTATGAGCAGGTAATTGCAGATACTTCCGCCCAGAGGTCTCACATCGCCCAGGCAATGTATCGGCAGGGTATGTGCTATCTCAAGAAGCAAGATGAGCAGCAGGCTAAGGAAGTTTTTAGAAAGCTGGTCGCAAACTACAGCGACCAGACCAAAATCGTAGATAAGGTTAAGCCCATGCTGGACGAGCTGGGCAATGCCGACCCGGCAGCACTGATGCCGCCCGAGACCTTAATCTACATAGAAACCGGCAGCCCCGGCAGGCAAATCGAAACCATCCTGAATATGCTCAAGGGAACACCGTTTGAAAATCCTCTCGCTGCTATCGGCGGCGGCAGAGAGCCGAGACCGAATCTTGGCGGTAAATCGCCCGGAGATATGGTGGCTGCTCTTATGAATCCGGCTATGATAGCTGAATTCAAGAAGATACGGGGGATGGGAATAGGTGTTACCGGCATTGCACAAAATAATCCGCCGTGTATCGCCGTGTTGTACCCGGGCAAAAGCGATGCCTTGCGGGGCATAATCTTGGCAGCATTGGGTATGGTTGGAACACCTGGCGAGCCTATCGAAGGTATGCAGACTGTGACTATTGCAGGCACGGCAGGGGTCGCTCACGATGATAATGTAGTAATCATTGCACACCCAGCCGAGCAATTGACCTGGAGCGTCAGGCAATACAAGGGTGTTACCAGCGAGCCGACACTCGCATCGAGTAACAAGTCCTTCGCAAAGCTCGGCAAAAAAGCACGTCAGGAAAATGCTCTGACTATTTGGGCGAACGTCGATGAAGTATTCGCAGGTCTTTCGGAAATATTTCCCCAGGACAAGATTCCCAACCAAATCCGTATCGCCGACGGCTTTGCCGATTTTAAGAATATCGATGATTTGATCATCTTTTTCAACATTCAGGAAAACGGAATCGCTTTCGAGGAAAACATAGCTTTTAAGGATGGCCACCGCTGCCTTGCATACAATATGATTCGTACCCCGAATCTTAGCAGGGCCGGCTTCGAGGCCGTTCCATCTGAGGCGGTTGCGCTTGTCAGTGTCGCTCTGGGTGAGGCTGAAAGTGCCCAGGCTATTGCTGCAGGTAAAAGAATTGAAAGTCTGACAGGCCTTGACATCGGCAGAGAAATCTTTGCAAATATCGAACAGATAACTCTGTTTGCCTTGCCGCCAGACAGCGCTTCGGCCAAAGGTAATACGGCAATACCTCCAATAGTGACTAATCTCGGAGTGGCAGTAACCAGTCACAATCCACAACAGACTCGCCAGCTTCTGACTCAAATGTTGACGGTATCTAATCTGATAGCGGGCCAATCCGACAGTGGGCAGCCCGAGCAGGGTATCGGCAAGTATCAAATTGGACTTGTTAACAAGCAGAAAATCTACTGTTATATGAACCAGATGAACAAGACAACTGTTCTATCGTTAAATCCGGATGTTGTTGAGACTTCGATTTCGGCAATCAAGAGGCGCAGGTCGGTCTGTACAGCCGGGCCCTTAAATGAAGCTGTAAACAAGCTGTCACCAACGACCAGCAAACTGGCGCTGGTTAACCTCGGCGGAGCGATACGGCTTGCCGATTCTCATCTAAAAGCAACATACGATAATCCTCGAAATCCGGCGCATAAAATGTTAGCTCAGTTAGCGCAGGCCTGTGATAACACCGGCATTCAGTTCCACACCGACGAGAGGATTAACAACTTTAATTCGCGCTTCAGTATAGACCAATTGCCACCGCTGGATAACGTATTCCCTCTTTTAATGCAGCTTTCCCAGACTGACCCCACAGCAAAGACCAAGGCTACAAAACCCCAGCCGCGTAACGGAGCAACAGTTGGTTTGACAACTGTGTCAGAACTGAAGTGGAAGCCGGGCGTGAATGCTAAATCGCACAAAGTCTATTTCGGTACCAAGACTGACGAGCTGCCACTACTAACTGAAACGCAAAGTCCCAGTTATGACGAATTGCCGGAGCTGGAAGAGGGCGCCAAGTATTACTGGCGTGTCGATGAGGTTTGGGCCGATGGCACCGTTATAACCGGCGATGTTTGGAGCTTCACCACCAGCGAGCAGGTAGCTTGGTGGAAGCTGGATGAGACCAGCGGTGAGACGGCAGAAGACTCCGCAGGGAACAATGACGGCAGACTTGCTGGCGACCCGCAATGGCGTCCATCCACCGGCAAAATAGGCGGAGCAATGGAGTTTGACGGCGACGGTGATTATGTGGAGATTGGCAGGGAATCAAACTTTGATATAGCCGATCAGATTACCGTATCTGCCTGGATAAAGGTCAACCAGTTCGATAAAGAATGGCAGGCAGTCATAGCCAAAGGTGATAGCGCTTGGAGAATACAGCGTAATCAGAATAACAACTCTCTTGAATTTGCCTGCTCCGGGCTGAAGGTTCCGAGCGGTAGTCAATATGGCAATTTGTATGGAGAAAAAGGCGTAAACGATGGAAAATGGCACAACATCGTTGGTGTATATGATGGAAGTAAAATGTACCTTTACGTTGACGGTACTGTGGACACATCTCAACCGGCATCCGGCAGGATAAATACAAATGATGAGCCGGTATATATTGGTGAAAATTCAGAAAATACAGGACGTTATTGGAACGGCTTGATAGATGATGTTCGTATTTACAACTATGCTCTTAGTAAAGATGAGATTAAGACAATTTACAACGAAGGTAAATAGAAATAGCAAGTGAAAACCAAAGGTAAAATCGATGCCGGTTACAACCAATTGCGGTGGGTGGTATTACTGCTCGCGATAGCGGTAATACTACTCACTGTGTGTTTTCTTTGGTTTATAAGCCAGGCGGTCAAGAACGAGCGTCTGGTAGTCAGGCAAATACCCAGGGCAACCGCCACTTTGCTTACACAGCCATTAGCGTTGAGAATGCATAGTCTATTGACCGACACCTACGGTTGCATTCTCCGATGCCGACTCATATACAGCTTCCTGTACTGCCAATGTCTTAAGGTACTCGCGCCCACCCGTTTCGAAGGGCTTACCATCGAGCATCCTGTCAATGAAATGCCGTTGCGTCGTATAGCAACAGTCTCCTGCAAATCCGCGGTCTTCGTGGTAATAATCGTGTGTTCGTTCTTTTTCGCCGAGGAGCTGTAATGTAATTCTACCGTCCAGATAGAGCCGGATGGACCCGCCATTTGCATCGAGAAGGAACTCGCCAAATGTGTAGCGGGGGTTTTCATAGTTGCATTCGTTGTATCGATTTGCGTCCCAGAGGCCCGTTGCTCCGCTTTCGAAATGGAAAATGATAATCCCGAAATTGTCCCCGGCGATTACAGGATTAAGCTTCCTTAGCACAGCACAGACCTCTTTGACCTCACCGCCGAGATAGCGATACATATCTATAAAGTGCACACCGTTTTCATAAACCAACAACCGCGGATAATCCCGGAAATACGGCTGACGATCAAGATAGGCATTCTGCCCCCAGCCATCGCCCATACGCGAGCGGAAATACAGAGAGTGAATCTTATCGCCTACGACACCTTCATCGAGCAGCTTCCTGATTTGGCGATACCACGGCTGGAAACGCCAGTTCTCGTGAACCATAAACCGAATCCCGGCCTGGCCGCTGTATTCCACGATCTCCTTTGCCTCATCGAAGGTAGGAGCCAACGGCTTCTGACAAATCACATGAATTCCCAAATCCGCCGCCACTTTGCACATTTCCAAATGCGTCGGTGGCGGCGTAATAATGTCCACAAAATCAGGCTTTTACTTTTCCAGCATCTCGCGATAGTCCGTATAGTGACGCGTGATGCCGTATTTCTCGATAATTGGTTTAGCGCGGTCCTTGTTGCGATTACAGAAAGCGATAATTGCCACTTCCGGGATTCGCTGCCAAGCCTCATACTGGAAGTGGCTGAAATACCCCGCTCCAATCGCTACAGCCTTGAAAGTACTCATTAGAATCAATATTCCTTTCTAAGAGCCTATCCAAATAACCCGTTCTATTGCGGCCGGCTGCAAAGCCCGATGCCTGCGTTGTCGGCCAAAAATGTTCTCAACGTGGAGAAAACCACGCCTCCGAGCATTTTTGGCCTGCCGCCTTGGCCTCGAACTTTCCGCTCGGCCTCATAACGACCCGGTTATTCGGATAAGCTCTAAGTACGTCACTCATTGATCTTCTTCTGTTGTTATGTGACCGTCATTACCAACATCATTAGTTTCTACCACAGGCGTAGGTTTCTTTCGAGTTGATTTATAGATGTTATAGCCGATAGTCCCAAGAGTCAAAAGGACCAGAGATGTAAGCATGGCAATAAACCGAGTTCGAATGGCCTCAGGGGAAAGCTTCTTATCTGAAGTCCGATTCGGATTCATGAAGCACCAGGTCATAATAGCCACAAAATTAAGTCCCGCAGCCAACATAAAGAAGGTATTGGCACTCCCTGTTTCTTCGTTCAATAAGATCGGGAATATGATGGCACTTAAAGCCGCTCCGATATTGCCCACCATATTCATAGAGCCCGAGACAGCACCTGAATTACTGCCACCAATATCGTTACAGAAGGCCCAGCTTGGGCTGAGTGTCATATCTACACCAAATGTCGCAAGAGCGAAGCAGAAGACGAACCAATAAAGCTGGGCTTTGTCCGTGGTTAGGAAACCCAGGTTCTTGGTTTGTATTGCAAGAATCAAACCGACGACCCCTAAGGAAAAGCCCACAATTGCCGTGATGCGTCTCGAGCCCACATGGTAACCCTTCTTGAACAATCCGGTCACCATGGAACCGGCAATCCAGTTCGCAAAGGCAGCAAAAATAAGAGGAACTGCCGAATAATAGATGGCATGTGAGTCATCAGGCCATTGGCTTCTTATATACGAAGGCAGCCACGTTAAACTAATAAAGAAAGTCACATTACTGGCAAAGTATTGCAGCATCGCCAGCGACATATTCAGGGATGTAAAAACCTCAGCAAAAGAGGCCTTTATTGCTGTAGTAAAGTCACTGACACGTCCGGTCTCGATGTAGTCTAATTCCGCCTGATTAATTTTGCGATTATCTTTAGGGTTGTCACGGAACCAGATAAGCCAAACGGTGGCCCAGATAATGCCAATCATTCCGTTAACCACAAATGTCCAGCGCCAACCAATGACGCTTATCAGCCATGGCATTAAAAAGAGCGAAAGTGCAGCACCTAAACGGCTGCCTGAGAAATTGATGCCGTGCGCAATTCCACGTTCCTTGACAGGCAGCCAGCGGAAAAAGGCCTGCGTGGCACCAGGAAAAGCCCCGGCTTCACCCACACCAAATAAAAACCTGAGGATTAGCATTTGTATGGCGTTTCGAGCTGCGCCGGTAAGGGCCGTAAATATGCTCCAGACGGATACCACGATAGTTAGTGCTTTGCGTGGGCCAAAACGATCGGCAATCCATCCGGAGGGAACCTGAAACAATGCGTACCCCACCGCAAAAATACCAAGAATCAGACCCAGCATCTCTTTGGAGATGGAGAGGTCTTTGATAATATAATCCGCAGCAGAGGCGATACACGCACGATCCATGTAGGTATTGACGCTGTGGAAAAAGAGAATCGAAATAAGAACAAAACGCTGGCGACTCATAATATTCCGTGATGTCTTCATAAAACGCTCACAATCCCCTACCGACTTTTTGGTTCTCTAAAGCCTTGAACAACTTCCGAGATTGCATCGGTCGATCCGACGTTCCCGGGAAAGACGATGTACGACATGTCCGGGAATTTACTCTCGGGCCCGCTCTGCCAGACCGGCACACCCGACAGTATTTGTCCGAGTATGTGCGCCCGCACAATCCCCAAGGCCTGCGTTGCAATGTCACTGGAAGTGATTCCACCTTTGGCCAGGATGTAGCGAGGTCGGACGTCCATCGAGCTAACAATCTCTACAAGTCCCTGTGAAATCTGCCTGCCGATAGACAATGAGCCCTCATTGTCCCTTCCGGTAATGAGCTTGCGGCTCGTATAAACCACAACATCCTGTCCCTGGGACAATGCGTTCTCAATAAACTCAACTGACCTTCGAATTTCTTCATTGCGGGCCTGTGGTGAGAGGATTTTATTGACGTTAAGCTCGATGCCCCGCACATTTCCGTGCTGCAGCACATGACCCAGTTGTTGAGATGACCTTGGGACGTGAGAACCCACGATTACCAAGCCGCCTGTATTGCCTGTAACATTCATTTCATCAGCGGTCAATAACGGCCGGGACGTCAGCCCCGCTCGTACACGGACAAAGGAAGTGGCGGTCCGAAATAGAAAAAGTCGTCCCCCCTGCCGGGCCTGGAGCAAGCCCAGAGTAACTACTTCCAAATCCCGGTAATCGGCGGCGTTGACGACACAAACACTTCCCGGCTTGCATTCGGCCATCTTCTCGGCAATATGGTCCGGCCCATCTTTCCGGATATCCTCGAGAGACAGTGACCGGACCGATTTAGCAGAAATCTGGCCTTGCGTTTTCTCCTCGACCCACCGTTTGAGATCTGAATTGCAGTAACCGAAAACCACATCTTTTGCAAAGGCAGTATCAGCGGCGGGGATAAGCTGCTGTCCCTGGCTGACATAATGTATGTCATTGATGGTATTCTGCCTCCCTCCTGAAAGAAAGGGATGATTAAGCACACGGCCTGTTGCATTTCAAGGACGTCAGCGAGGGCATCGACCTCCGCGGGGAAATGTCCACGCAGGGTCGAATCGCTTCGGCTGATAATCTCAAACGCCCTACCGGTCTGCCGTGAGGCCTCCAAAATATTCGCCCCCACTTCTGAAGCCAGATTAACCGCTGCCGCTTCCGTAAGACTCCTCGAATTGGTCAACAGATAAAACAGTGGTGTTTTATCTGCAAACTCATCAGTTATCGTCTTCAGCTTCCAATTCGTCAGGACCGGCACATCGTGCACCGTCTGGGTCCCGGTGGGATCGTCATCCAGCACGACGATAGATGCGGGACTTTGCGCGTTTTTGCGCTGTATCGCCGGTAGTAAATCATCAGGCCAGACTGGAGGCAGCGAACTTAGGATTTCCTGTAATTGTATCGGCATCTTCTGTTCTGCGTCATCACGTTTCTAATCGTCACGCCTGTCAGTCGAAGACCTCTTCTAAGAGGGGAAAGCGTGCGTATCCGCATCCTCAATAGCAATAGCGCGGGCCGGGGCGCCGTCACCTCCGGCAACCTTCAGCGGAAAGGCTATGAATGTCACTTTTGGTTTTGATATCGACGTTAGATTAGCCAGCCCCTCCACTACAATTATTCCGCCTTTGAAAAGAGTCTGATGTATTGTAGTCAGCTCCTTGATATTGTTGACATCCGCGACCGAAGGCGGTTCCACGCCGAGCATCCGCACTTTGTTCTCCACACACCACTGCGCCAGTTCTGCACTTATTCGCGGAAGTTCATCCCGATATTTTTCCTGGCCATAGTAAGCACTCCAGCCCGTGCAGATTAAGAGACTCTCGCCGGGCTTGAATCCCTTTGGGATGGCTCCAAGATGCTTCTGTTCAATTAAAGCATGCGGTTCAATCGGACGTACATCAGCTACCCAGGCAGGTCCTACCAAGTTCTCTACAGTAATCGTGTCGATCGTTTCTGCACCCACACCAAAGTGAACTGGGGCGTCGATATGAGTACCACAGTGAGAATAAAGACAAAGTTTACTCGCGTTCCACCCGTCGGTCTCGAGCCGATGGGTCAACTCAATGCAAATCCCTCCCGCACCGGAGGTCAAAGGCAGTGTTAAGTCAATTATTCGAGGCATTGTCTTTAGTGGCAGATTTAAGATTTTTCACAATAGCATTGGTTATTTCAACGGTTCCTCCTGATCCGCCCAGGTCAACTGGCAGCACTCCCTGCTCAACCGTCATCTCAATCGCTCGAACAATACTCTCGGCTGCTTTCTGCTGGCCCAAATGCTCAAGCATGATGGCCCCGGACCATATAGCTCCAATCGGATTAGCAATCCCCTGCCCGGCAATATCAGGCGCCGAACCGTGAATTGGCTCGAACATCGAAGGGTAAGTCTTCTCCGGATTAATATTGCCGCTCGGCCCCAGACCGAGGCTTCCCATTATCGCCCCGCCGAGATCGCTCAGGATGTCACCGATAAAATTGGTAGTTACAATAACGTCGAACTTCTCCGGGTGAAGCACGAAATTCGCCGATGCATTGTCAACGTACATCTTATGGTATTCCACATCCGGATAGGAAATGCTCACTTGCTCTACAATCCGGTCCCAGTAGGCCAGGCTGTGAATCAACGTATTAGACTTCGTTACATTCGTTAAGTGCTTGCGGCGCCGCCGGGCCAATTGAAATGAATAATGGGCGATTCGCTCGATCCCTTTGCGCGTAAATATACTCGTGTCCGTTGCCATACCCTCAGCAAAATCAGGCCGTACGAAACCACCGGACTGAATAAACTCTCCCTCGGTGTTCTAGCGGATGACTACAAAGTCGATGTCGTGCGGTGTCTTATTACGAAGCGGTCCCTCGATACCAAGCAAGAGCCTTGCTGGACGATAGTTGAAATATTGGTCAAAGCTGGTACGAATCTTGAACGTGAACAGCCTGGCCGGAAGCGTGTCATCCACGTCCGGTAGTCCGACCGCTCCAAAGTAGATTGCATCAAATCCCTGCAGGATTCGCAGGGCATTTTCCGGCATGAATGTCCCTGTCTGCTTGTAGTAACCGGCCCCATAAGGAAATTCTTCGTATTCAAGTTGAAAACCCATTCCTTCAGCCGCAACGTTAAGAACCTTAATACCGGCGGGCAATATCTCCGGCCCGATACCATCACCGGGAATGACAGCGATTCTGTATTTGCTCATGCTGCTCATAACATCAACAGCGCAGCCTATCTTGATAATTTTTGCTGCCTGCACCTATGGTTGCGCAGGCACAGGTGGATTATAGGCTTTCATCGGCAATATACAAGGCAAAAACAGACTCGACCGGCTAATCGGTGCGACAATCATAATTGTCTATGACCTGCCCCCAAAAGTCCCCAACAATATACATGCCTCCATTACGGCAATCCAGGTTCGACCGGTAGGCCATAATCGTATGTAGTAATTTCAAAAGGATCCATCTTAGCAGAATGGCCATCGATAAAGAGGCAGTTAATCCATTTGGTATGACGGTCGCGTGCCACTCGCCGCGAACTGTCCTGGGCTGACGGCAGATGACTTGGGTGCCAGGCATCCAGCGACTGCATTTTAACTTTCATGGTATCTGGTGAATCGTCCTTTAGTATGATTTTAATATGATCCCTGTCTGGAATATATTCGTAGTCTGCCAGATAAATCGTGGTCGTATGGCGGGGAAAATCATCCAGCTTGGTAAACCCGAAACACTCCGTCAAAGTGCCTTTTAAGTCGAAGGCGTTACTGCAATAATCGACCGTTTGTTCCTTAAATGGGTAGCTCGGACAATCATATATCTTTAGTTCATGATAATTTTCAACCTTGTCGGATAACCCACCTACATAAGGCATAAACAGGATAGGCCATCTCATATCTATACCGGTATATATAGCAACACCCGGACGTAACTCTGCCCATGGCAAAAAATAATCGTAATCAGCAGCATATGAATGCATTGCCAGACCGATCTGCTTGAGATTGCTCTGACACCGCGTTGCCTTGGCCTGCTCCCTGGCTCTACTCAGCGAAGGCAATAGGATAGCAAGCAACAATGCGATAATTGATATAACCACCAAAAGCTCTATGAGTGTGAATCCTTGAGCGCGTTTCTTACATGACATAGCACACTCCATTATTCTATCAACCATCAGAATAATTCGGCTCGACTCTGTAACCTTGTTATAACAGCACAGTAATATATTATATGCTTCAAAAGCATCTGAAGCAATCCCAAAAAACTCGCGATGACCCATTTTTGAGGCAGGTTTGGCTGGAAGCGATGAATTTAGAGTCAGTTAAGATACTCTCCGGTATGTTGCTGATAAGAGTGGGTAAAAATTTTCTTATTTTGAGACAAAATCAAGATAATAGCAGCATTAGTTATAACTTTCTGCCGAGCGAGCACGTACCATCACCACAACAATATCTGCACAGATTAGCGACACTCATTCTTATAAGCCTTTGCTTCTCACGGCGGCGGTCTACACCAAAGCCATAACTTCATCCTGGCATAACCGAAAAACGAATCCTGCAACGCAATGAGCAATCGATAGAACCAAAAGCTTTTTGGCTGTCTTGAATATCGAAGATGATCATTTATTCGCTAGTGAATATCTTACGGATTTGCAAGGCCATCTCAAAATCCTCTACAGCCATGTCGGTAAGCAACATCACCGGCTGGCTGTAACCGGTCGTACGATAAGCCACGAGGTACAAAGGCTTTTGGCCTGGTCAATTGCTGGGTCAAGTGTGAAATAAATTTTTGGAATGCTTTACCGCTGGCCGATACAATATTATCATTCATTGTGTACTTTCGTGTACTAAGTAGTTTTTTAACTACTTCGGCACATGGAGGTTATTTTTTGAACCATCTCCTAAAAAATGGGGCATCGCGAGTTTTTTGGGTACTTCATAGGAGTTGATGACCTTATATGGTGACCCTATAGAGTAGGGATGTGCATTATCACACCTACGATATGTACCTTGAGTGAATCACACCTGCAAATTTAAAAAAAAGATTTTGTACTATTTTTTTAGTTGACAAGAACGATTTTGTCGAGTAAGATTCTAATTCAGTTTAAATAATAGTGCATTTTTCACTGTTATATTCAGTCCGCTGATATAGGTTGGAGGTGATAGGATTTGTTTCATTCCAAGAGCATGGTAAGTGGATTTGGGGCTGATTCGCTGTACCTTTGCTTTCAGGAAAGATTTGGCGTACTAATCGAGCTTTCTACTTCATAGAACGGAGAAACCTGTGTCTCTAATATCAAGTACCTATAGGAGTGTTCGCAAGTTATTTAGAGACGATCTCCATACAAAAGGGATGATTGGCAGACGGGCGCAATCCCAGGGCCACAAAACATATTATTCTCTTGAGCAGTTTGAGCCGAGGATCCTACTTTCAGCGGATGGTCTGCTTAATGCTATCATACCTGAAAAAAGCCAGGTTTCGTTACAGGATAGTATTCAGGAGGTTGTCCAGTATGCGGAATTGCTGGAAACAAACAACGAAGAAGTTGGAGAGCAACTTCCTGTCATAGAGCAGCTTGTCGATCAGGAACCGGAGCCTTCCGATACATTTGAAAATAATCTCTACGAACCGATTGTTACCCTATTTATAAATCAGGACAATACAGACACCGATGGGCCCGTTGATACACTCTCAAACTCTGTCGAGGATACAGAGAGCAAAAATACATTGATAGAGGTTGTTGATACAAACTTTGACGCTGAAGTAACGAATATTTCCGCCGTCTCAACTGAGAACAGCAGTATGCCGTTTTGTATCAATGATGCTGATTTAAGTATCGAGGAAAACTCATCTATCGAAATCAGGGGCCCCCCATCTGGTGAAACCGGCTTGGACAACACGATAAGTTCCTGCCTTCAAAGCGAAAGACTGGAAGTTGATCTTAGTATTCTTAATGAATATGCGGCAGAGGTACAGCCGAGGGGAAGTGTTGACCTTTCTGGTCTCCATCTCGTTGACCCCACCGTTGATTACTTTGACGGCCAGATTGTGTACCTCGACTTTGATGGAGCCGAGGATGTCGTCTATAACGGCCCAGTAACAGTCGGCCCATTCGATGTTACTGCATTTAGAGCTCCGGGCGATTTAGCCGGGCAGGAGCAAGTTATTATCGCTGAGGTCCTGGGGAGCCTGGAGCACATCTTCGCTGGCTCCGGCATTATTTTCACGACCGAGCGGCCTTCCGGCAACCAACTTTATTCAACCATCTACGTCGGAGGTGACGATTCCGCATTTGCCAAATATCCTTCATTCCTCGGCCTTGCTGAGCAGATCGACGTTGGAAACCAAGATCGAGATGACGCCGGCCTTGTGTTTTCTCAAAATGTGCCTGCCAACTCCTCAACTGAAGGTTATGGGCTTGCACTTGCTCATGTGATTGCCCACGAGACGGGCCATCTCATAGGTTACGCTCACAACCATGAGGTTAGCATTAGCATACCGGAGGGTGAGGCGTCCCTTACATATGAGATAATAGGCCCAACAGACGATGGTTTCGGGCTTCTCCAGCACTTTCCTGAACTTCAGCTACCTATTGATACCACAGCACCTGTGGTAACTGTTGATACGCTTCTGACCAAAGATAAAACTCCAGAATTGACGGGTACTATTGATGATCCTGATGCTACCCTAACAGTAACAGTTGATGGTAATAGCTATTCTGCAGTCAATAATGGTGACGGCACCTGGACGTTAGCCGATGATGCGATAAGTCCTGCCTTGGTGGAAGGAGTTTATGATGTTGAGGTTATCGCAACGGATCTGGCAGGTAACATCGGTACGGACACGGGTATTGATGAGCTAACCATCTCGTTATTACTTAGCGTAGATTCGCTGGAAGTGATACCAAGCGGCTTTATAGTCCACTTCAATCGTCAAGTTGATCCGGACGTTTTGAACCTCTACGACACAAAAGCCGGGACGTATGGTCCAGCAGACTTTACCGTGGTTGGTAATACTGTCGGACCAGTGGCCGGCTCGTTGATTTACAACGAGGAAGCCAAGATAGTAAGCTTTATCAAGACCGGCGGCCCGTTAGAACCGGATACATACACAATAACTTTACGTAGTGGTACCGATGCATTTAAGGATAGCGAAGGTTATCTGCTGGACGGCGACGCTGATGACGTCGAAGGCGGCGATTATGTGACTACCGTCATGATTGAGCCCACAACCGCACGTCTGATGGCAATCCCTGATTTTACCCGTGGTCCTGGTCAGGATGTGAACGTACCTGCTATGGATTCAGGTATTCCTGTGACCATCAGCAATGGCAGCGACATCTTAGCTGTGGATTTTGTGTTCGATTATGATCCAGCGCTTCTGAGTGTTACCGGAGTTTCACTGGCATCCGGCCTGCCGAGTAACTGGGGCCTTGCTTATAATCTCAGTACACCGGGTCATGTGGCCATTACGGTTTATGGTCTTACGCCTTTAGATGCCGGCCAGGCCAGACTGGTGGAGATTAAGGCCAATGTTCCGGATGATGCTGCGTATACCTCAGCGGCAATTCTGGAGCTCAGCAATATACAGATTAACGAAGGTGCCATAGTCTCGCAAGCTGACTGTGCTGTCCATGTCGCTGCGTACTTTGGTGACGTCACAGGCAATTATAGATACAGCGGTCTGGATGCTGCTTACATTGCTCGTGTGGCTGTTGGACTTGACAGCGGCTTTGTCGCCTACCGGTTGAAAGATCCGGCGATTGTTGCGGATGTAACCGGTAACGACCGCCTCAGCGGTCTCGACGCAGCTTACGTTGCACGAAAGGTAGTTGGGTTTGAGCAACCGCAGATTCAAGATTTGCCAGACCCACTTCCGGGGATCATTACCGACGACCTATATCCTCTGCTGAGTATCCCCGAAAACATCAGTGCCTACCGCGGTTCCACCATTACAGTACCAATTCTTGTGGACGACGCTACTGGTCTGATGGCAGCGGATATCGATTTGCAGTATGATACGAACGTCTTTGATTTGAGCAACAGCGATGTGCATTTAGGCGGTCTTACCAGTGGTTGGAGTCTGGTGCCCAATGTAAACGATAGCACCGGTCAAATCAAGATGGTCATGTATAGTTTCAGTCCGCTCACTGGTGGCAGCGGCAGCCTTACCGAATTAGAATTCTTTGTTCGTGCTGATGCAACTCTGGGTACTACCATAATCGACCTAATGGATACCTGTAAACTCAATGATGGGGCTTTGGTTCTGACACTTCAGGATGGAGAGCTATCAATACTGGACGAAGGGGATCAAACACCCCCAACACTAGTTGGCTGGAGTCTTGATCAAGACACGGGTGTAGATTCAAATGACAAGCTGACCAACGACAGCACAGCGCAGCTTGTCTTTACCTTCTCTGAAGTTGTCTTTGGTGAGGATAATGATGTTATAATCCATGGTCCTAATTCAAATCCGATCACACCTGATTCCATAGCTGGCTGGGGCAGTGATACGCTGGTTATTGTGTTCGCTGCACCGCTGGCGCTTGATGGCGAATATACGGTTACACTAAACGGTACGACTACTATCAAAGATGAAACTGGCAACCCGCTTAATGGTGGTGCTAACGAAGTTGTAAGCTTTACCCTTGATACCACAGCCCCCGTGGTAACGGTAGACACTCTCGTGACTCATGATGTTACTCCCCAACTGACGGGTACGGTTAACGATACGGGTGTTGTTGTGGAAGTTACTGTTGGTGATAATACCTACACTGCGAACAACATTGGTAACGGCACCTGGACCCTGGCTGAGGATACGATAAGTCCGTCACTCGCCGATGGCATCTATGATGTCTCCGTTACCTCAGCTGACCCAGCGGGGAATATGGGAACAGATAATACAGCTGATGAACTGACTGTTGGCGCCACAGCACCGGCAGTGACCGTTGATATTCTGGATACTGATGATTCCACCCCAGAGTTGACAGGCACGGTGGACGACCCCGTTGCCGCTTTAGAGGTTACAGTAGACGGAAATATCTACACTGCGATTAACAATAGTGATGGCAGTTGGACACTGGCAGATGATACGATTTCTCCGGCATTGGTCATGGGAACATACGATATTGAGGTTGTCGCAACCGATCCAGCCGGTAACATCGGCGTCGACGCAACTATTGACGAGCTGGTCATTCTGTCTGACGTTCCACTGTTTCGTGTCATTTCGACTGAAATAGTCTCCAGTGGTTTTACCTCATACTTCAACCACCAGCTCGATATAAGTGAGCTGAATCTCTATGATACCATGGATGGACTCTATGGCGCCGCAGACCTTACTATTGTGGGTGACACCGTTGGGCCAGTGGCCGGCTCACTCATTTACCACGTAGAAACCAGGAGTGTAAGCTTTGTCAAGACAGGTGGCCCATTAGAGCCTGACACCTACACCATAACCTTACACGGTGCCGGGAATGCATTCAGGGACAGCCAAGGTAATCCGTTAGACGGTGACGCTGATGGTATCGCAGGCGGCGATTATGTAACCACAATAATCGTCGCGCCGAGTACGGCCCGTCTGTTGTCACTGCCTGATTTTGCGCGTGGCCCGGGCCAGATTATTAACATACCGGCAAAAAATTCGGGGATTCCCGTAACAATCAGTGATGGAACTGATGTTCAGGCGGTGGATTTCGTATTTGAGTATGATCCCGAGCTTCTGAATGTGACCGGGATTTTCTGTGGTGCCGGCATGCCCGGCGACTGGAGCATTTTTTATAACCTAAGTACACCAGGACATGTACCGGTTACGGTCTATGGATCAAGCCCTCTGCCTGCGGGCCAGATCAGGTTGGCTGATATACAAGCCAGTGTTCCGAGTGATGCCGTGTACGCCTCATCCGCTGTTCTGAGCCTCAGCAGCATACATGTCAACGAAGGTACCATAGTTGTGGAGGGGGATAGTGGCGTACAGGTGGTTGCTTACTATGGTGATGCCACGGGTAACTATGCATACAGCGGCTTGGACGCTTCCTACATTTCTCGCGTGGCTGCTGGTTTCGACAGCGGTTTTGCCACTACCTACCGGCTGAAAGACCCGGTAATTGTGGGAGACGTGACCGGTAACGGCCGCCTCAGTGCTCTCGACGCCGCATATGTCGCACGAAAAGCAGTCGGAATGGATGTGTCCCAGATTCCCGATTTAGCGGGAATACTTCAACCGCTCATTGTAGTCGATCCGTTCCTCAATATACCCAGCGACCTCAGTGCCTACCGGGGATCTACGGTCACCGCACCGATTCTCTTAGACGACGCTACTGATCTTATAGCAGCGGATATCTTTTTGCAGTACGACACCAATGTTTTTGACCTGACCACTAGCGATGTTCATCTGGGTGATCTTACCACCGGTTGGAGCCTGTATCCAAATGTCAATGATGCAACCGGCCAAGTCGCGATAGTTCTCTTCGGCACCATGTTCCTCAGCGGTGGCAGCGGAAGCATAGTGGAAATGGATTTCAGTGTTCGTGCTGACGCTCCGCTCGGGCCCACGACGATCGATCTTTTGGCGTCCAGCGAGCTCAACGAAGGGGAACTGTTGGTTACCCTTCAAGATGGAACGGTAACAATTAAAAGTCTCAACGATGATCCCGTTGCCGTTAACGATGAGGTGACAACAGATGCAGATACCCCGGTGGATATTACCGTGGCTGAGCTTCTGAGTAACGACTGGGATCCTGATGTGGGTGACACTGTAAACTTTGTCGATGTTGATGACACCGGTATGGTGGGAACGCTTATTGACAACGGTGATGGAAGCTATACCTATGATCCTGAAGGACATTTTGATTATCTTGCCGAGGGAGAATCGACCACGCAAACATTCAGCTACAGAGTTGATGACGGCAAAGGAGGAGAGGATACCGGAACAGTTACGATTACGATAAACGGTGTTAATGACGCTCCGGTTGCAGTTAACGACGGCGTTACGACTGAAGAGGATACTCCGATAACAATAGTTGTATTGGCAAATGACGGTGATCCTGATGGTGATACCCTGACGGTTGATTCGGTGACTCAGCCGACCAACGGCACGGCAGCGATCAATCCTGACGATACCATAACCTACACGCCGGATGAGAACTACAATGGTAGTGATAGTTTCACCTACACTATCAGTGACGGGAACGGCGGCAGCGATACCGCGACGGTGAACATAACCGTCAACCCGGTTAATGATGCACCGGTGGCAGCGGATGATGCCTACACGACAGATGAGGATACGGTACTGAATGTTGCTGCTCCTGGCGTACTGGCCAATGACAGCGACCTGGACGTTGATCCTCTGACGGCGGTGCTTGTAAGCGGTCCGAGCAGCGGCCCGCTGACGCTCAATGCCGACGGCTCGTTCAGCTATACTCCTAACCTGAACTTCAACGGTACCGATAGTTTCACCTAT
>Ga0315552_1001024_pt1 | contig 17248 bp, 11 predicted proteins | sample SalMarSW160170MG_2_FD_203102 | JGI IMG/M metagenome (GOLD analysis project Ga0315552, IMG submission 203102) | Salt marsh sediment microbial communities from the Plum Island Ecosystem LTER, Massachusetts, United States - Salt Marsh Sediment SW1601-70 ...
CCTTGCCGCCGCCATCCACCAGGTCGACGACAAACGTCGGTATCGCCAGACCGGAGGTATGCCCGCGCATGCCTTCGATTATCCTGACACCGGCCTCTACCGGCGTGCGGAGATGCTCCGTGCCCTGCACCTCGTCGCACTGGAAGAGATAATACGGGCGTACTTTAATTTTCAGTAAGCCATGGCACAGCCTGGTCATGGTCTCAATGCTATCATTAACGCCGCGCAGCAGGACGGACTGATTGTTGACCGGCACGCCGGCACGGAGCAGTCGGTCGCAGGCTGCCGCCGACTCCGGCGTGATTTCGTTCGGGTGGTTGAAATGGGTATTGAGCCATATAGGACCGTACTTCGACAGCATGTCACAAAGCTCCGCATCGATACGTTGCGGCAGCACCACGGGGAACCTGGTGCCGATACGTATAATCTGAATATGTTTTATATCCCGGATTTTCGAGATAATAGCTTCCAGGTGGCGCGTGGAAAGCGTCAGGGGGTCGCCGCCGGAGATTATGACATCCCTTACGTTAGTATTCCGGCGTAAATAGTCCAGCATGGCCTCGATTTCGGCAGGGGGACGTACCCAGCCGCCGTAGCGCCATTCTCTCTTACGCGTGCAGTGACGGCAGAGCATGGGGCAGATATCGGTAAGCACTATCAGTACCCTGTCCGGGTAGCGGTGCACCAGGCCGGGCACCACGGAGTTCTCTTTCTCCGCCAGCGGGTCCTCCATACCTATCTTACTCATCGTCATTTCCAGGACGGACGGGACCGCCTGCTTCCTGACGGGGTCGTCGGGGTTATCGGGGTCGATGAGCGACAGATAGTAGGGGGTTATGGAGAGGGGATAGCGCTCGGTGACCAGCCCGAGCTGCCTCTGTTCCTCGATTGATAAAGGTATAAAACGGTCCAGACTTTCGATTCTGGTGATTCGATTGCGGAAGTGCCACTTCCAGTCGTTCCAGCAAATATCAGATACGTTGGGAAAGAACCTGTATCTACCGGTGGCGCTTCTACCGGGAGGTTCTTCTTCTGTTTCCGGGACAATAACCGGTTTGCCAGGAGGCTCCTCTACGGCTTCCTCATGAAGCCGGGATTTCATGGTGACTCTGGGGGACGCAGGTGTAGATTTGGGCTTAACGGCCACCGGTGCTGTATTCAATTTTTCCTTTCGCAACACTCCTTTTTTATAGCCGGACGGTTATTTTTAAGGTAAGTTTTTAAAGACCCCTTGAGATAACCTTAAATTCCTGTTATAATATACAGGAATTTTTATTCCTAAATATAATTATACAACCTGGGTGTAAATTGTCAATAGGTTTAAACACCAGTATTTACAGGAAATTATAAATACGGCAGGGGCAATATAATGGAGGAGGTGTAAACATGCCGGGATGGAAATTTTTAACCAATCATGCCCTGGTGCTGTGCTTAGTAGCCCAGCAATCCCGCATCACCGCCCGCGAAATTTCATCTACGATAGGTATCACTGAAAAAGCCACGCGCAATATCATCAACGACCTCGAAGCCGATGAATATATTACCAAGAAGAGAGAAGGCCGCCGCATCAGGTACCGGGTTGACCCTGACATGCCCCTCCGGCACGAACTCCAGCAGGACAAAGCCATCGGCGACCTCCTGGAAATCCTGGGGTGGAAAAGGCGAAGGAAGCCTAAAGTTGAAGCTAAGTAATGGCATAATATGACGTTACACCTGATGTTGCGCCGATTACGGCAGACCAAATATTAATAATATACATTTGGTGCCATGCACGTGGTGGATGAGAATACTGTACCGGTTGAGGAACTGGTAGTCCCCGTAACATCCGGCGCCATCGAAGCCTCCAGCCATGCAGGCGAAGAACGGAATATTGGTTAAAATAGGCATAAAACAAGGGTAGTCTCATAAGCCCTTGGTCGCTGGTTCAATCCCAGCCGCTGCCAATTCTTTTTAACGGGATATCAAGCTTAAGAATATTTCCTGTCCAGCGCCCGCTCCCAGCGCAGGCCGGAATCCGGGTGATACGGTCTCTTGAATGCCTCGGGGTATTGCTTTCTTAGCTCGTCGAGGTCTATTCCATCTACTTCCACCAGGAAGCCGCTGACGACCATCCCCGTGGCGTTTTTAGAGGTTATATTGTGCGGGGTTATGGTGTTGATTGCCCCGCCCCGGTCTAGCTCGCCGGGGATAATCGGGTCATACCTAGCCCCGTGGTCCATGTAAACGACGCCCGGCATTATCCTCTGGGTCACGTAGGCCCCGCCCAGGACGACCCCTCTTTCGTTGTATACCTTTATAACGTCGCCGTCAATGATGCCCCTCTTTTCGGCGTCCGCCGGGTTAATCCAGAGAGGCTCGTACTTGTAGCCGTCCGGCCCGGTTACCTTGCAGGTGGGGGCTTCCCTCGTCCAGGAGATATCGTCGCACTGGGCGTGCACCCGCCACCGGCCGTGGTTGGACATGAGCAGCAGGGGGTACTTTTTGGTCCTTTCACTGGATAGCGCTTCGTCGTGGCTCTCTCCCTTTTCAATCCAGTGGGGCACCGGCGGCCTCTCCTTGTCATCCGGGAAATGCTTGGCCAGATTCTGGGCATAGAACTCCACCTTGCCGGAGGGCGTTTTCAGGGGATGGCTGTCCGGGTCGTCATGGAACTCACGCAGGCCGGGGGTACTTTCCTTCCAGTCCGGCTTGGTCGGGACCACATAATATCCCTTTTCCTCCAGTTCGTCATAGCTAACCAAATCCTTTACGCCGGAAGTGTCGTAGCCGATTTTTATCCATTCGTCGATGGTCTTATCTCCCGTATATTCCTTCAGCAGGCCGAATTTTTCGGCTATCGCGCAGACCGCGAGGTAATCGCTCTTCGACTCTCCCACGGGCTCGATGCACTTCTTCTCGTGCAGGAGAACGCGGAATTGCCCGTTGGTCATATCGACGTTGATATCGTCTTCTTCCAGCTTGGTATTGGTCGGCAGGATGATATCGGCGAACTGGCAGTCGTTTTCCAGCCAGGTATGCTGGGCCAGGATAAATTCTATCTTCGGGCTCCTCAACGCCTTGATAAAGGTATTGCTGTCGTTCCAGCAGGTTATCCAGCAGGGGGTATCGGTCCATATCATGTGTACTTCCGGGCAGCCCTCCGCCGGGTAGGTGTATTTCTCGAACTGGTCCTCTACAGGCGCCCCCAGTAACGTGGTGCCGTACCAGCTGATAGGCGGATTGAGGATGGCATCGTGAATGAGGTCCTTGGGAATAAACTGTTTCGGGAAGGTTTCCCCCGCTTTGGTATGTTCCCCCATGAAGACACGCTCGTACGTGCGCTGGCGGTTGCTCGGATGGATAGACCGTACGTGCGGGACATTCGAGCCCTGGCCGGCGGCATCCAGGTGCGGCACGACCACGCACTCGGGCATCGGGCCTACCCCGAACAGGCCCCATTCAATCATCTTGACCTGGTGGGCGCCCGGCTTGCCCAGACTCTGCATCGCCAGGAGCAGGACCTCGAGACGGCCGTTTTCCGTGGAGTACGGCCCCCTGATGCCGGCCCCGCCGTTGCCGTGGGTAATCGTGGTATTTTTAGATGCCCAGTTCCTTGCCAGCGCCTTGATGGTCCATTCGGGGATGCCCGTTTTTCCAGCGGCCCACTCGGGCGTCTTGGGGATACCGTCCTCCTTCCCCAGGACGTATTCCTCGAATTTATCAAAGCCGTACGTGTGGGTCGCCACGTACTCCTTGTCGTAAGACCCCTCGGTAATCCAGAGATAGGCTATGGCCAGCCGCAGGGCGGCATCGGTATTCGGCCTTACGGGAATCCACTTATCGGCGTGGACGGCGGCCCCGTAGTTCAGGTCCGGGCAGATATATATCGACTTTATGCCGAGTTCCGTCCACCAGTAGCACAGTCGACTCGCCATCTGTCCGTCCAGCGCCCACGGGGTAGTCTCGGGGTCGCATCCCCAGAACAGGAGCATATCGGTGTTTTGAGAAATATCGTTCATCACGTTAGTATCCGGCAGCATCTGGCCGACCGGTTCCATTCCCCAGGCGTGCTTGGCGCCCCAGTACCAACCTTCCCAACTGTCCGGATTCCGGGTCTGGAGGGTGTAGCCTCCCAGCATCTCGAGGAGTTTCAGCTGACAGGCATGGGGGCCGTGTACGGTTTTTTGCTCGCAATGCCCATCCGCCTGGGTGAGTATGGCATACATCCCGTATTTTTCCTTTATCCTCAATATCTCTTTTACGATTATATCCGTAGCCTCGTCCCAGGAAATCCTGACATACTTGCTGTTTCCCCTGCTGGCGGGATTTCTATCGCCGTCCGGGTCCCAGTCGACCCTTTTTAGAGGGTAAACGACCCTGTTAGGGGAGTAGACCCGCTTTTTATAGGCCAGGCTATAGGGAGGTATCAGCGTCTTCATGCCGGGTTCGAAGGTCTTTCCGCGCGCCTCCATCTTCCACGGATTAAAGCCCTTCTCATCGTATTTCCAGTCGAAGTGCAAAGGTCTTATCCTGATTATTTTGCCGTTTTTTACATCTACCACCGAGGAATTGGCGTTAGGGCCAAAACCGAGCGTGATGGGGAATGATTTTACGCCTGTGGATTTTATTCCGGGTTTATCTTTTACTGCCATGAACGATTCTCCTTATTTTCTTTACAAAGTGATAAGTGATTTACAGTGCAAAAAAATAGCAGGATTTAATGCGATATTATAATTAATTATTACTATAAATCAAAGAAAATACATTAGTCAACCTATATCACGCCTGATATATTATAGAAATATTGTTCACCTGGAAATTAAATAGTCAGATTGGAAGGCGTTGACCTGTTATTTCATGGGAGGGGCATAACGCAAGAGTTAATTCTGTTAGCAGGGTAAATCATCGAAGTCTACCCATGTGTAGGTAGCTTTCAAATATTCCGTTAAAATTAGTGTTTCTATGGTGGAAATACCGCGTATATGGGCAATTTTACCCTTAATGAACTGGTATAGCAGCTCCGGGTTGGGGAATTGAACGCAGGCAAGGATATCAAATCCAACTGTCAGCGTCATGGAGACCTGTATTTGAGGATAATTGTTAAGCTCGGCGCAAATCTCGTTAGTTCTGGCGTGGTCGGTGACTAACATGATAAAGGCGCTCGCCGAGTAGCCGAACTTGGAAGGGTTGGGGACTGCCACTATTTTAATGAGCCCCTTTTTTAGCAGGGAGCCTACTCTTCTCGATATTGTAGCCGGGTTTACTCCCAGTTTGTGGGCTATGTCTGTGTAACTGGTAAGTCCGTTTATACCTAATTCATGAATCAATGTATTATCGATATCGTCCAGTATTACGGGTGACTCGGTACTTGAAATATTTTGGAACAAATCTCGATGCAGTTTTTTTACTTCTGAAATTAAAAATATATTAGTCTGTTTTACCCCCGGCCAGAGGGTTACCCCCTCTCTTATGAAGGTAATTAGCTTATCCCAATCAGGGAAAGACCCTAACATAACTACGTCATACCTGCCGAATGTCGTTGCCGCCAGGTGTATATTAGGCGACTCCATCAATCTGGCGCTTAACTTATCAATATTCACTAAATCTACATTCAAAGCAATACATGCCTCGACATTGTTTCCAAGTCTTAGAATATCCGGCACCGCCTTGACGGCAATCATATCCTTCTTGAGCATCGCGTCAATTCGCTTGGCAACGGTTGCTGTATTTACACCGATTGTCTTAGCTAATTTGACGTTGCTGATATTTGCATCTCTGCAAATATTATTTAGTATCATGCGGTCAATTTTATCTATCATGACATCAGGATTATAACATAGTGCAATTAACAGTTAAAATTTAAGTGTTAAAGTAAAGATTAGTGCTCTTGAAAAGAAATTTGGTTATACGATACGACCGGCAGCCGAGACGAAAGAGCATGCCGGCAGCCTGATGAATTACTCCCAGACTAATTTCGGGATGAGTATTGACGAAGCGGTGGGTAACTAGCTTATCGTATCATTATGCTCGGTAACCATGTTGCTATTTGAGGAAAGACCATAATGACACCCATAGCTACCAGGTCGCATATTATAAATGGGAAAGCCGCCCGGTAGATATCCGCCATAGTAGTATCAGGCGGAGCTATCCCCTTCATAACGAAGAGAAGGAAGCCGAATGGCGGCGTTCTCATTGAAACCTCCAGGCTAAGCAGGACCAGCAGTCCGAAGAGTATAGGATGGACACCCAGGTCTCTCACCAGAGGCATGAATATCGGGAAAGTTATCATCATTATGGACACTTGTTCCATAAATGTGCCCAGGAATAGAATGACAACCTGTATAAGTATTATCAATATAATCGGGGCTACATCCAGACCGGTCACGAACTGGCTTAGACCCTTGCTGGCTCCGGTAAAGGCAAGAATCTGGCTGAACGCCATGGCGCCGGTTAGAATCATGAACATCATGACGGCAATGCGGAGGGTGCCCATTAGACTCTTTTTAATCAGGCCCCAGTTGAATCTCTTGTAAAAGATAGTCAGAACATAGCATGCCATGGCTCCCATAGCCGCGGACTCGGTCGGGGTGGCAACTCCCAGGAGGATGAACCCGATGACGACAAATATGATGAGTCCGAAGGGCATGACATAGCGTACGGTGGAGACCAGTTTTTCGGTGAAGGGTGTAGGAGCCGGAGTGTAGGGAGGAGCTACGGAAGGCTGAAGCCAGCATCTCAAGATAATATAGCTACCGTAGAGAGTGGCCATCAGCAAGCCGGGGATAATACCGGCAATTAGGAGTTGCCCGACGGAAATTTGAGCTAAGGCGGTCCGGACAACGCCATGAAGCTGGGGGGGCAATCTGCGGAGGCGGGTACCAGAGCTATACTTGAAAAAGAGCCGGGTTTCACCTTGAGGGAGAAGGCGCTGGTAGCCGGCGGATGGCTGACATCACTCTTAACCATGGAGCGTGCGTTCCTCGGTCCCGAGCTAACGGTTCCCTTCGGTATGTCGGGCATACCCGACGACCTGGATTACCCCCGCTACGAGGGCACGCCCGAGGAAAATACACGGATGGTACGGGCCGCGGCCAAGCTTTATGGCGCCGACTCCGTTGGTGTGGTAGAACTCGACGAAAATACCCGTAAATTAATCTACGAATATGATGGTTGGGACGGCAGGAAATGGGAATTTGAGGATGTGGACAAAGCCTACGAGACGGAAAAGAAGAAGGTGATACCCTATAAAGCGAAATGGGCGATTGTCTATACCATTCGGATGTCCGCTTCCTCCATGGCTACGGCCCCGACGGCGCTGGCTACGGCCGCCTCCTCGCTGGCTTATTCCGAGGGTACTTCGGTACAGCTTCGCCTCCAGCAGTTTATAACCAGACTTGGCTATCAATGCCTGGCTGACGGGAACATGGGCACCGCCGGTAACAGCCCCGGCTTCGGCGTGCTGGCCGGACTGGGCGAGTTAAGCCGTTTGAACAGGATGATTTCGCCAAAGTGGGGCCCCCTGGTGCGGGTATATAAGGTAATTACCGATTTGCCGCTGGCTCCGACCAGGCCCATAGATGCCGGCATCTTCCGCTTTTGCCGTACCTGCAAGAAATGCGCCGAGGTCTGTCCGAGTAATGCCCTAAGCATGGAGACGGAGCCTTCATGGGAAGTGCAGGGCCCCTGGAATAACACTGGCGTCAAGACCTACTACGAGAAGGCCCCAAATTGTTTTTCACACTGGATGATGATAGGCGGGCATGACTGCGGCATCTGCCTGGCTGCCTGCCCCTTCACCAAGCTGGATACTTCGTTTATACATATACATAATCTGGTGAGGCAGATTGTATCTGCCACGCCGGTTTTTAACGGGATTTTCAGAAAGCTGGATACCGACCCCGGTTACGGTAGGGACCCCGAGGACTGGTGGGACCTGGACCTGCCGCCCTACGGAGTATAATAGCTATAAAGAGCCGTCTATTTCTTATCCAGCGCCCGCTCCAGGCGCAGGCCCGCACCCGCGTGATACGGTCTCCTGAATGCCTCGGGATGCTGCTTTCTCAACTCGTCGAGGTTTATTCCCGCTACTTCCACCAGGAAGCTACTGACGACCATCCCCGTGGCGTTTTTAGAGGTTATATTGTGTGGGGTTATGGTGTTGATTGCCCCGCCCCGGTCAAGCTCCCCGGGGATAATCGGGTCGTACCTTGCCCCGTGGTCCATGTAAACCACGCCCGGCATCATCCTCTCGGTCACATAAGCCCCACCCAGAACAGCCCCTCTTTCGTTGTATACGTTAATCACATCGCCGTCAATGATGCCCCTCGCCGCGGCGTCAGCCGGGTGAATCCAGAGAGGCTCATATTTATAGCCGTCCGGTCCGGTTACCTTGCAGGTCGGGGCTTCTCTCGTCCAGGAGATATCGTCGCACTGGGCGTGCACCCGCCACCGGCCGTGGTTGGACATGAGCAGCAGGGGGTACTTTTTGGCCCTTTCGCCGGATAGCCTTTCGTCGTGGCTCTCTCCCTTTTCAATCCAGTGGGGCACCGGCGGTCTCTCCTTGTCGTCGGGGAAGTGCTCGGCCAGGCCCTGGGAGTAAAACTCTATCTTTCCGGAGGGTGTTTTCAGGGGATGGCTGTCCGGGTCGTCGTAGAACTCCCGCAGGCCGACCGGGTTTTTCTTCCAGTCGGGGTCGGTCGGGACGACAAAATATCCCTTCTCTTCCAGTTCTTCGTAAGAGACCAGGTCCTGGATATTGGAATGTTCGTAGACGATTTTCATCAATTCATCGACGGTCTTGCCGCCGGTGTACTTCTCCAGCAGGCCGAATTTCTCGGCTATCATGCAGACCGCCTCGTAGTCGCTCACGGATTCTCCCACGGGCTCGATGCACTTCTTCCCGTGCATGAAGGTGTAATATTGCCCGTTTTCCAGGTCCAGCGTGATATCCTGCTCCTCGAATTTGGTATTGACCGGCAGGATAATATCGGCGAACTGGCAGTCGTTCTCCATCCACGGGTGCTGGGCCAGGATAAATTCTATCTTCGGACTCCTCAACGCCTTGATGTAGTTGTTGCTGTCGTTCCAGCAGGTTATCCAGCAGGGGGTGTCGGTCCATATCATGTGCACCTCGGAGCAGCCCTCCGCCGGGTAGGTATATTTGACGAACTGGTCTTCTTGCGTGCCGGCAAAGGTCGAGTTGCCGTACCAGCTGACAGGCGGATTGAGAATGGCGTCATGGATAAGGTCCTTGGGAATAAACTGCGTCGGGTTAATCGGTGCCGGAGTCAATAATTTGTCCAGCTCGGGTCGCGCCTCTCCCAGCGTCTCCGCCGCAATAGCTCTTTTACTCTTAACATCTGAAACGGAATAACCTATCTTTATCAGTTCCGGTAATACTATTCCTGCCGGCAGCGGACCTCCTTTCGATTGCCAGATGGCGGACAGTCCCCATTCGAGCATCTTGACCTGGTGGGTCCCCGGCTTGCCCAGTCCCTGCATGGCCAGCAGCAGAGGCTCGAGTCGACCCTGCTCCGTGGAGTAGGCGCTCCGGATGCCGGCTCCGCCGTTGCCGTGTACTATCGAGGTGCGCTTTGACGCCCATTCTCTCGCCAGCGCCTTAATCGTCCATTCTGCAATGCCTGTTTTCTTAGCAGCCCATTCCGGCGTCTTGGGAACGCCGTCCTCTTTACCCAGGAGGTATTCCTCGAACTTATCGAAGCCGTACGTGTGCGTGGCGATATACTCTTTATCGTACGTCCCCTCGTTAATCCAGACGTAGGCTGCGGCCAGCAGGAGGGCAGCATCGGTGTTGGGCAGTATCGGTATCCACTTGTCGGCATGTATGGCGGCGCCGTAGTTGAGCTCCGGACATATATAGACGTTCTGGATACCCAACTTCGTGAACCAGTAGCATACTCGACTCGCCATCTGGCCGTTGAAGCCCCAGGGCGTCGTTTCCGGGTCGCACCCCCAGAACAGGAGCAGCTCGCTGTTCTCGGCAACATCGGGTATCAGGTTGCCGGATGGACTCATCTCTCCCACGGGCTCCATCCCCCAGACATGCTTGGCGCCCCAGGCCCACCCTTCCCAGCTGTCCGGGTTTCTCATCTGCAGGGTATAGCCCCCCAGCAGGGCCAGGAGCTTGTTGGCGCAGCCGTGCGGGACATGGATATTTTTCCCTTCCCCGTGTCCGTCCGACTGTGAAAGCACGCCTTCCGGCCCGTATGTTTCCTTTACCCTCTTCAACTCGCTGACTATCGTCTCCACCGCCTCGTCCCAGGAAATTCTTACGTAGCCGCTCGTTCCCCGGTTTTCCGGATTCCTTTCGCCTTCCGGGTCCCAGTCGACCCTCTTTAGCGGGTAGAGTATCCGGTTGGGTGAGTAGACCCGTTTCTTGTAGGCTAAACTGAAGGGGGGCAGGAGCGTCTTCATGGTAGGCTCGAAGACCTGCCCTCGCGCCTCTATCTTCCATGGGTTGAATGTCTTGCTGTCGTATTTAGAATCGAAGTGCAGCGGCCGAATCCTGACTATCTTCCCGTCCCTGACGTCTACCGACGATACGTTTCCATCGCGGGTAAAGCCCATCAGGCTAAGTCCCTTTATGTATGATTTTTCTTTTCCGCTTTTATCTTTCTCTGCCATATCCTGTTCTTGTTATCCTCCTTCACTCATCTGAACTGCCACCATAAATCATACTACATTTAGAAGATTAGGTCACGATTACATAATCTGGACGTATTATCGGCGGGGTGGCAGGAAACGTGTTTCCCCTTTTTCGAAGTCAAGCATCCAGAGACTACCCCCGTTGCCGCGCCCGCTCCCGGCGCTCGGACGCTCTCCGTCGAGCTGCTGCCTGACGGACTCGCTTCGTTCCCGTACAAATGTCTTCAGCCCGATGGGATTCGGGAACACCCCGGGAGACGGCATTTGCCCCCGCGGCCTGATGACTATTACGTCCTCAATCAAGCCGCGTTCGAAATCCGCCGTGGAAAAGAACTTGAACCTGTCTGTCTCTACGAAAGGTCGAATTAAATCGGCAACCTCATCGATGCGGGACATCATTTTATTGACTTCAAAAGGTCCCGCCAGAAGCTCTTCCAGGTATCCATGATAGGCATTCAGATAGGGGGGATAAGTTAAAAGCCGCTTGACCAGCGGACGTTCCTCTAACGGACAGCCGGTGGGTTCGTCTATATAAAAATTAATGAGGCCTTCGCGGTCTATCCCCATGCAGTCGTAATTCCCGAAGGCCATATTCAGGTCCCACGGTATTATGGTGAATTTACCGTCCAGTTCATAGAGATAGTAGTTATGTCCCAGCCCGATATAACTGTCCAGGTGCACGGTGAGAGTCGATACCGCCAGAAATCTCAAGGCTTCGTCTACGTCCAGCACTTTCTCGATTTCCCCGGGAAAAGTCTCGTCGGGCTCGTTGTTGAGAATATCAAGGAAGTGTAATATCGCCGTATGGTCGGGTTTGTTTTCGTTGGTTCTCAATTGCATCAGCCCGAGGTAATCGAGGGGCAACGGCGGGAACAAATCCGGGGGTGGCGCGAACGGGTCCGGGCGTTGTTTAGGTGGCGGTGATGTATCCGCGTCTTTTGGCTCGAGGGCCTGCATGATATCACCGAGATTGCCGCCGCCCAGGTTGATATTCAGGCTCGTTTCTGTATCACCATTTCCCTGCACAGCCGGCGTCTCGTTGAGGTCCGCTTCCGTCCAGTCCAGGAAAGCCGCCGGTATCCTCGGTTTATAGAGGTTGCCGTTGACCCTGGGAAAGTGCCGGGCCAGGAAAGTCTGGTCGACCTGCTCCACCATCGAGTATACGCCGAGGTGCAGGTCATTTAGCCAAAGGTCGACGAAGGAGGCACGCGGAGCGGGAATCCCCATTTGTTCGAATATCTCGTAAGCGAGACATTCCCGCATAAGCGTGGGGGCGCTCCAGCCGTTATTGAGATTGACCTTTTTCAGGCCGTGGAAATGGCGGGACCTGTTGAACAGGTTGAAGTCTATTTTCAGACTGTACCGGTAGCTGCCCAGGCGCAGGGTCTCCCAGAGTGAGGCATTCCGTCTGGTTCTGCTTGCTCATAACCAGACGCACCGTAGCGACACGGTCGGTATTAAGCGGGTCGGCACTCCGGGCGGACATATCCCGCGGTAGACTGCTGCATCCCGATGTGCCTGCGGCCAGGTAAATGAAAACCAGAACCACCGCCAGGATTGCCCAGCTATTTCTCAACATTGTTAGATTTCACCAGTATCCCGTATCAGTTCATTATATTTGGAGTAATACCCGGGATACAAGCATTTATAACAATCCATCCGGGTGTTGGGTTCACCGAGGGGAGTTAATCCCAATGGCAAAGTCGGTGTTGACACTCAATTGAAATGGGCGACGACCCTGTTGAGCGGTCAATTGGCAGCTAGTATCATCAAACTGGTGATTCGGTTGGTGCCGGACCCCGGGGCTGGCGCATTATTGATATCATACAAAATCTAAAGCAGAAAATGCGGCGGACATGGAAGAAATATTGATGGTAGATGACATGACCTCGATGAGTTGGCTGGTGTTAAACAGGTTGTTTAGTCAGGGATACGGGTACGCGGAGGCGGTTGACGCTGGCAATAAGCCGGAAATAATGCTGGAAGACAGCGAGCATAGGGCGCATCTGGAGTACAAAATCAGGGAACAGGCAGCGAAATCCCGCAATAAACCGCTGGATTTGATTACACTGGTTTCTTACGCTCTGGAGGCGATTGATAAATATACCGGCGGCCATTCGCTAAGGGTCTCCGATATTGCCGGGGTAATTTCGGAAGAGATGGGAATGGAGCGAGATTCAACTAAAAAGATAAAGTTCGCCGGACTGGTTCACGATATCGGGAAAATTGGAATAAGGGAATCGGTTTTAACGAAGAAGGGCAAGCTCACGGTTGAGGAATATGCCCACGTATCGGCGCACAGCACCATAGGCGAGCGTATATTAGGGCTGGCTATAGATGACGAGGAAATTCTGAAAATAGTCAGGAATCACCACGAACGATATGACGGCGCCGGGTATCCTGACGGAATATCCGGTGAGGACATACCGCTAGGGGCCAGGATTCTAGCCGTGGCCGATACGTATGACGCGATGACCTCCGACCGACCGTATCGTAAAGCGATGGGACATCAGGCAGCCGTCACCGAACTGAAAATGCAGTCCGGTCTCCAGCTTGACCCGTTAGTGGTTGAAATATTTTCCCGAATGGTAGGCGAAACCGGGGAGTTAAACCTTGATAAACAGGCTGCGGCTCTCCATACTTAAGCTGTAAAAATTCCGGCCCGTATGATTTGCAGTGCGACCCTGTCCTGTTTTTATTGACTATGGCTAATATCGAGTCGGCCGTCAACCATTTGCAGCGTCCTTGAAGCTGCCCGGGCTACCTGGATGTCGTGGGTTACCAGTATAATAGCGATTTTATATTCTTCATTCAATTGCTGTAGCAGCGCCGTTATTTCCCTGGTGGTGGTCGAGTCCAGGTTCCCGGTCGGTTCATCGGCCAGGAGTAACAAAGGTTCGTTGGCCAGAGCGCGCGCTATAGCCACCCTCTGGCTTTCTCCTGCTGAAAGCTCCTTCGGCTTGTGACGCATTCTTTTTGACAGGCCCAGATTGCCTAACAGTTCCTTCGCCCTTTCCAGCCGCTCTTTTTCCGGCACACGGGCTATTTCCATGGGAAAGAGGACATTTTCCAGCGCCGTAAAGTTAGCCATCAGGTTGAATGTCTGAAAAATGAAACCCATCTTATTCAGCCTTAGGTTATCCAGCTCGCGTTCACTTAACTTAGCTACGTCCCGCTCTTGAAACAAAACGGTACCCCCGCTGGGCTGCTCCAGCAGGCCGATAAGATTAAGCAGGGTTGTCTTTCCCGAGCCGGACGGGCCGATAATACTGATAAATTCTCCGCCGGCAACCTTGAGGTCGACACCGTTCAGTGCCTTGATTTCCTCCCCGCCGATGGTAAATGCCTTGCTTACATTCTTGGTTTCGATAATAATATCATTCATAACGAAGCGCCTGCACGATATTGGTCTTCGATATTCGCCATGCCGGGTACAGGCCGGCCAGCACGCCCACAACGATAGCGATAATGATGCCGGTTATAAAAATGCGTGCGTTGACCAGGGGGGCGAAGTAGGTAAGTCCGAAGAACTCGGACAGAATGTACGCAATACCCTGGGATAACAGATAGCCGACGAGGCAGCCGATAATGCCGGCTATAAGGCTGGTTATCAGCGATTCCGTGATAATCATTTGAAAGATAAGACTGCGGCGTATGCCTATAGCCCGCATCGTCCCGATTTCCTTAACCCGCTCACCCACCGCCATTATCATTGTAGACAGGATGAAAAGAATACCGATGAGCAGGGCGACGGTCGATAAACCGACGTTAGCCGCCTCGACGATACCCATCAGGTCGGTAAATTTATCCACCAGGGACTTCTGGGTCTGTGCCGAGACAACGGGCCACCTGTCGCTGATTTCCCGGGCGGTGGCTTCAGCTTGAGAAATGTCATTCACTTTAACCGGCACGAAAGTAAGCTGACCCGGCTTGGAATACGCTTCCTGCAGTCCTTTAATAGGGGTATACAGCATACCGTCGTCCATGCTGCCGCTCGATTCCAGAATACCCACGACCTCGAATGATTTACCCCTGAATTCCAGCGAGTCTCCCAGGCTTAATCCGGCAACGGAGGCTATCCCGAAGCCGGCCGTGAGCGTATATACATCACTGCCCAGGATGTAACGGCCTTCGGCCAGTTCTAAATAGGGGGCTACCTCCGGGAAATATTCGGGAGTAACTCCGTATAAAATCGGCATTGCGCCCGGTTTATCGGGCATAAAATCCATAGGTATCGCTGTAAAAACGGGGAAGGTTGTTTTCACGTTCTCCAGCTGTTCTATCTCGTCCAGAAGCTCCTCGGGGAAGCTGCCGACGAAGGCGGCGACATCCGGATAGGGGTAGGCTTCGGCTTCCTTGGGGACGATGACTATATCAGCACCCTGCTTGGCTATGGAATTTTCAAAAGAGACCATCAGCCCCTCGCTGATGCTAAGGATGGTTACCGTAAAGGCAATGGCAATGGCCACGCCGATGATGGTGAGGATGGACCTGGCTCGACGGCGGGACAGGTTCCTTGCGGCCAGCTTGATAAGTAACATACGTTTAAACATATGGTACTATGCTTTATTGGCTAAAGCAAATATATATGAATAAATGAATAACCTGTATCCTGATTGGGTATGGAAATATCCGCCTGTGTCCCATTATCAATCCCGAGCAATCGTTTTTAAATTCTATATATCAATTTTGGGGGTAAATACCCAGCAAAATTAGCTGATTTCATGCTATTGCTTTCAGCCTGGTTTATTTTAAGATTGAGTGGGTAGATATGGCACGGTACAGCCATGATGTGAAATGCATATGGTATAAACCGAGAAATATCGGGACGGGGTGAACAAATGTTTGAGAAAATAATCGTGCCTCTGGATTGTTCAAAGCTCGCCGAGGCGGCGCTTCCTTACGCCGAGGAGCTGGGCGCGAAAATGGTATCTGAAATAGTCTTGCTGACGGTTATAGGTTCCGAGGACCATGAGAAACTGGCTTATTACTATGATTACATTAAGAAGAGTAAAGAGGCTACCAGTCATTATGCCGGCAAATATCTTATAGACGGAATCGAAAACCTGCTAGATGTAAAGACGGTGCGCCGGACGGGCGACCCTGCCAAGAGAATTGTCGAGTACGCTCTCGACACCGATTTTCCTCTAATCATCATGGCAAGTCACGGTCAGACAGGAATGAGCCGCTGGACGGTGGGCAGTGTCGCCGATAAAGTAGTAAGGGCCGGCAACACGCAGGCCGTGATGCTCATCAGGGCTAGCGGCAATCGCGCCGATATACGTGATAAGCGGTTACTCAAAAAGGCGCTGGTGCCGCTGGACGGTTCTTTCAGGAGTGAAGCGGTTATTCCCTATGTCTGTAATATCGCTATGAAGCTTCAGATGGAACTCACTCTTCTTCGGGTATTATCGCAAAATGGTAATACGGAGGCGGATGCTAATACTTACCTGAAGGACGTATGCGCCAAGCTTAAAGATATGGTTGATGTAAAAATCGATTATCAGGTGCGCATCGGTTCCGTTGCCGATACTATTATCGATCTTGCTGATGAACTGACCGTCGACCTCGTGGCCATGTCGACGCGCGGCATGAACAGGAACAACCCCCTGTCCATGGGAAGCGTCGCCCAGAAGGTCTTTCTGGCAGGGAATACGCCGCTGCTGCTGATAAGGAAGTAACAGGATTTCCCCCCGGATTATCATTCTCTAGAGTACTGCTACATTGCTTTTAGTTTCCCCCTTTTCTATAATTAGGGGAAATTCACGGAACTGTTTCATTGTAATGAAGTCTAAGCTCAATCCGTTCATCTGGGGCGGTCTGGTGATGGTGCTGTCCCTGGCGCTTACGTTCTACGTGGCCGCCCGCGAGCGGGTATTCTTTGAAGAGAACCAGGTTATTTCGCCGGATATCTCTCTCGGCCCCGTAATCGCTTACTTCTTCGGCGTGGTGGTGGTACTGGCCCTGGTACTGTTTTTCATCCCCATGCGCTGGCTGCGGCAGGTGTTCAGGGCGATTTTCGCCCTGATGTTCGGCTGGGGCGTACTGATTGTCGCCGGCCTGACTTTACCGTCCATCGCCGCTTATGCCCTGGCGGTTATCGCCGCGGTCGCCTGGCTGTTCTGGGCCAGGGTCTGGCTGCACGACCTGCTGCTGCTTATCGCCCTTGCCGGGGCCGGCTCGGTTTTCGGGTTCCTTTTCTCCCCGTGGACTTTCATGATTTTCATGCTGATTATCGCCGTTTATGATGTTGTCGCCGTGCGTTTCGGCTTCATGGTATGGATGGCCGATAAGATGTCCGAGTCCGATACTTTACCCGCCTTTATATTCCCGAAGCAGTTGAGCGACTGGAAAATGGGGCTGCGCAGCGTGCGGGTAGGGGACTTAAAGGAAAAGGAGTCCGCCGAGCGGGAGTATTCCATACTGGGCGGCGGTGATATAGGGTTTCCCCTGATGCTGGCCGTTTCCGTTTTCTTTAAGTCGGGGTTATCCGGCGCCGTAATCGTGGGGGCCTTCGCCCTGGCGGGCCTGATGGGGGCTTTCCTGGTTCAGTTGCTCTGGCTCAAGGATAAGCCCGTCCCCGCTTTACCGCCCATCGCCTTCG
>Ga0315552_1001025_pt1 | contig 17221 bp, 18 predicted proteins | sample SalMarSW160170MG_2_FD_203102 | JGI IMG/M metagenome (GOLD analysis project Ga0315552, IMG submission 203102) | Salt marsh sediment microbial communities from the Plum Island Ecosystem LTER, Massachusetts, United States - Salt Marsh Sediment SW1601-70 ...
TTCCACCTGCAAATAGACATACACCCTAAATATGTGCAACTCGGCCCCGCCTACCCAAAGTGTACGTCGGGCAGGTTTTTTGCGTTGACAAGGATATTACGCCCTGCTATAATGACAATAACGTAATCTATGAGAAAATAGTACATAAAAGTACAGCCGGCTTGTTGGGATTTCGAAAGGGTAAACGATGAAAAGCGGCTCTATATCTCCGCGTGGTATTATCTTGACAATTGTTTTATGTGTTTTGGTTTTCCTGCCTTGCGGATGCGGTTTTTTCAATCAGTTGGGCGAAACTACCGCTGAAGGACATCAAAGGCATGAGCGTGTACTTCGTCTTAACCGGCAGGAGATGATGGCAGATATAGACAGGGTCTTACAAGTTGACGAGCCCAGCAAGCTCACCGACAAAAGGATACCGTAATTCGTAATGCGTATTGCGTGCTGCGTATTGCGTTCAACGCACGCTTGCCCTGAACGAAGTCGAGGGGGCACATCACGCACGACGTACAACGCACGACGAGAACAAAGGGATTTGATTCGTGGAGATGATCATTGATTACTTCAACCGGGTGGCAGGTTATGATTGGTGGCGTGTTTTTATTGAGCTGTTTCTCATCGGCATTGTAGTTTATTGGCTTGTCGATTTCCTCGAAGGCACTCGTGGAGAAAGGTTGTTCCGGGGTGTCTTACTCATTCTCGTTGCGGGCGTTCTTATCCTGAATTTAGTCGTAGAATGGCTGGAGTTCCCTCGACTTCAATATCTTTATAAAGGTTTTTTGATTGGCCTTTTGATTATTGCGGTAGCAGGTTTTCAGCCGGAGATTCGAAGAGCGCTTATAAGAATAGGTGGGTCTCGCTTTTGGGCAGGCCGTTCTCATCAGCTTTCAAGAACTGTAGAAGAGATAATGACCGCCGCAGGTCAGCTTTCCGCCACTCATACGGGGGCAATTATCGTTATTGAAAAGTATGTTGCGCTGGGTGAGTTCATAGGGACCGGCATCCAGATTGACGCGAAGGTTACATCTGAGTTAATCAAGACCGTTTTTTATCCCGGCACTGCCCTTCATGATATGGCTGTTGTAATCCGAGGCGATAGAGTGCTTGCCGCTGGAGTACAGCTACCTTTAGCTGAGGCTGGTAGTGTGGACGGCGTTGAACTTGGCTCGCGCCACCGAGCGGCTATAGGCATAACTACAGGTTCGGACGCCACCTGTGTGGTCGTAAGTGAAGAAACCGGTATCATTTCAATAGCAGAGAACGGACAGCTCAGCCGTAATGTGGATGAATCCACGTTACGAAAGTCCCTGGCGACAGCGCTTTCATAAAATGTAGTCTAATCGCGGAGTAAATAATACAAAACGATGGCAAGAAAGATCAAACTCGGCAAAATTGCGATTGTGATATTCCTGACGGCCTTGATCTGGATTTGGGCCGATCTGGCGCTGGATGAAACATTGCCGGACAGGTCTGCTGTTATTATTATAGATGAATCGGCCGATCCAAAACTTTGGGTAAGCTTTGAGCAGGCCTCTTCAGCCGACATTAAAATCACGCTTTCAGGTCCCCATGCCGCAATTGCCGGTGAAAGCAGAAGATTAAGAGATGGGCAAATACGCAGGTTTGACTTTGATGTTGTACAGGAAGGAATGAACAAGCCCGGCGACTATCCTTTAAGACTGCTGCCGTTCTTACAGAAAGATAAACAGATAAAACAACTTGGGCTTAAAGTTGAATCCTGCGAGCCGCAGTTGTTGAGTGTCAATGTTGTTGAGCTTGTTAAGAAGTCGCTGACTGTTGAGTGTATTGATGAAAACGGAGCTTCTTTGAAACACGAAAGCATCGAGCCGTCAAAAGTTGACATGTTTGTGCCCGCAGACAGAAGGACAGCTCAGGTTCGATTGACCCGTAAAGAGATTGAGTATGCAAGATCAACCGCTCTTGAAAGAAAGCCTTACATTGAATTGTCTGAGGGCCAGCCACGGTACGCTACTGAGCCTGTGCGCATCAAGATGCCGCCGGCTGAAGATGTACTTAGGCCCTATACAGTAACTGCCACGCCGGGATTTTGCTTAAGTGAGAACCTGCAATACAAATATAAGGTCCAAGTGCTTAATCCCAGCGAACTGGCAACAGTACTTATCAAGGCCAGCCCCGCTGCTAAGCTGGCCTATGAGCAGCAGCCATTTCAGATAATACTGTATATTCTTGATGATGATGCCAAAAAGAATAGCGAGGAGCATCGCAGAGAAGTGGTTTACAATTTTCCGGAGGAGTTCGTTCGCAAAGGTGAGATAAGTCTGAATCAGACTCGCGTCCAGGCCAACTTCAAACTTGTGGAACTTCCTCCAGAAGGCCCGTAAGTTATTGCAAGCCGAGACAAGCAAAGATAGCTTCGACTGTCATCCACAGTAACATAACACAGAAAACATAAGACAAAAAACAGAAGTTTTTATCAATGTTATCTTTCTCCCGTCGTCTGTCTTCTAACATCTGTTCTCTGACGTCTTACCGCAACGACAGCGGCCAGTGCCGTACGCGCAAGGAATACCGCGAGGATTATAAGTATTACGGCTATTGCTGCCAACAAGATGTTAGGTTTCTCAGCGGTTAAGAAAGTATATGTTTCGTATAATAAAGCAGCGATTGTAGTTACAAGCATGACGACGGCGGGTATAGCAGTAAAGACAAAATTGCGTTTGTGCGTAAACAAATATACACTTGCCACGATGAGAACAAGACTGGCGATGAGCTGGTTTGCGGCACCGAACATGGGCCAGATAGCTTTCCAGTTGCCAAGAGCAAGTGCACCTGCCAAGACCCCGACAAGTATGGTGGCTACGTATTTGTTCTTCATATAAGGTATGCCGAATGTTTCTCCAAACAGTTCATTGCATATATAACGCGTAATGCGTGTTGCCGTATCAAGAGTAGTCATAATAAAAGTCTTGAGCATAGTTATGCCGATGAGTGTTCCCAGCCCACCGAAGATTATCTTTGTAATCTGACCGTAACCGGTTCCGAAGGTTTTTATCCATCCGCCCTTTGTAAAGAGCTGCTGGTATACCAGCCCTTCGCTGCCGTCAGGAGCACTTTTCCAGTACAAGCCGGCTGTAACGGCTACTACAGCCAGGACGGCCAGCACACTTTCTGCGATCATAGCTCCGTAACCGACAATCCTGGCATCTCTCATTCGCGGAATTTGCTTTGAAGTTGTACCGCTGGCGACGAGGCTGTGAAATCCGGAGATGGCACCACAAGCCACCGTGACAAACAGCATAGGCCACATCCAGCCCTTACTGCTAGAAAAGGAGACAACGGCTGGGGCTTTCATATCCGGGTGCGTAAGGATAAGACCCAGGAATCCAAAGAGCACACCTAAATAAAGCACCGCACCGGCAAGATGGTCTCTGGGTTGAAGCAGTAGAGTTACAGGCATTACTGATGCAATCATGGCGTAGATAAGCAATATAACGGTCCACCAGCTCGCAGCATCTTCCACAGGAAGTTTAATCGGAATATAGTATCCACCTACAATCAGGCCGACCAGCAATAGAACTCCTATTATTGAGCACAATAGTACTGAGGCCCCTATGCGGTACATCAAGATGCCAACAATCAGCGCTACGAAAACGAGCCCAAAAGTGGGTACTACAACCTCGGGAGTATTTGCCAAAGTCTGTCCTGCAATGGCTGCAAACACCGCGACTACGAGGATCAATGCCAAAAAAGCGAAGAGGCCGAATAGAATCTTGCTGATTTTCCCCATTACTGACTCGGTGACTGTAGTAATCGACTTGCCTTTGTTTCTAAGGGAAAGCACAAGTGCTGTGAAATCGTGAACGGCTCCAAAGAGGACGCCACCAGCTACAATCCAGATAACAGCAGGAAGCCATCCCCAGTACAAACATGCGATGACTGGTCCTATTATAGGAGCAGCTCCGGCAATAGATGCAAAGTGATGACCGAATAGGATAGTCCAGTGTTTAGCAGGAACATAATCAACACCATCATTCATCGCTACAGAAGGCGGCACTTTGCTATCATCAACACCTATCCATAGTTTGACCTTTCGGCTATAGAATATGTAACCTAAAAGCAGTAGAAAGACAGCAATTCCCGCAACAATCAGAGAGCTCATTGGCCTAACTCCTTAATTTTATTCACAGCGGTCGCCTTGAACTATGTCTTCGCACCAGCAGCCGAATCGGCACCTCAGCTATCGGCAAAAGCTGCCGTAACCTACCTATAATAAATCGGCGGTAGGGTTCGTCAAATAATTTAGGGTTGTTTACAAATAGAACTATTGTAACTGGATTAACGGTGATTTGTGTAGCATAGTAAATTTTCGGCCCACTTTTTGTGGATTTGCCCACTGTGGCTCTTCGAGGTTTCGTTGTTCTGCCGTTAGGCATCCTGTGGACAGCACCCTTTGCCGGAATTTCTTCAAACGCCTTGTTTAATTTTGGAGTGGATATACGGGTTGTTGTCTGCTTGAAGATTTCAGCAGCCAAGTCCAAAAGACCCTGGACGTTTTTTGATTTTGTTGCTGTGGTAAATGCTATAGGTGCGTAACTTAAACCAGGCAGTGTTTTTGTCATGTAATTTTCATAGTCACCGGTGACAACTGAGTCCTTGGCAAGGTCCCATTTGTTGATAACTATTATACAGCTTTTATACTCCTGGGTGATAAAACCGGCTAATTGTTTATCGACCTGGGAGACAGGCTGGGTGGCGTCAATCAGAAACAAAACGACATCGGCTCGGCGAATAGATTCGGTCGCACGGATGAAACCATAAAACTCGATGCTGTCGGCCATCTTTCCTTTTTTTCTGATTCCTGCGGTGTCGATAACGATGATAGTTTTGCCGTCCTTTTCGAAGCGTACATCTACAGAATCTCTTGTCGTGCCGGGCGTATCGCTGACGATGACTCTTTCAGAGCCGACCATAGAGTTCAGAAGAGTACTTTTGCCTACATTTCGTTTGCCGACTATCGCCAATTTCATTACCGGCTCAGCGGGCCTGACAGTTTCCAGAGAGCCAAGCTTTTCAAAAATTCTGTCGAGCAGGACAGCTTTATTCAGATTATTCTTCGCTGAAATGCAAAGAAACTCGCCGAAGCCGAGGCTGGAAAACTCCACAGCGGCGTCGAACATCTTGGCACTATCTGCTTTATTGGCGACGCCGATAACATCGAGTCCGTGTTTGTGCAGAAGCTTAGCTATTTTCTTATCAAGTGGGACAAGTCCATCGCGAATATCAACCATAAACAGGACAACATGTGCCGACTCTATCGCGCTCAGGATTTGCTGTTCGATATGGCTGCTTAACCTGTCGGAGTCAACGATACCATATCCACCAGTATCAATAAGCTCGAAATAGCCTGCCTTGCCCCCCTTCTTGCTTTCGCCTGCCCCCGCGTCTGCCGACGCGAGTCGGGGCGGCGGGCAAGAAAGCAGGGGGGTTGTGATGATAGTGCTGACGCGATCTCTTGTAACGCCTGCGGTTGGCTCGACTATACTTATCCTCTGACCGGCCAAGGCATTTAAGAGACTGCTCTTGCCGACATTAGGTCGACCGATTATTGCGACGACAGGTAAGGCCATAAGTTTTTGCCAAAAATCGATATTCTTTATATGTTATTTATCAAAAAGATGCTACTCTGCGAAGTAGCTTCCGGCCTTCGCAGCCGCTTCGGCGGACTAGGCTCGTTACGTAGCACGAGATTATAACATGATGCCACATAGTTTGGAAGTTTTGATACTCATTAGGGATGCTTTTGCTCCAGGCTGCTTCTGATAAATTTACCGTAGAATGCCGTTTACTGTTTATACAAAAATTGGTTATGTGTTATACTTGTTTCCAATTGTAGATGAAAGGACGAATTATTATGGATAAACTGTATGAAAATTCGGAAACTGGATGTTGTCCGAGGTTTAATCCCGAGCCGTGGGATGAGAAAGAGGTGACCTTCCAGGATAAATTGTTTGTTAAAGATCATGTTAAAAGTTTTATGCACATCCCTATCAACTTTGGGAAGGTGATTGTAAGAAATATGGAAATGATTCAGAAGGCAGAGGCTCTTACGCCTGAACCTCTTATGCTTTCGGATGAAAAGTCTCTGTGGGGAGCCGATATCTATATAGCGGTGGGCAAGGATGTGCCTGGAGCGGAGATGGCCAGAATATCAGGGACCTTTCTGACTAAGGTCTTTGAAGGGCCATACAAAAATGCCGGGACGTGGGCAAAACAAATGAAGGACTACGTCACATCGAAAGCAAAAGAGATTAAAAAGATGTACTTTTTCTATACCACCTGCCCGAAATGCGCTGAGTTCTACGGCAAAAATTATACCGTTATATTGGCAGAGGTTTAAATAACCCCCCAGTAAACTGGGGGGCTAAACATTAAGGGAAGTTTACTATGGTTAATTTTGCTGCCGTCACTATTCCTTATACGGCCATAACTATAATTTTCATCGTTTTGGCTGCATTTGTCGGCGCTTTCATCAGGAGAGTAAGCAGGGATAAATGCCTGAGAGATTTCCACAGGGATATGGTGACGCTGGAAGATGCCTCCGGTAAGATAATATGGGGTACGTTGAGAGTGGAAAATACCGGCCTGGAATTTGTCTATCCGGAAAAGTACAGAGACGAAGATGGACACGATGAAACAAGCTATATCCTGTATAAACAGGAGTATCCTAACATCACCGCCTTAATTCGCTTCCATGATGAGCTGAGCGAACGCAATAAAAAAGAAAGAGAAAAGGAGCTTAAAAGAACATATCATCCGGCGTTCTTGAGGAGAATGAAAAGAAGAATAAAGAATATCTTTAAAACGGTAAGAGACTCAGTAATGGAGGTAGTGAGCCTGTTGATGAGCCAGGTAAAGAAAGCTACTCCCGCGGGGGCAGTATTGACTTCTCAGGATAAATATGTATCTAAGATGCAGCAGGAATTGATAAGCACGGTGGGGACTTCTTACGAGCCTTTGTTAGAAAGATATATTGGCCATAAAGTTGTTATCGATATGATTAAGGGTGATAAGATGTTGGAGTATTGCGGAGTGTTGAAAGAATATACAGCCGAATTTATTGAGATCATGGATGTAAATTACAAGACAAAAGAAGACCAGCCGGCCAGGAAGGCGGATTTAATTGTGCCTCGCAAGCTCGGCATCGTCCGACACCTGGGAGAATAATCTCGTATTGCGTATATCGTATTGCGTATTGCGTTTTACTCTGTTATTCTCCGTGGGACGCCTTACGGTGCTGTGGAAGCATGAATCTATATTTAGCCTGCGGTTTGCCGCAGGTTTTATTTGGACATCGAGAACATTCATCCGCTATCCGCCTCCGGCGGACAGAGAGTTTAAAAACTTATAAAGCCACTGAAACAGACAGGTATCGAGACGATGTGAAGAAAAACAATTGCCAGACCCGGTAACCGTTTGCGGTGGCGATAAAACAAGGTGCCCATCAGAAATGATGTAAAAAAGTTAAATCCCTATCCCTCCTTATCTCTACGAAGGAGTAGGTACGGTATATACAGGATAACCGTAGCTATAGCCGCAAATGCTATTGGGAAAAAGATCACAATTATACGTGAAATATCCCTGTTCTCAAATAGCAACACCATAGAAATGGCCAAGCCCAAAGCAGCCGCAAAAAGAGCAAGCCCGGCTATCGCTAACCTAATACCGCGAATTGCTCCCCTCTTCGCGATACATATGATTCCTCCAACAAGGCTCAGGATCGCCCCAGCCGCTCCAATAAACTTCACCACCGGCGGCGAATCTAATTTAAAGAATATGGCAAACCCAAGAGCACCAGCCCAAAATCCCGCTACCAAAATGAATCCCCATATTGCTGCTAAACTCCATTGGCAAACCTCGCGCGGAAGGTTGTCACTAATAACTCTCTTCTCCGTGCGTTTTCTGTTCCACCACTTAGTAACTGACATCAGAATGAAGGATATGCCCGCAAGTATCCCAACTTGTGCGCTCGTAGAGCTGAATTTCTCTACGACCATGGGCTGTACGATACTCAAAGTGAAGCCGCGTTCAGCCCAACGCTCGACAGCCCAACTTTGGACAGGTGGAATGCAATAGAAAAAGACAACGGCAAGAAGGAAGACTAATTGGAGTGAGAAAATAATCTTCCAATCACGACTCCAAGGAGGCAAACCCCGAAAAAAGAATAGAGCCACTTCGACCCAAAATAACACCACGGCAAGTCGAAAAGGCCATTCCCAATGACTCCAAGAAAGCCACAAAAGAGGCCTGCGAGTACACACAATATACGTCTCATCCTCACTTTTTTTCTCCTAACAACATCCTGTTTATCTCACAGCACGACCATTTCGATATTTGAAGGTTCGCCTTCGCTGAGATAGAAGTCAACGATGTCCGCTGTTCAGGCGCTCTTACTTTCAATTTGTTGATAAGCTACCTCCGCTATATTGGCTTGCCTGCTCGCATGTTCGATAGTCATATTCACCAGATTGCCCTCCGCATCCAAATCAACGTATATATTCTCATTTATCTCTTTGGTCTGCGCTACTTGATGGTCTGCAAACTCCACCAGTGCAGTATCCGTATCTGTAAAGTACTTGATCTTCATAACATTACTCCTGAAAACTGCGATCAAAGAAAGCATTGTGCACGGTTATACCGTCCGAAAGCAGAATAACCCGCAAATATTTATCGACTTCTTTTACGTATATCCATTTTCGAATTCTGCCGTCCTTCTGAACCTCTGTTCTTAAGGGCTTATCTATGGCATTCTGAATCCATTCTTCTTTGATACAAGAACGGTCCGGCCGTTTTCTCGTATAAATAAAATACTGGGTAAATTTCACTTCTATTTCTCTTGCCTGACTTCAGACAAATTGTTTTAGCAACTCGATCAACTGCGGAACGTTTTCCTTTACTACTTTCCAGATTCGCTCCTGCTTGACTTCACCGTATTCGTGAATTAGAACATTGCGCTGGCCGATAATCTGTCGCCACGGGATTTCAGGATGAGCATTGCGGAATAAGGCCGATACCTTGCCTGCTGCTTCACCGATAATCTCCAAAGACCGCTCGACTGCAAGCTGCGTCCTTCGGTCATTTGAATATTGGGTAAAATCCAGGCCGGAACTCAGTTGTTCCACCGTCCGGGCAGCATCGAGCATATCCCATAAATAAGCGGCATCTCTCTGGTCAGGCTGCATATATCACCTCATTGCCGGCGAGTATTGTCTGTCTGCGAAATGGATTTCTCAATGAATCTTTTTCGACTAAATCAACCTTTCGTCCAAATATAGCCTTAAGCTCATCAATCATATCCACAAAATCGAACAGTCCCCATCCGGCATCGTCCTTGAAACTAACCAGAACATCGATATCGCTATCGGAACGAAATTCGTCTGACAAAACAGACCCGAATAGTGCCATCTCTGAAATTTTCCATTTGAGGCAAAAATCCTCTATTTTTTTCTGCGGTAATGTAATTCTAATTTGTCTCATATATTACCTCTGCGAGCTATTGTACTCATAATAACGGCGAAAATCCAGTTTTTTGCATTCATTTTCAAATAAAAAAGCCCAGCCGGAAAGCGGACCTGGTTGTGCTTCGCAAATATGTCCTCATCCGTCATCTTGGGGAATAATCTCGTATCGCGTATTAGTTAGAAGGTGATTTTGAAGTCGTTGTATCGGGGGTCAGAGGGGATTTCATTGATTTTCGTTTCTCTTATATAGCCGGCAAAAGAATCTTTAATGTCTTGAATATAATTATCTATATTTTCGGAGGGGCCTTGGGCGAGCATCTCAACAGTACCATCATGTAAATTGCGGACAAAGCCTGTTAGCTGATAACGATTAGCTATGCGTTGAGCGGTGAAGCGAAAACCTACACCCTGAACGTGCCCTGTGAAAATTATGTGTTTGGCTACCTTATCCATTTCTAATTGATTATTTAGTACTATTGGTCTTTTGTCAACCGGTTGGTGCAAGTGAACAATTTCAGTGTTGGATAGTATAATGTAGATTTGGGTTCACTTGTGTCCTAAAGTTGAGTATAATCCTGCCTGACTCTGCCAAAGCGGGGAGTGGTTTTATAGTAGTAGAGCATTATGCCAAGAAAGACAGAGAAACAATTAAAAAGAGACGAGCAGATTTACCAGCTTACTACGCTGGTGGCGGGGGAGTTCTCGCTTCAGGAGGTGCTGGATAAGCTCGCTGAGGCGGCGGTAAAAATCGTCGGTGTCAAAGCCTGCTCGATACGCCTGCTGGATGAGCAGACCAATGATTTGAGGATGCGGAGCACTTACGGACTCAGCAAGGAATACCGCAATAAAGGGCCGGTTACTAAAGATGACACCGTGGTCAATGCTGCTTTTGCAGGTGAAGCAGTAGTGCTGGATGATATGCGGGTCGATGACAGGGTTAAGTACAAAGAGGCAACCATTAAAGAAGGCCTGGTCAGCCAGCTTACCGTCTCCATGCAATTCAGGAATAAACCGATCGGCGTACTTCGGCTTTATAGTCCCAAGCCGATGCACTTTGATGAAGGTGATATTAACCTTGCACGGGCGGTCGCCTCGCAGTGTGCCGTTGCTATAACTAATGCCAAGCTCTATGCCAAAGCCATTGAAGGTGCGCGAGCTACGGAACAGATGCGGCTGGCAGGATTTATCCAGCGAAAAATGATTCCGCAAATCGCACCTCAGATGGCGGGATTGGATATCGCGGCTACTTATATTCCTTGTTTTGATGTAGGCGGCGATTTTTACGATTTTCTTCAGATTGCCGATGGTTGTGTTGCAGTGGCGATTGCCGATGTGATAGGTAAAGGGATTCCCGCTGCACTTATGATGAGTTTGTTTCGAGGCGCTCTGTGGGCTTATATGGATGTCGAATACGGCGAGGATAACGTCCGGCTGGACTATGGTGAGCGGCTCGGTAACAGTGATTTAATGGAGAGAGATTTACAGTGTGCTGCGAATATCTTCTGGAGCCAGGGAGCCATTCATAAACTAAATAAAATGGCCTGCAAAGAATGCAGCGACGGCGAGTTTATCACGCTCTTTTACGCGGTCATCGACGCTAAAGAGCAGATTATAAGCTATTGTAATTGCGGGCATGAGCCGGCTGTACTTATAAGAAATGGCGATATTATTAATCTGGAAAAAGGCGGACTGGTGCTTGGAGTTGACGAAAAGTCGAAATATGAAATTGAAACTGTCGAGCTGAAAAACGGAGATTGTTTGATTTTCTATACCGATGGCCTGATCGATGCTGCTAACTTTGATGGGCAGTGGTGGGGCAAGGAAAATTTGCTCGAGACCGCAAAAAAGTTTTCCGACGGTTCGGCTCATCAGGTGCTTAAGAATATCTTGGCGTACAGAAGGCGGTTTGTGGGACTTGCCGACCAGATTGATGATACGAGTATCATCGTTATAAAAGTTGGAGCAGACAGGAAATTAGATGACAGAGGACAGAGAACAGAGGACGGATAAAAGAGAACAGAAATTCTGTCATCTGTCTTCCGTCTTCTGTCTTCTGATTATGTATGGCGGATTTAATTATTACGATTGATGGTCCTGCAGCCAGCGGAAAAAGCTCCGTCGCCCGTCGGCTGGCTGAAAAACTCGATGCGACCTTTCTCGATACCGGTGCGATGTATCGGGCTGTGACGCTTGCTGCTATGCAGACCGGCGTGGATATGAATGATGAGGATGAATTGCTCAGGATTATGCAAAAGAGCGACTTTCGGTTCTCAGCCGAACAGGGCAAAATGACGGTTTGTATAAATGGCGTAGATGTCACCGAGCAGATACGGTATCCAGAGGTTACTGCCAACTCCCGGTATATTGCCTCAAAGGCTTCGCTGCGGGCCGAGCTGGTTCGAATGCAAAGGCAATTTGCGGCAGGGGCAAAAAAAATAGTCACCGAAGGAAGAGACCAGGGCACAGTGGCGTTTGAAGATGCTGATATAAAGTTCTATCTGATGGCTGATTCGTGCCAAAGGGCTAAAAGAAGACAAGCTGAGCTGCAAGAAAAAGGAAGCACTGGAAGCCTGGAGCAGATACAAAAGGCCATAGAAGAAAGAGACGAAAATGACGAAAGCCGAACGGTTGGTCCATTAAAACCGGCTGACGATGCTATTGTTATCGATACCACTAATCTAACATTAGAGCAGGTTGTGGAAAAAGTTTTACGCTGCGTTGAAGACAGAGGACAGAAGGCAGAAAACGGAAGACAGAAGACAGAAGTTTACCCGCCTCTGGCGGGACAGAAGATAGAAAATCTGTCATCTGTCCTCTGTCATCTGATCTCAGTGGCATGGTATTGGATTGCCCGATGGGCTTGCAGAGTTTTTTGTATTCTTTGTTTTCGCATTCGCGTTTACGGCAGAGAAAATGTCCCTGTCGAAGGCCCTTTTATATTAGCGAGTAACCATCAAAGCTATCTTGACCCGGTTTTATGTGGAGTAGGATTGAAACGTCATTTGACGTTTCTCGCCCGTGATACACTTTTTCGTAATAAGGTTTTTGCCTGTCTGATTTATTCGCTAAACGCCATACCCGTAAAAAGAGACCAAGCAGATGTATCATCGATTAAAACAGTTATTGCCAGGTTAAAGCAAGGCTGTGGTGTTTGTCTTTTTCCTGAAGGTACACGCACAAGAGATGGAAAAATTAATGATCTTAAGCCAGGTCTTGGGCTTTTGTGCAGGCGTTCGCAAGCGTCGATTGTGCCGGTATTGATTGACGGTGCTTTTGAATGCTGGCCGAGGCACAAGAAAATTTTTTCATCAGGCATCGTGACAGTCCGTTTTGGACAGGCGATTGCTCCTGAGCAGATACGGGATATGGATGATAAAAAACTTGCCGAGATTCTCACAAAGAAGCTCCGCCAGATGCAAAACCTGTGCAGACTCAGGCAAGATAAGAAGCCATACGACTACTTATAGATTGTGAAGAAATTTTCATTAAAAACTTTACTTTTAAGGATTGCCGATGCCTGCACCTGTGTTGCCTGCACAGGTTACGCAGGCACAGGTGTTATTGAAATGGAGATACCAGAAGCAGAACATAGAAAAAATGATTTTATTGTAAGAAAGCGAAAGGGTGTTTTATGAAAAATTGTTTGATAATTACGGTGGCGATTATATTGACAATAATATCGCTAACCGCATTTGCAGTTGCACCGGTGCAGGAGCAGCCGATTGTTCCAAAAGAAAAAATCGCCCTTTTCAACGGCAAAGACTTTACTGGCTGGAAACTTTTTGTGCCGGACCCGAACCACGATGTGACTAAGACATGGTCGGTTGTCGATGGTGTGATTCGCTGTGAGGGAAAGCCCAATGGCTATATGCGGACAGAGAAGGATTACGCCGACTATCTACTGCATCTGGAATGGCGGTGGCCGGAGAATGCTGGCAATAGCGGCGTGCTTATTCATAATAGCGGCGATGACGTAGTCTGGCCAAAGAGCCTTGAATGCCAATTGGCATCCGGAAATGCGGGCGATTTCTGGGCCATCGGCGGCGTCGAGTTCAAAGAACATGCCGAAGGAGGCCCGCGAGTCAGCGGACGAAGGACAATAAAGCTTAAAAGTAGTAGTGAGAAACCAATCGGACAATGGAACGCATACGATATTATTTGCAAGGATGACTGGGTAGTAGTGCTGGTCAATGGCATTTTGCAAAACGTGGCTACCAAATGCTCAGTCCCAGGGACTCCTTACGGAGAGAAATCCGGCAGAATATGCCTGCAGAGCGAAGGTACAACCATAGAGTTTCGTAATATCTATATTGAACCCGTGAGATAGAATCTAAAGAAATAAAATATGCTTGAAAGCTATTATCTCATGGGTTGAACCCGTGGAGTAAAAACAGAAGACAGAAAACAGAAGGAAGAAGACAGCGTGGATGAAATTTTCGATTTCAGATTGCCAATTGTCGAGTTGAAATCGAAAATCGGAAATCGACATTCGTCAATCACCACTGTCTTCTGATTAGAAATGAAAGTTCTTGTTGCAGAGACTTGTGGTTTTTGTAATGGTGTTAGAAATGCCATTCGAATAGCTGAAAAAGTGCTGGCACAGGAAAAAGAAGTTTATAGTCTCGGGCCGATTATTCATAACAGAGATGTAGTGCAGCGTCTGGCCAAAGCGGGGCTGAAAACCATCGACAGCGTGAAAGAAATTGACTCTGGAACGGTTATTATCCGTTCGCACGGTGCCCCTAAGGGACAAATAGAGCAGCTTAAAGAGAAGGGCATTAAGATAGTTGATGCCACCTGTGTGCTGGTTAAAAGGGTGCAGCACATAGCCGAAGAGCTGGCCGAAGATAATTATCAAGTAGTTGTAATTGGCGATGAAAATCATCCGGAGGTCCAGGCGGTAGTGGGCTGTGCTAAGAATGTTGTGGTTATTGCCGATGAATCGGATTTGCATAAGCTGCCTATAAACGGCAGGCTGGGAATTGTTTGTCAGACCACCCAGACCCCGGAACACTTCGGAAGGATGCTTGGTGCTATAGGGCGGAGCAGCTTCAGTGAGATGAAGGTAATCAATACTTTGTGCCAGGAAGCGATTAAAAGGCAGGAATCGGCTGTGCAGTTGTGTAGGAAGGTTGATGTGATGTTTGTGCTTGGGGGGCTGGAAAGTGCCAACACGCGGAAATTGGCAGAACTTTGCAAAAAAGAAAATAAGCTGACGTTTCATTTGCAAAACTGGAATGAACTTGATATAAATATACTTTTTGGCCTGCCCCCGCGTCTTCCGACACGAGGCGGGGCGGCGGGTAAGAATGTAGTCCCGATAAATACAATCGGGATTACAGCAGGGGCTTCGACGCCTGAATGGATAATAGATGAGTTTGTAAAAAGGCTGAAAGCTTTGTAGTGATTGGTAATTGGTCCCGATGTATCGGGATTTAACAAACCCCTAAGGGGCCGAAAGTGTAGATTTGTGCAAAGTTGCACTATAGCTTGTCGCCGTGTTTGTGGGGCGGCGACAGGCCGACAATTGAGACTCCACAGAGGAATTCAGGTATATGGTAGATAGAAACATAATTAACAAATTAGGATTAACGGAAGAAAAGCTCAACCAGCAGGTCGAGGACTTGTTTGGTGAGAAAGAAAATGAATTTCTGGAAGAAGCTCTTCAAACAAAGGTAGATTCACGTCTGCCGGGGACTATTCTAAAAGGAACCATTGTTTCACAAATCGGCAACGATGTTATTGTTGAGGTCGGTTTGAAAAGCGAGGGAGTTGTAGATGCGAGTGAGTTCGGCAGTCCCGAGGAAATAGATCCAGGCAAACAGATCGAAGTGCTTCTTGAAGATACTGACGCTGAAGGCGGACTTATTCTGTTGAGCAAGCGCAAAGCCGATGTCATCAGAGGATGGGAGACGATTATCAATACGAAGAAGGAGGGAGACGTTGTAAGCGGCAGGGTTATACGCCGTATCAAGGGAGGCTTGCTTGTTGATATTGGAGTGCCGGTGTTTCTGCCGGCTTCGCAAGTTGATATTAGAAAGCCGGGCGACATCAGCAGATTCATCGGCAAGGAGGTCAAGTGCAAGATTCTCAAAATCGATGTTGAAGGCCGGAATATCGTCGTATCGAGACGTAAACTTATTGAGGAGGAACGACGAAGCAGCAAGGAAAAGATACTATCGGAAATTGAGGTTGGTCAATTGCGAAAAGGTGTGGTGAAAAATATCGCAGACTTTGGCGTATTTGTAGATTTGGGTGGCTTGGATGGCCTGCTGCATATCTCTGATTTGAGCTGGGGCAGGATATCACACCCTTCAGAGGTGGTTGGGCTTGATCAGGAAATTGAATGCATTGTAATTGGTGTTGATAAGGAAAATGAGAAGATTTCACTGGGTCTGAAGCAAAAAAGACCCAGCCCATGGGAAGATATTGAAGAACGCTACCCAATCGGGGCGAGGGTAAAGGGTAAGATCGTAAATGTAATGAACTATGGAGTGTTTGTCCGGCTCGAAGATGGCGTTGAAGGACTGGTGCACATTAGCGAAATGAGCTGGACGAAGCGCCTGACACATCCCAGTGAGATTGTCAATCTCGGAGATGAAATCGAGGTAATTGTGCTGAACGTTAATAAGGAAAAACAGGAAATCTCGCTGGGGCTGAAACAGACTGAAGTGAATCCCTGGACGGTAGCTGCTCAGAAGTATCCGTCCGGAACAATTGTTACTGCAAAGGTGCGGAGCATGACTAATTTTGGCGCCTTTTTGGAAATAGAGCCGGGCATCGACGGTATGATACACATCTCTGATTTAAGTTGGACGAAAAAATATGGGCATCCCAGCGAAGCCATACAGAAGGGTAAGGAAGTCAAATGTGTCGTCCTTGAGGTAAATGAAGGGAAACAGCGTATATCGCTTGGAACAAAACAGATGAACGAAGACCCATGGATTCGAGCCATTCCGGAAAAATATATTCCCGGCCATATAATCAAAGGCAAAATTGCAAAGCTGACTAATTTTGGAGCGTTTGTTGAGCTTGAACCGGATCTTGAAGGACTTTTGCACATTTCAGAGCTTGCGGACCATAAAATTGAAAAGCCCCAGGATATTGTTAAGGTGGGTGATGAAGTTGAAGTTAAGATTCTAAAGGTTGATGCTGAGAACCGTAAGATTGGTTTGAGTTTGCGGAGGGTTCAGTGGACCTCTGAAGAGCAAACAGCCAAATCAATCCATCAAAAAGATTCTGAAGTTGTTCACAGCTCGTCTGGTGAAAGTGAAGAGGATCCGCCCGCACAGACTCAGGAAGAGATTGACCAGGCTACGGCACCCTCCACCGAGACGAGTGAAGATGAGCAGTCTAAGCCAGGCCAGCCAAGCGCGCACAAGGGTAAAACGGCAGAGGCACAGGGCAATGAGGTTGTCCTGGGGACTCCTAACGGAGAACAGATAGATAGTGAACAACAGTCCGAACATAGCGAAGCCGAACAACCTCAGGAAAACCCAAACTCTGACGTTGAAAGTGTTGCCGGAAGCGATAATATTGCGGAGCAGAAGAACGAGGAAGCGTGAACAGTGCCATAAGGCATCTTGACGATTAAAAATCAAGGATTATAGTAGCTGTTTCTAAAATTGCTATACGAATATAGAATTTCCTTTATCGCGTATTTTTGCACTTCTCCGCGGTTCGTCACGAATCCGGCGTGCCTCCCTTTGGGGACACTCCCGAAA
>Ga0315552_1001035_pt1 | contig 17124 bp, 10 predicted proteins | sample SalMarSW160170MG_2_FD_203102 | JGI IMG/M metagenome (GOLD analysis project Ga0315552, IMG submission 203102) | Salt marsh sediment microbial communities from the Plum Island Ecosystem LTER, Massachusetts, United States - Salt Marsh Sediment SW1601-70 ...
CACCGGCAAATCGTATAAGTTGCCGAAGGGAGGTTCGGCGCCGAGAGCGCAATCCTCGAATATCTCGCCGATTTCCTTTTCCAGGGCCAGCTCGACATGTTTTGCACCAAGCCTGTCTTTCAGCGCACCGAGGTCTATTTTGTAGCACGCAGCAAGGACGCACATCATGTATTCGCCGTCAACTTTAACTATCACAGGCTTGGCCACATACCTGCCCGGTTCATGCTCGGCCGCCGCCATTTGCTGCGCCGTAAAGGTCGGGGTATGTTCCGTAACATCATAGGGGACAGCCGATTTGTCTAAAAATTCTATTACCCGCATAATTATGCCTCCCAAAATTTTCCAGCAATATTCTCGAAAAGAATACGGAAACTCGCAATCCGCATATAGTAAAAAACCCGCCGAAACACCTGTCAAGCTAATAGTATCTATAATATTTTTTTGTACCACGGAAAACAACGATGCAAAACCGGTAGGAAAAAGGGGAAAAACAACAAAAAGTGTGGATAAAAAAAAGGCACCACGACGTAATCCACACCGCGGTGCCGTTGTTTTTTATTTTTAACGACTAATCGTACAAATGTGTAGCTTCCGATTCCTCGACAGAACGAGACAACTCATCGCAGTTCATAACAACCTTGAACCGAACATCACCCGGCTTGACCGCAGCAACAACCACCCGCCAAACCGCCTTGTCCTTTGGTTCAAGAGAGCCCAAAGGAAGGAATCTTAAGGTATCACCGACAAGCGAGCTGGAGGTTGCTCCGGCCGATGAAACGTATTGTACATTATTTTCCAAAATACAGGCGATGCGAATATTTGTAGATGTGGCCGAACCCTGATTTGTTACCGTTATCATATATGTCGCACGGTTGCCGATTCTGACCGGGTCCTCAAGGTCAACAACCTCAAGCATGATGGCCGGAATTCCCGTCACTATCGTCTTGACCGAGGCTGTAACAGCTTCGGCACAATAGGCGCTGGCCGTCGCATCGTTGATCAGTGTACCAGGTTTGGTCGGCGTATAAGATATTCGAAGCGTCTCCGAACTGTTGGGCGCAATAGTGCCTATCCTCCAGAGAAGCTTCGAATCGGTAAGCTTCGCGCCGGAAGTCGCTTTAACAGAAGTCACTCCTTCTGGAATAGTATCCTCGACAACAGTGTCCCGGGCGGGAACATCCGATACGTTTGCGACTATGATTTCATAAGAGACCGGCCGACCGATATACAACTTTTCAGGGCCTATCTTGTTTATGCTAAGAATAGGCAGTCCTACGACCGTCGAAGTTTCATCTGATTCGGCCCGCAGACCCGTGGTTGAACTTGCCACCGCCTTGCCGATATATTTACCCGTCTTCGAGGGACGAAGCTCGATGGAAAATTCACGCGACTGGCCCGGCCCGAGATTGCCTGCTTCGAAGATAAGGTCGCCTTTACCCTCGGTCGTGCGCAGCCCGGCGGGAAGCGTCTCTACCACTCTTACGTTCGGAACCGTTCCTGAACCTGTGTTGGATACAATATACCTGACCGGGATCAGGTCACAAAGCATACTCTCGAAAGGTACATCCTTAATCAAACTCAACCTGGGCTCAATCACATCCACGCTCGCACACGCCGGAATGACCGGTGTAAGAACGGTCGTGCAGTGCTTCAGAGGCTCAACGGAATCAGCCATTCCGGTGACGGTTATAAGCCTTACGGCTTTCGGTTCGAGTGAATTTATTTCCCAGATAAGCCTGTTTTGATCCTGCCTTGCCGTCGGATTGGAACTGACAAATTTGAAATGATTTGCAGTCTCCTCGCTTATAATAATACCACTGAGCGTTTTATCCGTCAGGTTCGTTAATTTCATCGTGTAATTGAACGGCTTGTTGAGTCCGATTTCCCTCGGCATAACCTTATCCAACTGAACGAGACCGCACTCCGGCCATGGAAAGGTCCTTGATACGGTGGATGAATCGGTTTCACCCACGGCTACCAAACTTGACATCGGTTCGGGAGGCGCTTGTTTTTCCGAAGGCAAAGGTACCGCTTCTACTTGTCTATCGCTTACATTACTTGGTGCGCTTTCAAAAAGCTGGTCCCAATTCATTTGATCGATTGCACTCGGCTCCATTATCTCCTGGTCCTCTTGACCAAGCCAGCTCTTGCAACTGAGGGAACCGGACAAAACAAATAAGAGCAGAAGAAGCGATATATTCAGGAATTTTTTCATTTTATATCCCCTTTAGCATCCTACAGGTCAAATAAAAAGAAGTATATGATCCGAAAGATTCTTCATCCTCACATCGGTCGTTTACACACGGTACAACTTCTATGAATTTCATGTTTTATATCGGTACATGAATTGCCCAAGTTAACCAAAAAAGAAGGGCTGTCTTTGCCTATATTATAATACTAAATCGTAAAAAGGGAAGGGTTTTATAATCTCACGAATATTGTCATATCTTTATATATTAATCAGCAGCCGATAAAGTCCTATAAAAACCACTGATAATCCCGAAAAGTTACATACTCATCAATATCTCAATTCCGAAGCTCCCCTATAGTTCCAAAACCGGAATCCTCTAAATTTTCATCTGTCAGGTTGGCAGAGAACATGCATATTGTCGGGATTATGGCAGGTTGAGAAAAACAACCCTTTTAACGTAACTATTTTCAGAATACACACTTACGCAAATACCCTTCTGTAGCCGGGTAAATGGCATGAGATTTGCTAATCTTTGATAAAGATAAAGGAATGTATAGCTATGGTCATGAATTTATCAAAACTCGACGATGTGAACGTACTGGCCAGCCGGGCGAACTGGGCCTGGCCAGAAGCCCTGCGCTATATATTCAAACCAAGAGGCATCAATCTGCTCGTAGCTGAAAATGCCGCCGATTTCGTCAATATTATCCAGAGAAAACGAATTCTCACTACAATTGTCGATATGGAATCGGAACAATCCAACGGCTTGGCAATCATCAAGATAATCCGTATGAACTATCCCATGCTGCCGTGTATCTTATTGACAAGCAACGTGGGTGAGTCGCTGCTCGGTAAAGCGCTGCAACTTGATGTTTTCAGCGTAATCGATAAACCGGTCAATATGTCTGTTCTCCGGGAACAACTAAACAGATTGTTTATGAAGAAATATCGAAGCAATATATTCAGCTAAACGTCTCGTAATGAAAATTTAAATCAAAAAATCTTAAAAAACCGGCCAAAAATCAAGTAAACTCTAATACTTTCTTGAAAGGAGTAAAGACAAAATGAAAATTCGACCATTGGCAGATAAAGTGCTTGTTCAGCGTCTCGAAGCAGAAAACAAGACAGCAGGCGGAATAGTACTGCCGGACAGCGCTAAAGAAAAACCGCAAAGAGGCAAAATCGTAAGTATCGGTGACGGCAAAATACTCGACGACGGAACCACACGAAAACTGCAGGTAAAAAAAGGGGACATGGTACTTTTTACAAGTTACGCCGGAACGGAGGTAAAGATTGACGGCAAAGAGTATCTGATTATGAGTGAATCGGATATTATGGCCGTAATCGAAAAGTAAGCAAAAACAATAATTAGCCACAGATTAGGAGAAATAATAATATGGCAGCTAAAAAAATAGCTTTTGGAACTGATGCACGTGCCGCCATCCAGAAGGGCGTGAAGAAGCTCGCAGAAGCCGTAAAGATAACACTTGGTCCGTGCGGCAGAAACGTGGTTTTGGAAAAATCATATGGTTCGCCGCTTGTGACCAAAGACGGCGTAACGGTGGCAAAAGAGATCGAACTGGAAGATTCCTACGAAAATATGGGCGCTCAGATGGTCAAGGAAGTGGCGTCCAAAACTTCGGACGTCGCCGGTGACGGGACGACAACCGCAACAATCCTGGCCGAGAGTATCTTCGATGAGGGTCTAAAAAACATTACCGCCGGCGCCAATTCGATGCAGGTCAAGCGAGGCATCGAAAAGGCCGTCGAGAAAATCATCGAAGAACTGCAGAAGATGAGCACACCGGTCACGTCAACCAGGCAAATCGAGCAGGTGGCAACGTGCTCGGCAAACCAGGACGTCGAGATAGGACAGAAACTCGCCGAGGCGATGGACAAGGTAGGCAAAGACGGAGTTATCACCGTAGAGGAAGGTCAGTCCCTGGAAACGACGGTCGAGCTGGTCGAAGGTATGCAGTTCGACAGGGGGTACCTCAGCCCGCACTTTATCAATAATATGGAAAATATGACGGTTGTTCTGGAAAAACCCTATGTCCTCGTCCACGAAAAGAAAATCAGCTCTGTCAAATCGCTTGTCCCGCTGCTCGAGAAAGTGGCCAAGCAGGGCAGACCGTTGCTGGTAATCGCCGAAGATGTCGAAGGCGAAGCTTTGGCAACGCTGGTCGTTAATAAGCTTCGCGGCGTGCTCCAGGTCGCTGCGGTCAAAGCGCCGGGATTCGGCGACAGACGAAAAGCAATGCTAAGTGACATCGCCATCCTGACCGGCGGCGAGCCGATCTTCGAGGACTTGGGACTCGAACTGGAGAACATTGAGCTGCGCCAGCTCGGCGTCGGCAAACGAATCACAATCGATAAAGACAACACTACAATTATCGAAGGCGGCGGCAGTACCGAGGCCATAAAGGGCCGCATCGAGCAAATCAAGAACGAAATAGAAATGACTACGAGCGATTACGATAAGGAAAAACTTCAGGAACGGCTGGCAAAACTGGCCGGCGGTGTGGCCCAGATTAACGTCGGCGCCGCAACAGAGGCCGAGATGAAGGAAAAGAAGGCGAGGGTCGAAGACGCACTGCACGCATGCCGAGCGGCGGCCCTGGAAGGAATCCTGCCGGGCGGCGGCGTGGCGATGCTCAGAGCCTTGCCGGCACTGGATAAAGTCAAGGCGACCGGTGACGAAAAAGTCGGCGTCGATATAGTCCGGAGAGCTCTTGTTGCGCCGATCAAGCAAATCGCCGAGAACGCCGGGCTTGACGGTTCCATTGTCGCCCAGAAAGTAATGGACAGCAAAGACAGGAACTTCGGCTATAACGCCCTGAGCAAGGAATACGGTGACATGGTCAAGTTCGGAGTGATTGTACCGACAAAAGTAGAAAGAGTCGCACTGCAAAACGGCTCTTCAATCGCTTCGCTGCTGTTGACAACCGATGCGGTCGTCAGCGAGATCCCGGAGAAGAAGGAGGCGCCTGCTATGCCTCCGGGCGGCGGAATGTACTAAGACGAAAATACGAATGAGCGGGTCCCGATGAATGTGGGACCCGTTTTCTTTACAAATTAAATTGAAATGTAAATTATGGTTTTTCGTTACTATACAAATGCAATCTCCCAGGCATCCAGAAACGTTGCAGCGGGAATATTTGTCGTCGGACTGCTGCTGATCGGTTTCGGTGTGATTATCGTGGCGCTACCTGAGCTGTTTGCCTTCCTGATGGCGGGAGTCTTTTTTATCGCCGGCATCGGCTGCGGAATCACCGCCGTGAAAATCTTCTGGACTGTCAGAAAAATAGACCGGGCCGATTCCGGTCCCTCCGGAGATTACAGGGAAAACGTCCAAATCCACATCGAAGAACATCGTGACTTTTAATTCCGCCTGCTTCGGCGATTTTGTCTTGTATTGCTTGTTCTCGGGACGACCTGATGTATTATGACAGCCGGGAAAGACAACCCGAACCTGCCGATGAGAATCAGCCGGTAAACTCTTTGACGACCTTTAGGGTTTCGCCGGTATCTTCCAATTCAAAAATACGCGGCCTTGCATCCCGGTTGTTCGGCGAGTGCAGCACCATCATCAGCTTACCGTCGAAGGTCGTGAACAGCATCCCGTGCCCACCGTCTTCCTTATAAAGAGGTTCATCCTGCTGCTGCCACGGCCCGGCCAGCTTACCCGATGGCGATATTGCGATGCCCAGTGTGTAGCCGGTGTATCCGCCGCTGGTCCAAATCATAAACAGCTTGCCGGATTTGCTCTTGTAAAGATAAGGTCCGTCCGTGACATGGCAGCTGTATTGAGGCGATTTCCTGCTCCATGCAGCATCGCTGCCGTCGAACAGGCGCGTCGGCTCACCGACCGTCTCCGACAGGTCCTCCTTCAATTGGATATACTCGACCGTGCCGTCTTTAATCTGTACCCACTCATGGCAAAACACCATATACGGCACTTCTTCCTCGACCCACAATGTCCCGTCGAGGGTCATCATATCCACGGGCAGCGTGGAGTGGTTCTGGAACGGCTCGAACGGCCCCGTAGGCGCATCGGCGACAAGTACCTGCGAGCCGCGAGTCACACGCGGCAGCCAGTTGCGCCACTGCTCGTCGAACCGGTTGCGCGTGTCGAAGGTCAAGAACAGATAATACTTGCCTTTATAAGCATGCATCTCAGGCGCCCAGATACTGACTACGGGTATGTCACCCCAAATATCCTCCGGCGGACTGAAAATGGTCTGCGGCCCTTTCCAGTTTACCATGTCGGTACTGGTGTAAGCTCGAACGCTCCTGCGTCCCGGCCCTATCATGTAATAGATCTTCGAAGCCTGATCAGGTAAAATGCAGACATCGCGTAATCGAATATCTGCAAGCTTTACAATTTCCTCCTTCTGTTCCGCCGGTTGTTCCTGCGCACTGACCGGGATGGAAAAAGCGAGCGTAATTAAAATAAAAGATAGGAGTCTTTTCATTCTTAAATTCATGTTTAATACCCCTTCGTTAAACACACTGATTTCGCTGATTTGATTTATTTTAGCCCCCGGCGGTCTTTTGTCAAAGGAATGCAAAAAATATCTGTCTCAAAGATTGCTTTGGGATTTTTCAGAATCACATTTACATGCCGTTCTTAAAACCACTTACCCTAAAAACATGCTCTATCTGCTTTTCAGGATTAATCGCCCAGCTTTTCCCAGCCTATTTTGGAAAGATGCCAGTAAATAAAACCGCCAGCTATTGCAGCGAAAGTCGTGGCCACCATGCTCGTCCCGGCGATATACCAGGGAAGCTTCCTGCCGCTAAGAAAGAACGCCCGTGCTCTTACCGGCGCGCTTCGAAATAATAAGACCGATAGATATGCTCACGAGGAAATAAAGTGCGATGAGTAGCCAGTCGATTTTTTCCAAAATCACAGATACACTCCCGAAATTCTGTCACCGCTGTTTTTGTTTAGATACAGTGGCGATAACTATAAATCCTCCGCCAAATAAAATCAATAAATTTATCATTCGAGATCAGAATCTACAACCGCTTCGTCGGTGAATTTTCCCCTATGATTGAAACCTCTGAGGGACTTTCTTAGGCTGGATGTATTAAGCATTAAATTTGAGCCGGGCCGTAAGGCGTCCTTCCTCAAGGAACGGCTTAGCCGTATAGAAAAAGGCGAAGAATCCGGTTTCCGTCAGCCAGATGCTTCACCTGTCATCTTAGCATGATCAATTTTCAAATCTTGTGTAATAAATCACTACCCAGTGATCTGGTATTTCTAGCCGGTTTAATTAAAAACTCCAGCCGAGACCGGCGCTCAACGTAGTTGTATTATCACAGTATCCGACACCGGCGGTCAGAGCTACGTTCCTGCTTTTTCCGACAAAAGCTTTGGCGCCTAAAGCAAAGGCGCTTTCGCTTTCAAAATTACCAAAACCTAAACCGACCGAAACATTTTTACCCGGAACGGGATTCGGAATGGCCGACAGGGCTGCAACAGAGGCAATACCCGAATAAGCGTTGTCGATCCTGTCGTCGAGCCGATTAACTTCACTCCTGAATTGCCTGTAATTAACCGCATCAAATGAACCGGTTGCATCGGCCACACCGGTCACCTTTACCGGATCGCCCGTATCTTCATCTGCAAATGTCGCTCCGTTGTCGTCTAAAGTTAAGGTCGTAGAGCTGGTCCCGCCGGTAACAATTGTGCTGGTCTGGGTAACTATAATGCCGTGCGATTGGCCGTCGTCGGTATTCACGAGCAGGCTGGCCGAAGTTGGTGCCATAGAAAGACTTGAGCGTGCGTTCGTATCCAATGCATCGTCATCGGCTTGCAGCACGACCGTATTTTCCGCACCGGTGATAGTCATTCCATTATTCGCAACATTAACGGTCGCGCTTGCGGTCGGGTTTAGACTGTAAATACTGCCGTTAACACCGAGGTCGCCGTCAATGAGCATACCACCAGTGACCTCCGTGCCGTAATCAAATGTAGTGAGCCCGACCGTGCCCGTCTGGGTATCACCCACCGCAAGAGCGTTGCTGCTCGTATCACCGGAGACCGTAATACTGTTATTGGCTCCGTCACCGGAATATATCGCGGCGCCCCCGTTGACCTGGGTATTCGAGTTCGTCACGGAAAGAACGTGACTGCTGTCGGGACTGGTAATTGTCGTAGCGCCGTTAATAGCAGTCGTTCCGGTAACCGTTGTCTGGGTACCGTTGACGGCAACGCTGTTGGTGTTGGTAGAGTTCGCCAATCTTGCGCTGGTAGAGTCAACAATCAGCTCGTTGCCGGAACCGTTGCCGCTGTAAATCGTGGCGGTACCGTTAACGGTTGTAGTAGTGTCCGTCACGTTTAACGTATGTCCCGATGCACCGGTAATTGTGGTTCCGCTGTTACTAACCGCCACGCTTTGGGTACCGTCGGCGCTTACAAAACGCGAGCTCGTGCCGTCAACGATCATTTGATTTGCAGTACTCGTGGATGTTATCGTCGTTGCTCCGGTAATTGTATTGGTCGCGCCGGTGATGACGTTGGTCGAAGTTCCAGCGTTACCGATTGTATTCTGTGAACTCGCTGTTGAAACACCTATGTTGTTTGTATATGCCTCAATATTATTCGTACCGCTGGTCGTATTGGCGGTTATATTATTCGTTCCGTTTGTGCCGGTAGCCGAAATGGTATTCGACTGACTCGCTGCATTAGCGGATATGACATTGCTTCCGGCTGTCGCCGTTATGGTATTATTGCCGGTAGTCGCCGTGATTGCATTGCCTGTTCCGCCGGTCAACTGGTTTTGCTGGGTGGCGTTCAGGACATTGTTGGTACCGGCGGCCAGAGTGTTAGTCGTATTGGCCTGAATGACGTTCGTACCGCCGCTGGCTGTCGCCAGAAGTTGATTTGACGAGTTGCTGCTTCCGCCGATAGTAACAGATGTTGTCGTTCCATCATTGCCGGCGTCAAGAACGGTAATTTCCGAAGTTGATGCCGTGCCAACGCCGAGAGTCGCCTGGTCATCCGCCAGTGTCAGGGTAGATGAGTTAGTGCCGCCGGTCAGGGTTGTTACGTTGTTCGCGTCATCAATAGTCAATCCATGGCCGTCGGCGGTCAACACTGTAACCTGGGTATCCGTGGCTGTTACGGCGGCGCCGCTGGTGACACTCAGACTGGCGCTATTGGAGGAAAGACTCAAACTGGCATTATCGCCCGTCATAGAACTGCTTGTTGAGCCGGTAATCGTGTTAGTCGCGCCAGTAAGGGCATTGGCAGATGAACCTGCAGTACCAATTGTGTTTGTCGCTCCGCTTGCGGTAAGATTGCCTGTTGTGTCGGCTACCGTAAAATTGTCAGCCGAGATACCGCCGTTGGCCGTAAGAACTCCGGTCAACGTTGTGGCTCCGGTAACGTTTAATGTACCGCCTGCTGTCACGTTACCTGTTGCGTCGGCTACCGTAAAATTGTCAGCCGAGATACCGCCGCTTAAGGTCGCCAGCCCGCTTGCACTAAGAGTCGTTACTCCCGATACCGCGCCTGCATTTGTAATGCCGCCGTCATTATTATCAAGGCCGTTGCTGATACTCGCTCCATTGGTCACAACAACGTCGCCGGTGATAGTAGTCGTGTCTTCGCTGCCGTCACCCAGATTAGTGTCTCCTGTGGAGCTAAAAGTAGTTACTCCGGATATCTCGCCCGCGTTTGTAATACCGTCGCCGCCGTTATCAATACCGTTCAAAGTGGAAAGGCCTGTTACGTTTAAAGTATCGCCAAGCGTAGTTGCACCGGTAATTGTGGTTCCGCTGTTACTAACCGCCACGCTTTGAGTGCCGTCGGCGCTGACAAAACGCGAGCTCGTGCCGTCAACGATCATTTGATTTGCAGTACTCGTGGATGTTATCGTCGTTGCTCCGGTAATTGTATTGGTCGCGCCGGTGATGACGTTGGTCGAAGTTCCAGCGTTACCGATTGTATTCTGTGAACTCGCTGTTGAAACACCTATGTTGTTTGTATATGCCTCAATATTATTCGTACCGCTGGTCGTATTGGCGGTTATATTATTCGTTCCGTTTGTGCCGGTAGCCGAAATGGTATTCGACTGACTCGCTGCATTAGCGGATATGACATTGCTTCCGGCTGTCGCCGTTATGGTATTATTGCCGGTAGTCGCCGTGATTGCATTGCCTGTTCCGCCGGTCAACTGGTTTTGCTGGGTGGCGTTCAGGACATTGTTGGTACCGGCGGCCAGAGTGTTAGTCGTATTGGCCTGAATGACGTTCGTACCGCCGCTGGCTGTCGCCAGAAGTTGATTTGACGAGTTGCTGCTTCCGCCGATAGTAACAGATGTTGTCGTTCCATCATTGCCGGCGTCAAGAACGGTAATTTCCGAAGTTGATGCCGTGCCAACGCCGAGAGTCGCCTGGTCATCCGCCAGTGTCAGGGTAGATGAGTTAGTGCCGCCGGTCAGGGTTGTTACGTTGTTCGCGTCATCAATAGTCAATCCATGGCCGTCGGCGGTCAACACTGTAACCTGGGTATCCGTGGCTGTTACGGCGGCGCCGCTGGTGACACTCAGACTGGCGCTATTGGAGGAAAGACTCAAACTGGCATTATCGCCCGTCATAGAACTGCTTGTTGAGCCGGTAATCGTGTTAGTCGCGCCAGTAAGGGCATTGGCAGATGAACCTGCAGTACCAATTGTGTTTGTCGCTCCGCTTGCGGTAAGATTGCCTGTTGTGTCGGCTACCGTAAAATTGTCAGCCGAGATACCGCCGTTGGCCGTAAGAACTCCGGTCAACGTTGTGGCTCCGGTAACGTTTAATGTACCGCCTGCTGTCACGTTACCTGTTGCGTCGGCTACCGTAAAATTGTCAGCCGAGATACCGCCGCTTAAGGTCGCCAGCCCGCTTGCACTAAGAGTCGTTACTCCCGATACTGCGCCAGCTTCGGTTATACCGCCGTCGTTATTATCAAGACCGCCGGTAATCGCGGCGCCGCCGGATAGGGTAGATAGACCAGTTACGCCTAAAGTGCTGCTTAGTGTAGTTGCGCCGGTAACGCCAAGAGTACCACCGGTCGCAAGATTCCCGCCTGTGATTGTGCCGGTGGCGTCAATATTAGTAGCGCCCGATACTGCGCCTGCTTCGGTGATACCGCCGCTATTATTATCAATGCCGCCGGTAATCGCGGCGCCGCCGGATAGGGTAGATAGACCAGAGACCCCTAAAGTGCTGCTTAGTGTAGTTGCGCCGGTAACGCCAAGAGTACCGCCGGTTGCAAGATTGCCGCCGGTGATTGTGCCGTCGGCGTCAATAGTAGTAGCACCTGATATCATGCCGGCTTCTGTGATTCCGCCGGTATTATTATCGATGCCGCCGCTAACCGATGCGCCGCCCGAGAGAGTGGCCAGACCGGAGACGCCTAAAGTGCTGCTCAGCGTAGTTGCACCGGTAACTCCTAAAGTGTTGCTTAACGTAGTCGCGCCGTTAACTGTAATGCCGTCGCCGGCCACGGTCAGAGAATTCTCTCCGCCGGTTATCGTAACATAAGTGGATGAAGAATCCGTTGCTGAACCGCCTTCGTCGCTAATCAAGATACCCGCTGTAGTATTGGAAACGGTAGAGCTGGTATCAGGTCCGCTACCAAGGTCGTCGGCGCGAAGAACTATATAAGGACCGCCCGAATCGGTAACGATAGCTATATCGCCCGTCTCGTCTTCATCACCATCTTTGGCATACATAGTTTCCGAGGCCGCCTGAACAATTGCAGGCGTCCAAATAACAACCATCATCACCAAAACAATGGCTAATCTGTAGAGAACATTACTTCTCATATCATTTGCCACCTTTCACTTCGGCGTTCAATTACTTACCGGATGACTTCTTTTTTAATCACCACAGCTCCGCTGCCTGCGGGCATGAGGAATACTTTTACTTTTCCGCCATCAAGCAAGATAATATTTTTCTTAAGCACGCTCACACGTTTTAAATCCTTAAAGACCGTCTTCTCCAGATCCTCGGGGCCCATATTTACATATTCAACCGTATCATATACGGCATCCTGGTTCGGGAAGAAACTTGCACTGGCATAGATTGTGGAATCATCCGGTCTTAGAAGCTCGAACGAAGTGGAAAAAATGTGCCGGTCAGGCTCGCTTTGCGGCGGAAAAATGAATATCCCGCTACTGACGTTTGCGGTAAGAAAGGAAGCAACCTGATTAATACGGCTTATACAGGAAAGAACTCCGAGCTTAACCGCCGTCTGTGTCACTACATTCACCGAAGGGTTGGGCGCAGGCAGTGAATTATTCCGGGCGGCCGGGGTCTCGGAAGGCGCACTCTGCCGGTTAGGCTCCTGCGGTTGAGGTGAAGTGGAAGCAAGCTGTATCATTTCAGCGGGCTTTATCACAGGAACGACAGTTATGCAGAAGCAAACAAAAATTAAAATTCCGAAAATGACAAGCCAGAATCTCCGCAAGTAATAAATGTTATTTATTTTCTTATCCATTGAAAATACTCCTTTTCTCTTTGTAAATCGTCCCTAAATACCTTGATTTTACGTTATCAGTGTTGAAAAAGCGGTTTTGTATAAGTGTGGGAACAGGTTATCATATAACACCAGACTGTAGACTGTATCGACTCAGAATATACGGCACTTTAGCCCAAACAGGCCGGCCTGCCCCCATTTTTACATTATTTATTATGAGAATTATCCACAAATACCGGTTGGATTACACAAAAAAAAGGGCTGCAAACATTAAGTTCACAGCATTCGTAAAGAACCGGTAAGATTGCAGATAGGAGAACTATTATAGTGTAATTATCGAATTTTTAAGGTGGCAAGGGCAAGTGTGGCAAAAGCAGCACCGAGCAGCCGGAAATCCAGCGCCAGATTGTTCCTATTATACTCAAAGCTCGTGATAAAGATACCGAGGCTGTAGAGGTAATCGAACAAGCATTATTAAAATAGAAACAAACTATAACAAAATGCTAATACTAGAATCCATCCCCAAACCTGTTTTATGGCGAGATCGAGCGAAAAGTTCGTGGTCAAGGCCGGAGGTGGAAAAGGCTCGGAGGCGTACTGAAGTACGTCGAGAACCTTTTTTACCGACAACGCAGAGCCACGGACTTTGCAGCCGGTCGCAGTCGAAAGAGGTTTTGGGATGGATTCTAATTATTGTCACCGCTGTTATGAATCAGACTTAGGGGCATAAAGGAAAAGCACCGGGGAAACGAGATTCCTGTTTTTCCCATCCGAGAAGTTTGCTGATTTCGTTTGGAAGAGGCGATGCTTTTTTAGAGCCTGGGAAGGACTTAAGTAATTCATAATTACCCAATTCGGCACTCTTAAATAAGGGACCATTATAATTGGAAAAATACTGATCATTTTCCGAAAATTCCTGATACAGTTTCTGCAGAGCTTCCGGTGATTCGAACGCCAACTGACAATCATTGTTGTCCGCAGGACTCCACAAAATCAACGGAATAGATGTTGCTCCCGAGCTGCGTACATACACATTATAATCGAGTTGCTTTAACTGCGGTTTTTTGAGCCGTTCGCGCAAGGAAGGAGTCTGCGCAATAGACAGAAGGGGCCTGCGATAATTCGCATCTCCAGTGAGCAGATTATTGACAAAAACATGTCCATCCCGCTCATCGATATCAGGCCCGGTACTGGGATGCCAGCCAAAATGGTCGTCGGCCGCACTTCTCGGAGTACGTATAATGCAAACCGTACTATTGACCAAAGTGTTCTGGAACATTTGGACATCCGAGCTGTTGATTACGTAAATTCCCTGGTCGCAATTGACAAAGACGTTTCCGGCACAAATAGCACCTTTCGAGATTTCAAAAAAGAATCCGCTGTCACTCGGCCAATACCGATTATTTGAGAATTCCCTGTTAGGATCGCCTACTCCCTCGATCCAGTTATTGATAAAGACACCGTCCACGTTGCCGACATCGTACCAGATCCCGTTTGAATACGGAAGGTCGATAACCAGATTGTCCCGGCACGTGACACGATAACTTTGATTAAAAATCTTTACAGCCGCCGGAAAATATCCGGTAATTCTCTCGACGTTGTTACGTCTAAAGATATTTTTTTCCAGCAGAACGTCGGACGAGCCGATAATATATACGCCCTCGGTGCTCGTGTCGCTGAACAAGCAGTGGCGAATCGTGAGCCCATCGCCGCGGAAGTAGCCGGCCACGCGCGAGCAGAAGGTGATCGTCACATTATCGAGCGTCGTGCCCGTAACCTCTTTGCCGTAGGTGGCGGGATCGGCAGGGCCGATTGGCTCGTCGGTCGGCTCCTCCGTAGGGCCGAAGCTCCGCTTGCCCTCGATCTCAATGGCCCGCCATGCATACTGGGTGAAGGTAACCCCACGGATTATCGGCCCCTTGTGGTCGTTTGTCTTACCGTGGACAGGTTTGGACGTGCGCACGAGGGCGCTGTCGAAGGCGGTGATCTCGACGAGCCGATTCGTGGGATCGACCCCGATGTAGACCTGGCCCTTCTTGTAGTCGATGAAGTACGAGTGTGGGTCGAGCTCGTCCTCCGAGCCTGCGGACATCAGCATCTCGCCGTCAACGAAGACCATATCGTTATTGAAGCGGTGTAGCGGTGTACGCCTGTGGTCGCGCCACCAGCCGAGAGGAGTCGCCGGGAAGAGCGTCTTCCACGACGTCCGCCAGACGTTGTTGCTGAGGACCTCCCATTCGGTTGCCACGCGGGTACCCTTGAGCACGGGATGCTCATCTGCATAGGGTTGCATGGTGATACCCTGATTCAAGACCAGACCTCCGATTCGGTAGATACCGCCGCGTAAAACTATCGCATCACCGGTTTTAACTCGCTCCATTGCCGCTGGAAGTGTTGTCGGCTTATCAAGCGATGTTCCTGATTCTTCGGCCTTTCCATCGGTCGCTACGTAGAAAATCTGACCTTCAACCTTGGGTAAATCATAATTTTGCCAAATCGGGCCATAAGGACCGCCCGAGGGCTGGGCCTGTACGGGCAAAGATCCCATGAGGAGGACAACAAGGACAAAACCGATACAGGAGAACGCAAGACGTTGTGACAGAAGAAAACTCATTTCAGTTCCTTTCAAATCCAATGGATAGGACTGTATGTCTTCAGTAAAAACGAGACAAATTTACCTTTAATAAGACACAGTTTCAACACCTGATAATGTGAGTCTATCTTTATATTTTTTTTTCTCAACAGTATTCTTTATTTCGATTCGGTCCATTTCTTCAATATCGTTTCATGATACCCATAGTAAACATCATTAGATGTGGCTCAGCGAGGAGGCCTGACTGAAATAGTGGAATTACTGCGCAAGAACGGAGCAAAAGAATAATGAAAGAGCTGGCTAAAGTAGGATTAGCGGATTTTCAAGGTGGCAAGAGTCGGAACAAAATATAATTTTTTTTCTCGGCTTTTTTCGTGTTTATAACTCCAGGAAAGAGGTTTTTTCGAACTATTCTCAAAAAATTATCTTTTTTTATTGACAACTATTACAAATGTCATATATATAATATGACATTTGTAATAGGAGAATTGATATGACCAAACGCAAACGACCTGCCATAAGTCCCGCCGAGACCGAGGTTCTCAGACTGGTCTGGGACTCCAAAGAAGCCACGGTGCAGCAAGTGTATGACGGCTTACCCGCCAATCGAAAGGTGGCATACGTAACTGTTGCCACGCTCCTGCGCAGACTTGAGGAAAAGGGATACCTCAAACACCGGATTCGCGGCAAGGCTTTCGTCTTTGTTGCGACTGCGAAAAAAGAAGAGGTTCTCAAAAGCACTATCGGCGATCTCGTACAAAGGCTGTTCGGCGGAAATCCCGTGCCGCTCATGCAGCATCTCGCTCTGCATAGTGAGATAAGCGACGAGGATATTGAAAAGTTGAGAAAGCTGGTAAAAAAGAAATGAAGTTACGAAATTTTTGGGAGAAATGTCCATGGATACATATGCAAATCAAGTGTCCGAATATTTACTGACCCAAAGCTGGCAGATAGCACTTCTGGCCGTCATTGTCGGCCTGATTACATTCGCCCTGAGAAACAGAAGTGCTCACATCAGGTATCTGCTGTGGCTGATTGTTCTGGCTAAGTGTCTCGTGCCGCCCATGTATTCTGTGCCGGTAGCGGTCCTGCCTGAAAGATCACCCGCCGAACATTCGACGCACGCGGCAATACAAATGACACCGATTGAAAATTCAGTAGTGACTGATACGAGCCAGCCCGTGACAATCGAAAAAGCACCGGCATCAAATCAAATAAAAATTACAGTGCCAAATATGGTACAAACAATCGTCCTTGTGTGGTTAACAGGAATATTCCTGTTTCTCCTGTGGATCGGCGGCAGAGCAATTCGCTATACTTTATGGCTGCACCATCGGAGGACGCCGCTTCCGCCTGCTCTTGACAGGCAATTCCGGGAATTGTTCACAGGTTTCAAGTTCAGGAAATCACCGAAGATATGGCTGGCCAAGGACATTGCCCAGCCGTTTGTATGGGGCCTGTTCCGCGGCAGTGTTTACCTGCCGTCTGATTTTACAGGTTTGGATAATCCTCAACACCACAGAACTGTCCTGGTACATGAGCTCAGCCACATCACCCGCTTTGACGCTGCCGTCAACGTACTTCAAATATTGGCCCAGGCAATATTCTGGTTCCATCCGTTTGTCTGGTGGGTAAATAAAAAAATTCGCCAGGAACGGGAGAAATGCTGTGATGAGATGGCCGTAGCTCATCTCAGTGCTCCTCCGGAACATTATACCGATGCGATTGTGGAGGCATTGGCGGCGGAACGCCGGTCGGCTCATCCCGTCCCCTCACTGGCAATTGTCGGTTCCGTTAAGGATATTGAGGAAAGGATAAAGACCATGTTAAGACCGGGAAAAAAATTCTACAAACGTCCAAGTTTTAAGA
>Ga0315552_1001040_pt1 | contig 17104 bp, 18 predicted proteins | sample SalMarSW160170MG_2_FD_203102 | JGI IMG/M metagenome (GOLD analysis project Ga0315552, IMG submission 203102) | Salt marsh sediment microbial communities from the Plum Island Ecosystem LTER, Massachusetts, United States - Salt Marsh Sediment SW1601-70 ...
GGGTTGATCCGCGAAACGATGGCAGTCAACGGTCGGATCTTCGTTCCCGGGCTGTTCTGGTATGAACTGGGGAATGGACTGCTTGCGGCGGAGCGGGCGGATCGAATGGCTCCTCAAACGATCTCCCTGGCCGTTTCGGAATTTGCCCGCTTCCCGGTCGTTACCCATCAGCAGGCTGATTTTGCAGAAACCGAGCGGATATTGAACCTGGCCCGGGACAATAGGCTGACCTACTACGATGCCAGCTATTTGGAGTTGGCCCTGCGCTTCCAGGCGCCCTTGAAGAGTTTTGACACACATCTTGTTAGCCTGCGAGGTTCTTTTCCGCTGATTCTCTGAGATTGCAGCATCCTGTCGAGATATGGTATAAGGGTCGGGGAGGCACGGCGAAGCTCATGCAGGAAATCGTAACCAAAGTCTTGGAAGCGGAGAAAGAAGCGGAAGGGCGCATCCAGGAAGCCCGCAGCAAGACCGCGGAGATCCGGACCCAGGCGGACCGGGAAGTCCAGGTGAAGCTGCAGGAAGCCCGGGAGCAGGCCGCCCGGCGGTCCCAGGAGATCCTGGACCAGGCGCGCAGTCAGGCCCGGGCGGAATACGAGAAGGCCGTGCAGCGGTCCCTGGAAGGCAATCAGATGTTCTTCGAAAAGAACGAAGAAAAGATAAACCGGGCTGCGGAGGCCGTGGTCGAGCTGATCACCGCCCCCGAATGGTCTTGACCCTTTAAAACGGACAAGAAATTGGCAGGACCGCTGAAAACCTACGCTTTCATCAATGCCAAGCTGAGAACCAGGATCAGCAAGATCCTCCCGGAGCAGTTCATCCGGCAGCTGGCCCGGGCACGATCCCTGGCCGAAAGTGTGCAGATGCTGGCGGAAACCGATTTCGCCCCGGTGCAGAAGATCTACGAACAGACGGGGGACATCAAGACCGCGGAGCTGGAGCTGCTGCGCAAAGAGCTGTCGATTTACCTGGAGCTGGAGAAGCTGGTCGAGGAGGAGGTGCTTGGCTTTGTTCATGCCCTCTGCGAGCGTTTCGAGACCGAAAACCTGAAAAACGCCCTCCGCCTTTGGTTCGATCGGCGGATCAGAGGGCGGAACATCGAGGATGCCCGGGGTTACCTGTTGCGGAAGCCCATCCACCACCCCATCGATCTCGATGGTATCATCAACTCCGACACCCTCGAGGAGGTCGCCGACCGGCTGCAGGCCACCCCCTACGCCGCAATCGTGCGGCAACAGTCCGCCCAGGTCATGAAGGATTCCAGCTTGTTTTCCCTCGAGCTGGCCCTGGACCGCTTCCTGTATCACCGCCTGGTGGAAGCGGCGGATCGGCTCGCGCCCAGGGACCGGGAGATCGCCCGCCGTTTGATCGGGGTGGAGATCGATCTGCAGAACGTGGGCTGGCTGATTCGCTTCAAGAACTTTTACTCCCTGGAGACGGAGCAGGCCCTGGGCTACACCCTGGCCGGGGGATTGAACCTGGAGCCGGAGCTGATGCGGGAGAGCTACGTCTCCGAGCAAACCGATCGGGAGATCTCCGCCCTGGTGGGACGGCGCTATCCGGAAATCGCCCCTCTGCTCGCCTCCAAGGAGCAGACCAAGTTTACCGCCCGCTTGACCCTGATCGAGCGCATCCTAGAGGAGATCATAAAGATCGAGGTGCGAAAAATCATGACCGGATACCCCTTCACAATCGGAATCATTTTGTCCTATTTTATTCTCAAAAGCGATGAGATACGAAAAGTCATGACGGTCCTGAACGCCAAGTTCTACGACTGGCCGGAGGAACGCATCCAGGCCCTGGTCTAGGCGCGCTATGATCTTCACCGAACCGATGCAGCAGGTCGTAGCCGTGGTGCTCGATCACCACGCCGACGCGGTAACCAAGGAGCTTCTGCGCCTGGGGCTTCTCCACTTCGTGAGCATCACGGAGGTGGACCGGGAGGTGGGCTTGCAGGTGGAGGCGGTCACGCCGGCGTTAGCCGAAGCCGGCATTGCCGAGATCCGCCGGCGGATCGAGGGCTTCTTCGCCATGGTGAACGAGAAGCCCCCGGCCGGGGAGGACCTCAAGGTGGAGGACCTGCAGGCGGTCGATCTGGATGAAACCAACAAGGTTCTCGACAACTTGGCCGCATCGGTGCAGACGATCCGGGATCGGCAAAGCACGCGCCAGCAGGAGATCCTCCGGCTTCAGGATATCCGGCGTCAGCTCCAGATGTTCGGCAGCCTGGGTGAGGTGGTGGATGCCCGCTCCCAGTACTCCTACCTGAGCATCCATACCGGTTCGATCCGCACTTCCCTGCTCGAGCCTTTCGAGCAGGCCGTGGGGGAAGTTCCAAACGTGGTGATGCAGTTGGGCGTCCAGGACAACCAGACCCTGCTGCTGCTGATCGCCATGAAGCGGGATGAAGGCGTGATCGACCGTGTCCTGGACAAATTCGCCTGGACCGATGTTCATCTTCCCCGGGAGCTCTCCGGGAAGACGGATCAGGTCCGGGAGGAGCTGGAGGACAAGCTGCGGATTCTGGAGGATGAGCAGGAGCAGCTCAAATCTCAGGTCGAAACACAGATCCGGGAGAAGCTTCCGACCCTGGAGCGGATGTGGAGAAACCTGCGTCTGAACGAGCTCTATGCCCGGGTGCAATCCTTCTTCAGCAAGACCGCCCGGACGGTCATCTTTTCCGGCTGGCTGCCTTCCAGAAAACGCTCCGTCGTGACCGAGGCGGTGCACCGGGTGACCGACGGCCAGTGCTATATGGAGTGGCATCCGGGGCGGGAAGTATCGAAGGAGCATCCCTCCTCGGTCCCGGTGCAGATGCACAATCCAAGGTTCCTCTCCCCCTTTCAGATGCTGGTCACCAACTACTCGATTCCGGAGTACGGCAGTATCGATCCCACGCCCCTGGTGGCCGTGGCCTACCTGATAATGTTCGGCCTGATGTTCGGAGACGCCGGCCACGGAGCGGTGTTGATCCTGGGGGGAGCGCTCGGCTCAATTCTGTACGGAGGGGGGCGTTCGGGGGTGCGGAACCTCCTGCGGCTGATCGCCTACTGCGGCGGGGCTGCGGTGGTCGCCGGCATCCTGTTCGGCTCCTACTTCGGAATGCAGTGGTTCCCGCCGCTGTGGTTCGACTACCACGGGGTGGTCACCGGTCACGGCGGAGGGGGCCTGGTAACCGATGTCTACGGGATCCTGGTGATCACCATCTATTTCGGGATCGCCGTCATCGCCCTGGGGTTGGTGCTCAACTGGATCAACTGCGTGGCCAAGCGCAGATGGTTTCGACTGATCTTCGACAAGGGAGGTCTGATCGGCGGCTGGATCTACGCAGCCGGGGTGTATGCGGCCATGTTCTTCGTCCGCCACGACTACAAGCAGCTGCCCGATGCCAATCTGCTGATCCTGCTGCTCGGCATACCCGTCCTGCTGCTGACCGTTAAGCCGGTTCTGGAGTACCTGCTCCACAAGCCGCGCAAACCCTTCACCCTGTTCACACCGGTGGATTTTTTCATGGAATGGATCGTGGAGATCCTGGAGATCTTTTCCGGCTATCTTGCCAACACCCTGTCCTTCATGCGGGTGGCCGGATTGGGAATCGCCCACGTCAGTCTGATGATTGCCTTTTTCTCGATCGCCGGGATGATCGGCGGACCTTCGGGGAGCTTCACCCTCGGCTCCTATCTCGTCTTGATCGCCGGCAATGTCCTGGTTATCCTTCTGGAGGGCTTGTCCGCGGGAATCCAGTCGTTGAGGTTGAACTACTACGAGTTCTTCTCCAAATATTTCAGCGGCTCCGGGCGGGCCTACGCCCCGGTGACGCTGCATAAAACTTCTGCTTAGGAGGAAGAGGTGGAAAAAACAAGCAAAAAGAGACTTAGACGGAAGATAATCTTGACCCTGGTCTTTCTCTTTGCCTTCTTCGTCATGTTCGGGATGGTCTCGGTGGTGCGGGTCTTTGCCCAGGAGCAGGCACCGGCAACAGCGGTGGAGATGACCGCCGAACGCGCTTCGGTGGCGCGCTTCGGTCTGATCGCCGCGGCCATAGCCTTCGGGTTCGGTGCCATGGGCGCGGGCATCGCCATCGCCAATGTCGGGGCGGCCGCCATGGGCGCCATCGGCGAGAGGCCGGAGATCGCCAGCCAGGCCCTGATCTTCATCGCCCTGGCCGAAGGGCTGGTGGTGTTCGGATTCATCACCGCCCTGATGATCCTGGGGAGAATCTAGGCTCAAGGCCTGGTAATGCGCTATTTCATCATCGGGGACGAGGATGCGGTGCTCGGTTTCGGGCTGGTCGGTGTGGCAGGAACGGTCGCCACGAATGTGGCTCAGGCCCAGGAGGCCTTTTCCACGGCCATGGAACAGTCGGACATCGGGATCATCATCATCACCGAGCGGGTGGCCGACCTGATTCGTCCTCAGGTGGATCGCTTCATCTTCACCCGGAACTTCCCTCTGATCGTGGAGATCCCCGACCGGCAGGGCCCGCTTTCCGGAAAACCGGGGATCCGGGAGATGGTCAACCAGGCCATAGGAATTAAATTGTGAGCCGGCAGCAGAGGCAGAAAGAACAGCCGGAACAGCAGCCGACCCACGATCTGATCGACGGCATCGCTCAGGATGCCGGGGCGGAGGCGGAGAAGATCATCACCGAAGCCGAAAAAGCGGTGAAGGAGCGGATCCGGGCCGCCGAGGAACAGGCCAGGGCCGTGGTCCAGCAGGCGGAGAGCAAGGCCGAGGAACAGGCGGAGCGCATCCGCTCTCAATCCGCCTCCTCACTGCGCATGGAAAGCCGGCGCACGCACTTGAAGCTGCAGGAGCAGGCGGTTCAGGAGGTGCTCTCCCGGGTTCGGCAGCAGTTTGCCGGGATGATCGGCACGCCGGCGTACCGGGAGGTGCTGCTGGCCTGGATCGTAGAAGGGGCGATCGGACTGGATGTGGAGCAAGCGACCGTGAACGCCTCCGCAGCCGAACGGAAGCAGATCGACAAACGGCTGCTTCAGGAAGCCCAGGACAAGGTCGCGGAGCTCACCGGGAGGAAGGTGAGCCTGGCGCTGGCCGACGGGGGTCCCCTGATCCCCCAGGGAGTGGTGCTGAAGGCCGTGGACGGACGGGTGGAGTTCAACAACCAGGTGGCCACCCGGCTGTTGAGGCGGCAGTCGGAAATTCGCAAAATGATCCAAGACAAATTATGGAAGAAAGAATCATCGGACAGGTAAGGCGGGTCAACGGACCGGTCATCGAAGCCGCCGGCGTCAGCGACGCCATGATGCTGGAGCTGGTGCGGGTGGGGGAGGTGCGCCTGGTCGGGGAGGTCATCAAGCTGGCCGGAAAACGGGCCATCATCCAGGTCTACGAGGACACCACCGGGATCGCTCCGGGAGACAACATCTTCGGTTCCGGAAGTCCCCTGTCCGTGGAGCTGGGCCCGGGATTGATCGGGACGATCTATGACGGCATCCAGCGGCCCCTGGAGCGAATCCTGGCCCTGTCCGGCAACTTCATCGAGAGGGGCATCCGCGCAGCCTCCCTGGATCGGGAGAAGAAGTGGCTGTTCCGTCCGGCCGACCTTGCTGCGGGCTCTCAGGTGAGCGGGGGCGCCGTTGTCGGCACGGTGCAGGAAACCGAGCGGATCGAGCACCGCATCCTGCTTCCCCCCGACGCGGCGGGAACATTGAAGTCCCTGGCCGCCGAAGGGGAGTACACGGTGGAAGAGCCGATCGCCCTGATCGATAGCGAAGGCGGGGAGCGGGCCGTGCCCATGATGCAGCGCTGGCCCATCCGCACCCCCAGACCCACGGGCGAACGACTGCCGGCCGGAGGCCGCCCGCTGATCACCGGGCAGAGGGTCATAGACACCCTCTTTCCCGTAGTCCGGGGAGGCACCGTTGCCATCCCGGGGGGATTCGGGACGGGCAAGACCATGACCCAACACGCCATTGCCAAGTGGTGTGATGCGGAGATCATCGTGTACATCGGCTGCGGCGAGCGGGGCAACGAGATGACCGACGTGCTCACCGAGTTTCCCAAGCTCATCGATCCCCGAACCGGACGCAGCCTGATGGAGCGCACCGTTCTGATCGCCAACACCTCGAACATGCCCGTGTCCGCCCGGGAAGCCTCGATCTACACCGGGGCGACTCTGGCCGAGTACTACCGTGACCAGGGCTACGACGTGGCGGTCATGGCGGACTCCACCTCCCGCTGGGCCGAGGCGCTGCGGGAGCTTTCGGGGCGCATGGAGGAGATGCCGGCGGAGGAGGGCTTTCCCGCGTACCTGCCCACCCGCATAGCCGAGTTTTACGAGCGGGCCGGATCCATGAACACCCTGGCCGGCCAAAGAGGCTCGGTATCCATTGTCGGGGCCGTTTCACCCCCCGGAGGGGATTTCTCCGAGCCGGTGACCCAGCACACCAAACGCTTCGTTCGCTGCTTCTGGGCTCTGGACCGCCAGCTGGCCAACGCCCGCCACTACCCTGCCATCTCCTGGCTGGACAGCTACAGCGAGTATGCCGAGGAGATCACCCCCTGGTGGGAGCAGGAGGTGGGCGCTGATTGGACCGCCGACAGGGCGGAGATCCTCGATCTGCTTCACAGGGAGGTGCGGCTGCAGCAGGTGGTCAAGCTGGTCGGACCGGACGCCCTTCCGGACAGCCAGCGCTTTATAATCGAAGTCTGCACCCTGTTCAAGAACGCCTTCCTGCAGCAGAACGCCTTCGATGAGGTGGACCGCTACTCCACGGTGGAGAAGCAGGCGCGGATGCTCGCCATCATTTTGACCTACTGGCGCCGGGGGGCCGAGGCGATCCGGCGGGGAATGACCCTGGTCCGTCTGCGGCGCATGAAGGTGCTGCAGGACGTGGTCAAGATGAAGTTCACGATCGCCAACGACGAGCCCGAAGCTTTCGACAAGCTGGCCGCCCGCCTGGAGCGCTCCCTCGGTCAGCTGGAGGAGATCTATGAGGAACAGTAAAAACTCCACCGTCGATTTGGAAGCGGCCCAGAAGCGCCTTCTGGCCGGCCGGGAGTACATCGGGGTGGACCGCATCGAGGGACCCCTGGTGTTCATTCGCAACACCCACCCGGTCGGTTACCGGGACCTGGTGGAATGCGTGGATCCCGGCGGGGAGACCCGTCTGGGCATCGTCCTGGACACTTCCGCGGACATCGTGGTGATCCAGGTGTTCGCCGGTACCTCGGGGCTGACCATGCCGGGAACCCACGTCCGCTTCCGAGGCGAGCCCCATACCATCCAGGTCAGCGACAGGATGCTGGGACGGGTGTTCAACGGTCTGGGCCAGCCGATCGACGGCGGTCCCCCTCCCACGGGGGAGGAGGAGCGGGATGTCAATGGCCTGCCGATCAATCCCACGGCCCGGGAGTATCCGCGGGACTTCATCCAGACCGGCATCTCCGCGATCGACGGCATGAACACCCTGATTCGCGGCCAGAAGCTGCCGATCTTCTCCGGCAACGGCCTGCCCCACAACACCCTGGCCGCCCAGATTGCCCGGCAGGCCAAGATCCGGGGGGAGGAGAGCCGTTTCGCCGTGGTCTTCGCCGCCATGGGGGTCAAGCACGATGTGGCCCGTTTCTTCATCGACAGCTTTGAAAGCTCCGGGGTCCTGGAGAACGTGGCTTTGTTTCTATCCCTGGCCGACGATCCTTCCATCGAGCGGCTGATCACCCCGCGAACCGCCCTAACCCTGGCCGAGTACCTGGCCTTCACCAGGGACATGCACGTTCTGGTAGTCATGACCGACATGTCCAACTACTGCGAAGCCCTGCGGGAGATCTCCACTATTCGGGGAGAAATTCCCTCCCGCAAAGGCTACCCCGGTTATCTGTACTCCGACCTGGCGGAGATCTACGAACGTTCCGGCATGATCAAGGGGTTTCCCGGATCGATAACCCAGATGCCGATCCTGACCATGCCCAACGACGACATCTCCCATCCCATCCCGGATCTGACCGGCTACATCACCGAGGGGCAGATCGTATTCGAGCGGGAGATGGACGCCAGGGGGATCTATCCCCCCGTGGCCGGGCTTCCCTCCCTGTCCCGGCTGATGAAGGACGGCATCGGTGAGGGCATGACCCGGGAGGATCATCCCCACCTGGCCAGCCAGCTGTTCGCCGCCTACAGCTACGTCAAGGACGTGCGCAACCTGGCCTCGGTGATCGGGGAGGAGGAGCTGACTCCCCTGGATCATCAATACCTCGAGTTCGGCGAGACCTTCGAACGCAAGTTCGTCAGCCAGACAAAACAAGAGGACCGCACCATTGAGGAGACCCTCGAGCTGGGCTGGGGTTCCTTGAGCCTTCTACCCGTGGAGGAGCTGCACCGGGTCAGCGAAGAAGAGATCGAGAAGTACTACGGGGGTTAGAGTTGCCGAACGTAGCGCCGACAAAAACCAACCTCCTGCGCATCCGCCACGAGCTGGAGTTCGCCCGGCTGGGGCACGAGCTTCTCGATCAGAAGCGCAACATCCTGGTCATCGAGCTGCTCAACCTGGTAGACCAAGCCGTGGACTTCCAGGAGCGGGTGGTCAAGGCTCTGGAGGAGGCCTACCGTACCCTCGAACAGGCGGTGCTGCGCATGGGCAAGCTGCGGGTATCCAACCTGGCCAGCGCGGTGAACATCCGGGCCGAGATCGAGCTCAAGACTCGCCGGGTCATGGGGGTGCGGCTTCCGGTGGTGGACACCAACTTCACGGAGCATCCCCCGTACTTCAGTCCGCTGGGCACCAGCTTCTGGATCGACAACTCCCTGGAGGAGTTCAAGGAAGCTCTTCAGCTGATGGGACGCCTGGCGGAGTTGAAGATTTCTATTATCCGTCTGGCCTCGGAGGTGCGCAAAACGATCCGAAAAGTCAACGCATTGGAGAAGATCGCCATTCCCGATCTGGAACAGACGGTGTACTTCATCCAGAACAGGCTGGAGGAGAACGAGAGGGATATGTTCGTCCTGATGAAGATGGTGAAGAGCCGTCTGGAAGCAAAGGAGCAAGCGGAGCGAGGAACATGAACGGTCCGATCAAAAAAATTCTCGTATACGTCGACGGAACCGAGAGCTCGATTACCGCGGCGCAGTATGCGGTCGTCCTGAGCCGTACCCTTCGTGCCGAGCTGAGTGCGCTGTACGTGGTCAACACCCGGGCGCTGGAGGACCTGCTCAAGGCCAGGATCTTCATCAAGGCCGAGGAGGAGGAATACAAGCGCGACCTGGAGGCGGATGCCAATCGCTACCTGAACCACGTTCAGAGCCTGGCGCGAAAAAAGGGTGTGGCTATCGAGGCGGTGAGCGTCAGCGGAGCGGTTCACCAGGAGATCAAGAAGTACGTTCGGGAGAGCGAGATCGATCTGCTGATCATCGGAGAGCTGTCCCACGTACGCAGCCGCCGGGATGAGTTCTACAACGAGGCGGAGCGGGCCATGCGCAGCGTTTCCTGCTCCGTGCTGATCGTGAAAGATGAAGACCGGGTTTGGGAACTGTACGACGCCCTGACCTGAACAAATAGAAAGGACAAGCTATGGCACTAGTTGATTTGATACGACCGGAGGTCGTCAAAGTTCCCCTGGTCTCCACGACAAAATCCGAGGTGATCCGGGAGCTGGCGGAATGCTTGAGGGACGCCGGCAAGATCTCGGATGTGGAGGCAGTCGTAGAGGCCCTGATGAAGCGGGAGAGCATGGGTTCCACGGGTTTGGAACAGGGCATCGCCGTGCCCCACGCCAAGACTCAGGCGGTCCACGCCCTCACCGTGGCGGTGGGTATCTCACCCAAGGGAATCGATTTTCAGGCCATCGACGGCAACCCCTCCAAGCTGTTCTTTCTGCTGCTGGCCCCGCCGGACCAGTCCGGCCCGCACATCGAGGCTCTGGCCGACATCGCCCGCATCACCAAGAGCCAGGCCTTCTGCCGCACCCTCATCGGCGCGACTTCCCCGGCGGAGGTGGTGGAGCTGTTCAGCGAGGATTAGCCGGGCATCAGGTCTTCAGAAAAATACATGGCGATGGCGGCAAAACAGGTAACATACCGATCCGCAACCGTGGGGGATGTGGACGGGATATTCAGGCTGGTCAACTCGATGGCCGAGTCCGGGCAGATGCTGCACAGGAGCAAGTACCGGATCGTCACGATGCTGGCCAACTTCATCGTGGCCGAATCGAAAAGCGGAGAGCTGGCGGGCTGCGGTGCCCTCTTCCCGCTCTGGACCGACAGCGCGGAGATCGTGGCTCTGGCCGTGGGTCCCCGCTTCCAGGGTGCCGGGGTGGGGAAGCAGCTGGTGGCGGAGCTCCTGCAGCGAGCCCGGAATCAGGGATTTCCCGAAGTCATCACCCTGACCTGCGCGGTGGATTTCTTCTCCCAACTCGGGTTCTCCGTTCAACCCAAGGATAAGTTCCCCAGGAAGCTGTGGCGGGAATGCCTGGAGTGTCCCCGGCTGGAGAACTGCGACGAGATCGCCATGAGCGTCCGTTTGGGCGAGGCCTTGGGCTGAGGGGTGAGCGGCTCGTCGGGGGAGATCCTGTTTCTGCGAGTGCCGCCTCGCGGCTTGCTCAAGTCCGCCGGCGGCATCGGGCGGAGAGGGACAACCCGCTTTGCAGCGGTATTCGCTCCGAATGGGTTCTGCGGCCGGGTCGGGAAGGGGACCATCACCTGTTTCTGGATCGGCATGGGCAGGAGAGTACGCCTGCCCGGTCGGGAGCTCCTGGAGGGGCTTCGCAGCGGGGCAACTGCTGAGATCGTCGATATCGGCTGTGCCGGTGCCCTGGACCCCGGCCTCGAGCGGGGCGATCTGGTCCTGAGCAGTGACGACATCGCCTTCGACAGCGCCGTGCCGGTGGCTGTGCGTCGCCGTCCCGGGCTGGAGGTAGTCCTGCGGGAGGTGGCCGCAGGGCGAGACGTCGACCTCCGCCGGGCTCCGATCCTGACCCACGAGCGCTTCGTTTCGAGCCGGGCAGATCGAATCGAGCTGTTCGAACGCACCGGCTGCGCCGCCGTGCAGATGGAACACGTCTGGTTCCTGCAGCTCCTGCGGCGGCTGCTAACGGCCGACCGTTTCGACAAGATCCGGGTCACCCACCTCGTGCTGATCACCGATGCGGTTCCCCGCAGCGGCAGCAGGGGGGCAACCGCCCGATCGAACTGGGATGCTCTGACAGGCTACGCTTTCCCGGGGGGCAGCGGAGGAATAATGTCCCTGCGCAGGGAGGTCCTGAACCTCTGGTCCTCTTTGTAGCCCGGTTCGGTTGGAACTGCCGGACTACAGCGCGACCCTGCGGCGTCCCTCTCTGCCGATTTGGGTGAGCTTCCGGAAACCGATACCCTCGAGGATTGCGGCCGCCTCTCGGTAATAGCCGTCCAGCTGATCCGGCCGGTGGGCGTCGGAGTTGATCATAACCGGGATTTCCCGTTCGAGGCATTCCGCCAGGATCCACTCCGAGGGGTAGAGCGCTCCGCTGGTGTTGCGCACGATGCCTCCCGTATTGATCTCCAGGATGCAGGGAGAGGCGGCCACCGCGTCCAGGGTTCGTTCGACCGCGGTACGGTACCAGGGTGCGTCTTCCGCGAAGTGCTTTGCACCCCGGTTGTTCTTCTTGATCACGTCGAAATGCCCGATGATATCCGGCGGAGCCGTGCTGACCATGGCGGTCATGCGCCGGTAGTACTCCTCCACGGTTCTGCGGATATCCCCGTCGAAGGACTCCGCCATCCCCTGCTCCAGCTCCTCCGGCGGGCCGTCGGCGGTCCACGGTTCGCCGTTGGCCAGGCGTCCGATAAAGTGCACCGAGCCGACCGTGAAATCCAGGTTCAGGGCCTGGATCGGGGCCGTCGCGGGGGATATGGTCTCCGGGATGTAGTCTACTTCCAGGCCGACGAGCAGCTCGATCCTGTCTTTATAGGTGTTTTGGAGCCGGCGGGCGGTTTGCAGGTATTCCGGCAACAGGGTGGAAGGGATCGTCCAGTCGCAGGCAAAGGGAACCGGGGCGTGCCCGGCAAAACCCAGAGTCCGCAGGCCTTTACGGAGCGCTGCCCGGACGTAGTCCTCCAGCTCCCCGTGGCCGTCGTCGAAGCGGGAGTGGCAGTGATAGTTTGCCATAGTGACGTCGGTCATGGGCTGATTCTACCGGAGCGCCGGCTAAATGAACAGCGACCGTTGTCCCGGTTCATGACCCAGGCCAAACCCTCAGATTCCTAGTAAAATTTAAACCTTAAAAGATTTTCCATTTTCAACCTTTCATGTACGCGGATTTCGGAGAAGATTTAAAGAAGACTACGCGGGAGCAGCTGCGGCGAGTAGCACGCAGCGTGCAGCACCTTGACAGCCGGCAAAATATGACATAGAATTTATTTTACGTAACACGTTAAGTTTGGGGGGATGGTCGATGTTGAGCCCGGCAGCGCAGAAATCTCGGAACACGCAAAACACGCAGAAGCAGCGGACCCAGTACCGCATCGGGGAGCTGGCCCAGAGGGCCGGGGTGACCGCCCGCACGATTCGCTACTACGAGGAGCTGGGCATCCTCTCCGCGCCCCTTCGGCCCCAGGCCAGGCATCGCCGCTACTCGCAGAAGGATCTTCTCCACCTCCAGAGGGTCCAGCAGCTTAAAAGTTTCGGCCTGGCCCTGGGGGAGATCCGGGAGATCTTCGACCTCTCCCGGCAGGATCCTTCGGGGGAGAAGAGCCGCCTCCGGCTCCTGACCCGCTACCGCGAGAAATGGCGGGAGGCGATGAAGCGTAAAGAACGGATGGAGGCCTACATCGGCGATCTGGAGTGGCACATCGATCAGCTGCAACGGGTGGGCAACTTCCAGGCCTGTCCCGGGGAGGAGTGCCGAAGCTGCCGCTACACGGCGATCTGCAAATTCTACAACGACAACCACCGTAACGAGGCACGGCAGTGAAAGCAGGCGTTCTCACCGCCCCGCAACGGATAGAAATCCAGGAGATCGAAAAACCCGCCATCGGCAGCCGGGATGTGCTGGTCAGGCTCAGGTACTGTGGAATCTGCACCCTGGAGCAGCGAATGTACACCGGGCAGATGAAGTTCCGCTACCCGGTAATCCCGGGGCACGAAGCCTCCGGGGTCGTCGAGGAGATCGGCGAGGAGGTGGGGCGCTTGCGGCAGGAGCTGAAGCCCGGAACCCGGGTAGCCCTGGATCTGGTGAGCCGCTGCGGCGAATGCTACTACTGCCGCACCGGCGCCTCGAACCTCTGCGCCAATCGATACAAGGACGGGAAGAGGATTCTCGGCGGCTTCGGCGAGTATCGGGCCGTGTCCTCTAAACAGGTTTTTCCAGTTTCCGAAGCGCTCCCCCTGGAGGCGGCCGCCTTAGCGGAACCCGTGGCCTGCTGCATCCGCTCGCTCAAAAAGATCGAACTGTCCCTGGCCGAAGATCTGCTGATCGTAGGGGCCGGACCCATGGGGATGATGCACATGTTGGTGGGGCTGTGCATGGGAGCCCGCATATTCGTCTCCGATCCGGACGCGGAGCGTCTGAAGGCGGCCTCCCGGCTGGGAGCCTACCTGACCATCGATCCGACCCGGGAAGATCTGCCCGCAGTCGTTAGAAACCAGACCGAGGGCAGGGGGGTGGACGCCTGCGTGGTGACCTCTCCGGCCGCCGCAGCGCTGGAGTCGGCCTTCGCAGCAACGGGCCACAATGGCAGGATCAACATCTACACCTCCTACAACGAGAAGCTGTCCCTGCCTACGGACGCCAATTCGATCCACAAGTTTGAAATCCTGGTGACGGGAAGCGAGGGCCGCACCGAGGAGGATTTCCTCCAGGCCGTGCGTCTGCTGGATTATGGGAAGGTCGACGTCAGCTCCCTGATCAGCCGCAAGGTTCCCTTTTCCGGTCTGGAGGATGGTATCAAGGCGGCCATGACCTCCTACACCTACCGGGTTCTGCTGGACCACGAAGCCGGGTAACGCGGAGTCTGCTCAGGTGATATTAACCTTCGACATAGGCACCTCCGTCCTGAAGGGCGGAATCTTCGACTCCGCGGGTGTGCTTCGCTCCAGGGCGGAGGTGCCGGTGCACCTGAGCGACCGGGACGATCCCCTCATGCACGAGGCGGATGCCAACAACTGGATCTCGGCCCTGGCTCTGGTAACGGCCCAGCTGGAGCTGTCCAGAGCCTCCGGCAGCGAACGCAGGATCGACGCGGCGGTGGTCAGCGGCAATGGTCCGACCCTTGTGCCTGTAGGTTCGAAGGGAGAGCCCCTGGATTTCGCCATGACCTGGATGGATCGCCGGGGGGTGGAAGAGGCCCGGATGATCGCCGAGGTCACGGGGCGGTACGTGGATCCCACCTTCTACCTGCCCAAGGCTCTGTGGATCTACAGAAACAAGCCCGAGCTGTACCGGCGAACCCGATATTTCTGCACCTGCCCGGAGTTCATCGATCTGTATCTGACGGGGAGGGCCTGCACGGTGCTGCCCTCGGAACAGTTCACTCCCTACATCTGGACGGCCCGAACCATCGAGAAACTCGGCATGGATCCGGGCAAATTTCCGCCCTTCATCCGGCCGGGGGAAACGGTGGGGGAAGTCCGTCAGGAGGCGGAGGAGCTGCTCGGCATCCCCGCGGGTACGCCGGTATTTGCCGGCGGTCCTGATTTTGTCATGACCCTGCTGGGAACGGCCACGGTGCGGCCCGGCAGGGCCTGCGACCGGGCCGGGACCTCGGAAGGCATCAACCTCTGCGCCGAGCAACCGGTGGAAGACAGGCGGCTGATGTGCCTGCCCCACATCATCGAGGGGTATACGAACATCTCCGGCATCATCTCGACTTCCGGCAAGGCCCTGTCCTGGTTCAAATCGATCAGCGGCCGGGCTGAGCTGGATTACGAGAGCCTGTTCGAGGACATCTGCCAGGTGCCTCCAGGCTCCCGCTCCCTGCTGTTTCTGCCCTACCTGGCCGGGGAACGGGCTCCCCTCTGGGACCCGTACGCCCGGGGAACCTTCATCGGGCTGACCGCGAATCACGGCCGCAAGGAGATGACCCGGGCCGTGGTGGAGGCTGTAGGGTTCGCCATCCGGGATGTGATCGGGGTAATGGAGGAAAACGGGTTGGAGATCGGGGAGCTGCGGGTCACCGGCGGACAGTCCAAGAGTCCGCTCTGGAACCAGATCAAGGCCGACATCACCCAGAGGAAGATCCTGGTACCCGACGTGCAGGACTCGGAGCTGCTGGGGGATGCCTGCATCGGCCTGTTCGCCTTGGGCAACTACAAGAGCCTGGCCGCGGCTTCCGAGAACCTGGTCAGGATCGGCAGGAGCTATACTCCGGCACCTGAGCTGCGGGAGCTCTACGATCGGCTCTTCGAGCTGTACCGGTCTTCCTACCGGGGCTTAAAAGAGGTATTCTCGGAGCTCGCGAAAATTCCCCTGGAGGAGGAAGGATGAACCCAGGAAAACACATCCGCATGAAATCGATCTTTCGTCCCGACGACGGGCGATCGGTCATCGTGGCCATCGATCACGGCGGAATCGCCGGACCTGTTCCGGGAATCGTGAAACCCGCTCCGCTGATGCGTTCCTGCGTGCTGGGCGGAGCCGATGCGGTGCTGACCACCCGGGGTTTCCTCAAAGCCTCGATCGAGGAGTGGTCGCCCTCGACCGCTCTGATCCTCCGGCTTACCGGCGGTTTCACGGTGCTGGGGGGCAGATTCGAGGAGGAGCAGATCTCTTCTCCCGAAACGGCCCTGCGCTACGGTGCAGCTGCAGCTGCAGTTACCGTGAAGTTCGGGCATCCCCGGGAGGGAGAGTTCATTCGCCAGGCCTCGTTGGTGGCGGACGCCTGCGAGCAGTGGAATCTGCCGCTGATGATCGAAGCCATGGCCAAGGGCAAGGATCTCAAATCCACGGACCCGGAGGGGGTGAAGCTGGCCGCCCGGGCCGCCCAGGAAATCGGTGCGGATATCGTGAAGAGCTATTACACCGGGGATGCGGAGAGCTTCCGCTCCGTGGTGGAGGGCTGCCCGGCGCCGGTGGTGATCCTGGGGGGAGAGAAGACCGAGAACCTGAGTCAGCTATTTACCGAGGTCTACGACTCGCTGCAGGCCGGAGGAGCCGGTATCGCCATCGGCCGCAACATCTGGCAGCACGCCAATCCCCAGGCCGTGGTGGAGGCCATGGTCGGCCTGGTGCACGACGGCTGGACCGTGAAGCAGGCCGTGAAGCACTGCCCTTCCGGCTGATAGAACCGTGCCCTACCTGGCCTTCGCCTCCAACTTCACCTGGGTGATGGTGATCGGCCTCCTGGGGCCCTCCATCCCCGAGATCATCGGGGATCTGGAGATCAGCTACGCCCAGGCGGGGTTGTTCTTTACCATGCTCTCCCTGGGGTCGCTGTTCGGCACCACCCTGACCGGGATTGCCTCCGACTACCTGAACCGCAAGGTCATGTTCGGGATGGTGGCATTGATCCTGGCTATAGGGCTTGCCATCATGGGATTTGCCGCCTCCTATCTGGTAATCCTGCTGATCATTCTGGGCTACAGCCTCTTCGGATCGCCTGCCGGCACTGTGGGCCAGAGCATCATGCTGTCCATGTTCCCCGACCGGCGGGAGCGCTACATCTCCCTGCAGACCTCCTTCGCCGCCCTGGGCAGCTTCACGGCGCCGCTGCTGGTGGCTCTGAACTTCACGGTTGGTTTGTCCTGGCGCTGGACCTTCATCGAAGCAGGCGGGGTGGCCCTGTTGCTGTTTGTCTGGATCCTGTTCGTCCCTCTTCCCCACTCTGCCGGCCGCATGATCAGCTGGAAGAATCTCTCCCGGATTCTGGGCAACCCGAGGATCCTGTTCAGCGCCCTGCTGATCTTTTTCTCCGTGGCCCCGGATCTGGGATTTTCCTACTGGCTGGCCGAGCACTTCAAGACCGAGCTGGGCGTACCCCTGGGACTGTCCAGCGCCGTGGTAGGTGTTTATCTGGTCGGAATGATCGCGGGGCGACTGCTGACTTCCAGGCTGCTGAAGCGCTTGGCCTCGGCGCGCATTCTCAAAGCGGGGATGGTGCTGTCCCTGGCCTCTCTGGTCGTGTTCCTGTCCGTGCCCTGGATCCCGCTGAAGCTGGTCACCCTTGTGCTCTACT
>Ga0315552_1001041_pt1 | contig 17101 bp, 23 predicted proteins | sample SalMarSW160170MG_2_FD_203102 | JGI IMG/M metagenome (GOLD analysis project Ga0315552, IMG submission 203102) | Salt marsh sediment microbial communities from the Plum Island Ecosystem LTER, Massachusetts, United States - Salt Marsh Sediment SW1601-70 ...
TTATTCATCAGCTTCTGCGGCGCTTAAATCATCGGGATGCGGGTAAGGAAATAGGCTGGATTTTTCTGGGCGTGGCTTTACTTCTTTTTTCCGCTGACATGTTGGTGCGGATAGCCAGACAAGTTGCCCTGAATTTAAATATTCCTGTCCTTCTAGTAGGTTTGTTTTTAGTGGCGGTGGGGACGAGTTTACCTGAGCTGGCCTTTGAATTAAAAAGTCTAAGGGAGAAAGAGACAAAAATGTTTTTTGGTGATTTATTAGGTTCAATTGCTGCTAACGGAACCTTAATTATTGGTATTACGGCTCTAATCAGACCAATTGAAGTCAGAGCCTTTGAGGAATATCTTTTGGCGACAGTCACTTACATTGTTGTTTTTCTGATTTTATATTTTTTCATTCGCACCAAACACAAATTGGAGCGTTGGGAGGGAGCTTTTCTAATTGGTTTCTATCTTGCTTTTTTGCTAGCTGCCTTTATTCATCCTTAAAACGATGGAAGTAATTGCTGATTTACATTTACATAGTAAGTATTCTCGTGCGGTTTCGCCGAAAATGGTTATTCCCGAAATGGCTCACTGGGCAGAAATCAAGGGAATCGATCTGGTAGGAACGACTGATTTTACTCATCCTTTGTGGATTCGTGAGCTAAGAGCGAACCTGGAAGAGACCGGCGACGGCGTTTACCAATTAAAGGGGTCAAAAGGCAAAGTTAAATTTCTTTTGACCACCGAAGTCTCGAGCATCTATCGGCAAGATGGACGCTTGCGGAGGATTCATCTTCTCCTTTTTGCGCCTGATTTTGAGGCAGTGGAGAAAATCAACGAGGCATTGGGAAGGAGGGGGAATTTAATGAGCGATGGTCGACCGATTTTTGGTTTAACGGCTCGAGAAATGACAGAGTTGGTTCTAAACACCTCACCGGATTCATTAGTAGTGCCTGCCCATATTTGGACACCCCACTTTTCTCTTTACGGTTCTCAATCTGGTTTTGATTCGATCGAGGAGTGCTTTGGTAATTACGCTCAATATATCCGGGCGATTGAAACCGGTCTTTCCAGCGACCCGAGGATGAACTGGCGAGTCAAAGAACTTGATTCACGGACGATTCTTTCTTTTTCTGATGCCCACTCTCTTATTAAAATGGGAAGAGAAGCCACCGTTTTCGCTTCAGGCGAAAAGGGAAATTCCAAATCTCAAATCTCAAATTCCAAATTTTCTTATCAAGATATCCGCAAGGCAATTGTAGGGGAGTCTGGCAAGTTTAAAGTTTCTTATACGATTGAATTCTATCCAGAGGAAGGGAAATATCATTGGACTGGTCATCGGAATTGTAAAATCAAACAATCACCAGGAGAAACAAAGAGATTGGGAGCTGGTTGTCCGGTTTGCGGTCGTCGTTTGACGGTCGGGGTGATGCACCGCGTCCAACAGTTAGCGAGTCGCGAGATTAAAAAGGAAGAACTCATTATCAAGAAGGATGATTTTGGCGTTAGAAGAATCGGTTGGCAAAAGAGGTTGCCCTACGTGATGTTGGTGCCATTGATTGAAATAATAGCCGAATCTTTAAGTTCAAGTGTTTCCAGCCAAAAATCTCTAAATGAGTATGAAAAGTTAACAAATAATTTTGGCGGAGAGTTTAGAGTTTTGCTCCGAACAAAAACCGAAGAAATCAGAAAAATTTCAGGTTCAAGAGTGGCGGAAGGAATTAAGAAGGTGAGAACCGGAGATTTGGTAATTGCGCCGGGCTATGATGGGGTTTATGGAACAGTCAAAATTTGGTCCGAAGGCGAGGATGTGGCGAAGACAGAGGAGAATAAAGAACAATTGGCGATGTTTTAAAAGGAAGGTATTGACCCGCCTTCGCCAAGGCTTCGGCGAGGTCTGCGCCCCGCCTAAGGCGGGGCTTGACACGGATTTTGAATTGGTGTTACGATGAATCTAAAGAAGGGAGGTGATAAAAAATATGGCTCAAGCAAAAGGTGCTCTTGGTCTCCCCAGCAATACGGCGGCCGCCCTAGCTTATGTTTTAGGTTGGTTGACCGGAATCGTTTTTCTACTCCTCGAGAAAGATGATAAATTTGTCCGCTTCCACGCCATGCAGTCAATTATTGTTTTCGGATTAATCACTCTTTTTTCCTTCATCCCGATTATTGGCTGGATGCTTTCACCGATTTTAATGATTCTTGGCTTTATCCTTTGGCTGTTACTTATTTTCAAGGCCTATCAGGGAGAAAAGTTCAAGCTGCCGGTGATTGGTGATTTTGCGGAAAAACAAATGGGCAGGTTTTAACCCATCCCGATAAATTTAATCCTGTTATGTCTGGGGTTAGAGTTGGGGTGGGTTTTCTGTTGGAAAAATTGGAGTCCAAAAGGTAAAATGGGAGTTGATGTTTAAGAATCGCCAAGAAGCGGGAAGAAAGTTAGCAGAGAAGATACTCAAAGACCTAGGGGTCGGTAAGCAGGAGAACGAAGTAGTGGTTCTCGCTATTCCTCGGGGGGGAGTAGTCGTCGGTAAAGAGTTAGCCGAGAGATTAGGAACACCTTTAGAGATTATAATTACCAAGAAAATCGGTGCACCTGGCAATCCAGAATTAGCCATTGGGGCGGTTGGTCCGAGTGGAGAAGAGGTGATTGATGAACAATTAGCCCAGCGAGTGGGAGCGAATGAAGAATATATCCAGAAACAGAAAAAGATAATAGAAAAAGAAATTGAAAGAAGAGAGAAAGAGCTTCGGGGAGACAAATCCCAACCTGATTTTAAAAATAAAGTGATTATTCTCACTGATGATGGGGTGGCGACCGGGGCGACAATGTTGGCCGCCATTGAAGTTTTGAGACAACACCAGCCTAAGAAGATTATTGTTGCCGTGCCCGTCATTGCCCGAGACACCGTCTCTAAGCTTGAAGCTCAAGCAGATGCGGTCATTTATCTTGAGGCGCCGTTGATGTTCTTTGCCGTAGGACAATTTTATCGGGAGTTTCCTCAAACTACGGATGAGGAAGTTAAGGAATTATTAAAATGATTTTAATCGTCGGACTCGGTAATCCAGGTAGAAAATACGAAAAAACCAGGCATAATCTAGGCTTTTCCGTTCTTGATGGCTTACTTCAAGAATTAACGCCAGTGGAGAAAACAATCTGGGAGAAGAATAATAAGTTTAATTGTTTAATGGCTAAAATTGATGATTTGATTCTGGTCAAGCCTCAGACTTTTATGAATAATTCCGGCCAGGCAGTCCAAAAAATCGCTCGCTTTTATAAGATTAAACCAGAAGATATTTGGATCGTTCATGACGAAATCGATTTTCCCCTAGGCAGAATGAAGATTGTTCAGGCTCGGGGAGCGGCGGGACATAAAGGCGCCGCCTCGATTATAAAAGAAATAGGGTCTGAGAATTTTGTCAGGTTTCGCTTGGGGATTGGTCGACCTGGCTTCGATTTAACGGAAAGAGAAGCCGAGAGCTATGTCCTTTCTTCCTTCGGTGAAGGAGAAAGGAAGAAAGTCAGAGTTCTAGTTAAGAAGGCAGTAGAGGCAATTAAGTATTCTCTGGAAAGGGGCATAGAAAAAGCGATGACCCGGTTTAATTAAAATGGAAAGATTTTTAGACTTTCAAATTAGAAAAGAGGCAAAATTATTACCCCTCTTTTTAAACCAATCTTTTCGAGGGGTGGCCGTTTCTCTCCTTTCTTTATTCTCCTCGATTTATATCTATAAGACTTTATTTGATTTGACGGGACAGGAGAAGATTGCTCTCTTGTCGGTGTTTATTTATTATCTCAGCGCCTACGGTTTTAAATTCATCTCCAATCTTTTTGCTGAAGAACTCTCTTTAAGATTAGGCTTAAAGAAACAGATTTATATTGGCTTATTTTTGGCCGCAATTTGCTTAGGCATTTTGGTTTTATCGCTCAAATGGCCTTTATTACTTTTTTTTGCTTCTCCTTTTTGGGGTCTTTCCACTGGTTTTTATTGGTTTGGTTGTCATGGGATGATGGTTAAGGTTGGCCGAGATGGGGCTTTTGGCAAGGAAATAGGGATGCTGGGGATGATTAGCACCCTAGTTTTGTTAGGGGTGCCCTTTTTAGGTGGAGTTTTAATTAAGCTGGCTGGCTATCAAGCTCTTTTTGGCGTCTCTCTGTTTTTTGTTGGCTTGGCGGCCTTAAGTTCTATTTCTATGAAGGAAGAAAAAACTCGTCATGATACCTGTATGGCCGAGGTTTTTAGGCTTTTTAAAGCCCATAAAAGACCCTTTTTAGCTTATGTGGGCGATACTATGGGAGGGATTATTTACGGGGTGGTGATTCCTTTATATCTTTTTTTAATCCTAAAAAAAGAACTTTCTTTAGGAGAATTCTTTTCTCTATCAATGATCGTGGTGGCGATAATTAATCTCTTCATCGGTCGATGGGTTGATATTAAAGGCAAAAAAGGCTTAATTGTATATGGATCAATCTTACAAGTTTTAGCTTGGTCGGCGAGGATAATAACCAGAAGCGTGGGTGTTTTGTTTACTTTGGATATTCTTGATCGGGTCACGGGAGGAATGGTGAGTATTCCCCTAAACGTCATTTCTTATGAGAAGGCAATTGAGGATCACTCGACCGGTCGGGCCGTCCTTTTTCGGGAATTGGCGATTACTATTGGAGGAATGTTGACCTGCGGACTACTGATAATTTGGGCTTTGTTAGGGATAGAGCTAAAATGGGTTTTCCTAATAGGAGCTTTATCTAGTCTTCTGCCGATTTTGGTGGTTAAACCGAGAAAATGAAGACCAAAGATAAAAAAGGCATGCAGCCAGTAGGTGACCTTCTCAAGGGCTTTGACTGGGAAGAGGATAAATATATTTCCCGGGAATTTCAGAAGTATGGTTATGATCTAGCTAAGGAGCTCAATGATTTAAAGCACAAGGCTCTTTATATCAAGTTAGCCAAGGAAACCCCGAGGCAGCTTCTAGAACAGGTGAGGAACTTTGTTAAAGACGCGGGCAAGGTAAGGAGCAGAGGAAGATTGTTCATGTGGAAGCTTTCCGAGCTTCGAAAAGCGAGGAAAGCTGACACACAAGAGGAGCGCAGGCGCTAGCCGAGAACTCTTATGTGGCGCTTGCAACAATTGAAAAAAGAACAGAAGAAAAAGAAATGACTAGCTTCTCTGAGAAAGTCTATCAAGTTACTAAACTAATTCCCTTTGGCAAAGTAGCTAGTTACGGACAGATTGCCAAGATGATCAGTCAGCCGAAGGCAGCCAGGGCAGTTGGCAATGCTCTTCATCATAATCCTGACCCAAAGACCATTCCTTGTTATCGGGTGGTTAATTGCGAGGGAAGAATCTCTCCTGGTTTTGAAGAGCAAAAGGAAAAGCTTTTAAAGGAAGGAGTGAAGTTTAGAGACGAAAAACATGTCGATTTTAAGAAGTGTGGTTTTACATTTTAAGTCTTAAGTTTTAAGTTATTTATGATCCAGGCCCATATTTTTATTAGCGGTTGGGTTCAGAGGGTAGGTTTTCGTTATTGGACTCGAAGTCAGGCTTCTAAACTAGGCTTAACTGGTTGGGTAAGGAATCTTCCTAACGGTAACGTAGAGGCGGTTTTTGAAGGACCTAAGAAAAAAGTGGAGGCAATGGTGGAGAAATGCAGAAAGGGGCCTGTTTGGACTGGTAATAACGAGGTTAAGGTGGAGTGGAAGAGGACAAGTAAAGAGTTTTTTGAGTTTGAGATAAGAAAATGAGCAAAGCCTCTATTGGTACTTCAGGCTTCATGTATTCTCATTGGCGAGGACATTTTTATCCCTCAAAATTGCCACAGAAAGATTGGTTTAGATACTATACTAAAGAGTTTGGTACGGTTGAATTGAATGTTTCCTTCTATCGTCTGCCGAAAAAGGAAACTTTTGCCGGCTGGCGTAAAAAAGCGGGTCAAGAATTTGTCTTCTCGGTCAAGGGTAGTAGGTATATTACTCATATTAAGAGGCTGAAGGATTGTCAGGAAGCGGTGGAGAGGTTTTTTAGGAATGCGGAAGCAATAAGAACGCAAAACGCAAAACGCAAAACGTTATCTTGTGGCAGCTACCACCCCGGATGAAGGTAAATTCAGAACGATTGGAAGGATTTCTGAAGATTTTACCCGGGTCTTGGAGGCATGCTTTTGAATTTCGCAGTTCGACATGGCTCACTGTAAAGACGTTTGAGTTGCTTCGAAGGCATGGTGCAGCCATTGTTTTTCAGGATTTTCCTGACTGGCCAAGGACGGAGGAGGTAACGGCTGATTTTGTCTATTTGAGATTTCATGGGGCAAAAGCCCTTTATTCTTCGAATTATTCAGATAAAGAACTGAAAGAGTGGGGGAGGAAAATAGGTAAATGGATGAATAGAGGTCTGGATGTTTATGCCTACTTTAATAACGATGCCTTGGGCTACGCGGTCGAGAATGCGAAAGCGCTGGAAGCGTTAGTGCAAAGTGCATAGAACATAGAACAAAGGGTGTGGTATTATTAATTTATAAGCAAAGCTTGAAAACTTGGAAAGCTGATGCTTTCAAAAGCCTTGCTGAAAGCAAGGAAGTTTATAAGCAAAGCTTGATGCTACGCAATAAGCAAAGCTTGATGCTACGCAATAAGCAAAGCTTGATGCTACGCAATAAGCAAAGCTTGAAAACTTGGAAAGCTGATGCTTTCAAAAGCCTTGCTGAAAGCAAGGAAGTTTATGAAAAAAGAAATCTTGAAGCGCTTTATCCCAACCATCATTTTCCTCGCCATTCTTAGTTTGCTTCATTGGCAGGAAAAATGGCAACTAATTGGTCTTTGGGCTGGAGGTTTCATTGGCGCCTTCCTTTTAGACTTGGACCATTTGATTTACTGCTTTTTTCAAAATCCCCATGAATTTACGCCTCAGCGCCTACGGCGCTATCTTCAGCAAGGACAATATAAATACAGTTTGGCTCTGCTTTTTGAAACTCAAAAAGAAAGGGAGAGGCTTATTTTCCATTCCCTTCTTTTCCAAGTCGTTTTATTAGTGGCGGTTTTCTTTGTTTTGACTTCTTCTGCGGGCTTACTAGGCAAAGGATTGGTTTTAGTTCTATTTCTTCAATCCCTAATCAGTCAATTCAATGAATTTCTAAAAACAGGCAAGATGGATTCTTGGTTTTGGCAAGTAAAAATCAGCTTGCCGAGCAATTTTCAAGCTCTTTATTTGCTCTTAATATTTTTAATTTTTATTGGCTTTAGTTTGTTTCTCATTTAATTGAAAGGGGGTGAAGGAATGTTTTCTTTAGAAGGTAAAAAAGCCTTGGTGACTGGTGCCTCGAGAGGGATTGGTCGAGGGATTGCTCTGGCTCTGGCGCTTCAGGGAGCAGACGTGATTATTAATTACCGCTCAAACCAGCAGGAGGCGAATAAGGTGGTGGAAGAGATTAAAAAGATGGGCCGGCAATCGGTGGCGGTCGCGGCTGATGTTGCTAATTCCCAATCAGTGGCGAAGATGTTTGAATATGTTAAAAGCCAGTGGGGAAAGCTCGACATTTTGGTTAACAATGCCGGCATTATTTCCTACGCTGATTTTGAGTCATTAACCGAAGAGGATTGGGATAAAATTATGGCCGTTAACCTTAAAGGCCAGTTCTTGTGTTCGCAACAGGCGGTTAAATTAATGGAAGTAGGTTCGAAGATTATCAACACGGCCTCGATTGCTTCGGGTGGAATTGGCGTTGGCTTTTCTCGTCTAGCTCATTATACGGCCTCAAAAGGCGGTGTCGTTGCCCTAACCGAGAATATGGCTTTGGATTTAGCCAAGAAGGGAATTAATGTTAACGCTGTCGCCCCTGGCGTCATTGAGACGGACATGACGAAGGAAATGCTGGGAGACGAGAAAGCTAAGGTGGGTTTAATGGCTAGAATACCAAAGGGAAGAGTCGGCAAGCCTGAAGATATTGGGGCGGCCGTGGCCTTCCTCGCCTCTGACGAAGCTGATTATATTACCGGCACGGTTCTTTACGTTGATGGCGGCTGGCTTGCCAGTTAAGTAAGAAAGGTCTTCTATATCAATCTCTTAAGATATAATTCAAAATATATCAAAAGAGTTCCGTTGATTGTTCTTCTGAAAGAAGTTTCCTTGCTTATTTGTATTAAAATAGAGGGGTGATGAAGAATCTAGAGAAGCTCACGGATGAGGAGCTGGTTGATTTAGTTCGGAGCCAAAATCAGGAATTATACAGCGAGGTCGTCCGCCGCTTTCAGGATAAGCTTTTACGCTATGCGGTCTATTTTATTGGTGATGAAGATCGGGCGGAGGATGTGGTGCAAGAGGCTTTTATCAAAGCCTTTATTAATTTACAGAGCTTTAATCTTAAGAAGAAATTCTCGAGTTGGATTTATCGCATCGTCCATAATCAAGCTATCAACTACCTGAAGAAACATGCCCGGGAGATTTCTTTAGATAATAATCAGTGGCTAGAGGAAACAATTGAGAGTGGTGTCAATATCGAGAAAGAATTTGATAAAAAGGAATTAAGGCAGATGCTCAATACTTGTCTTCGAGAGTTGCCTTTAAAGTACCGGGCGCCTTTAGTCCTTTTTTATTTTGAAGAAAGGTCTTATGAGGAAATTAGTGATGTTTTACGAATGCCAGTGGGAACCGTCGGCACTCGGATTAATCGGGGTAAAAAATTACTAGCAAGCATTTGTCGAAAGAAAGGGGGTGAAGTTTATGCCTAAGAAAAAAGCGGATTTAGCCAAAAAAGTCATGGAGCAGATTGAAAAAGAAGAGGTGAAGATGAGACCGCGGCTTTATTTTCTGGCTGGTTCGGTTCTCCTTAGTATTGGTTTAGGGATGGCGGTTGTTTTTGGTGCTTTCTTCATTAATTTAGCTTTTTTCAGGTTCCGGATTCATGAGCCTTTGAGCTTTTTGTGGTTCGGTCAGTTTGGTCTAAGGCCTTTTATTTTAACCTTTCCGTGGTTCAGACTTTTTCTGGCTTTTATTTTTATCATTTTGGGAATTATTTTGCTCCGGCGGTACGAGATTTCTTATAAGAAAAGTTTCTTGGTTTTGGCGATAAATTTGGCGATTTTAGTTTTAACCGTTGGCTTTTTAGCCGACAGAATCGGCTTCAACGAACGGATAGAGCGGATGCCGCCCCTAAGGCCTTTTTACCATAATGGTTTTGTTGGCAAAGACTGGGTAATGGGAGAAATTGTCGAGATAGGAGAAAAAGAGCTGAAAATTAGCACTCCCGAAGGCGAAGCGATTAAAATTAGTTGGGACGAAAAGACTTTATTACCTTTTGGCGGTAATTTTAAGGTTGGTGAGGGAGTGGGAGTAGTGGGAGAATGGCTGGATGAAGTGGTTTTTCAGGCCCGAGGGATTAGTCGGAGAGGGATGCCTTGGCAGAGAAACAAGGAAAATGTTAGAGGAATCAAGCGCGGTCCGGTTTTAAGACCGCCTTTACCCTAATTTCAATCAAAAATTAAAGTTAGTCTCGATGTTCATCGGGACTTTTTTGGTTGAAATCCTGTTTGATGGGGGTGAAAGAAAAATACAAATCTCTTTGTATTAATTAGAGGAAGGAGGTGAAGAAGATGAAGAGTAAGAAAATTTTACTTTTAGTGACGGCCATAGGTTTACTGGCTTTAGTAGGGATAGGTACTGCAGGCGCGATTAGCGCCGAGGAGAGTAATAGCTATCCTTCTATAGTTCAAAAGCTGGTCGAGAGGTTTAATCTCAACGCCGGTGAAGTCGAAGAGGTTTTTGATGAATTTCGAGGAGAGAGACATCAAGAGATGCAAGCTCGTTTTGAGAACAGGCTCAATGAGGCCGTGAATGATGGTGATTTTACCGAAGAGCAGAAGCAAGCCATTCTCGCTAAGCATCAAGAGCTTCAGCAGGAACGAGAAACCAATCGGGAGGCATCTCAAAACATGACTCGCGAGGAGCATCAAGAAGCAATGGAGACGGAAAGAGCCGAGTTGGAAGCTTGGGCAGAAAAGAATGGGATTGAAGTGGAAGATTTCTTCTTAGGGCCAATGGGACCAAAAGGTGGTCATCAGGGATTGGGTGGTTTCAAGTTTGGAAACGAGTAATCGTTCCCACCAACAAAGGAGCTCCCGAGGCTAAACCCCGGGAGCTTTCTTTATGGTAAAATAAAGAGTATGGCAGGTATGACAAAAGAGCAGTCTCCAGATTTAAGGAGGGGGAGACTCGCGGGTAGAATTCTTCCCGAAGATTACAAAATGACAATTGAGGAAGCGGAAGCGATTGGGGAAAGGGGAGGTATTGTAGTTAGGTTGCCAACCGGAAAACAGGTTGGGATTAGGTTTCCCGAGCCAGAAGATAATGGTTCACAATCGACGACAAAAAGAGCGAAGACTCCTTAAAATCCTGGTTCCCTTCAACATGGTTCCCTCCAGAGGCAGGCAGGCAGGGTAAACTAGCTCACCATAAATATTATCGAAGGAGGCTTTCTGACCCATTCGACTGCGCTCAGGGTGAACCCATTCGATTACACTCACCACAAATGGTTCGATTACACTCCCCGCACAATACTTACCCCGCCTTTCAAAAAGGGGCGGGGAGCATGTATGCGGGGCAGGCACCACAAGTAGTTCGGCTAGCTCGCCAGCGGGGCAAGTCAAACTTGCCTTTTACCGAGTCTAACTCGGTGGACGCCTGCCCGCCTCTGGAGGGAAGTTAGAACTAGTTAGACTCTCCCATAGCTTCAGAAGTCCAATTCCAGTAAAGGGTAAATATCGGTAGCAGGTTCTTCGTAAGGGTGAGCTTTATTGATTGCTTTGAGAACCTTTTTCACTTTGCTTTTAGGACAAACAAGTTCGATTCTTTCCTCTTTAACTGATTCAAACTGGCCCACCCTGCCAATGGCTGGCTTTGCCCCCTTGAGCGGTTTAAATCTACCGACTCCTTTAATTGAGAAGCTGCAGTGACTATACTTACCAATTACACCACCTCCCGCTTTCCCAATTGCTTCCCTAATGGTATCTGCGTGAGCTTCAGGAGCAAAAACAACAATTTTAACCTTATCCATGCTACTATTCTACCAAATCCCTTCGATAAACTCAGGATAACAAAAAAGCCTAGAAAATCGTGGTTCGACTCCTTCGACTCGGCTTCGCCTCACTCAGGACAAGTTCGCTCACCATCGAAAGAGGCTCTCTGAGGCTGGCTCGAAGTTGTGAGAAGAAAGAAATGAGAGAGCCAAGTTATTTAGGGGAGTATTAAGTTGTGAGCGGCTCCCGTTTAGAACTTGACTTTTTAATCAAAGCCATCCTTTGTCAGCCAACACCTTTTTTACTTTTTCGTAAATAACTTTATGTCCGTCGGAGTTGGGATGGGCACCATCAGGGGAGATTAACTTGTTTAGGTCTCCATTTTTAAAAGGACTAAAAATATCTATATAGATTCCCTTTTTCTCTAGGCAGAGATTAAGCAATATTTTATTGAACTTTTCTACATAACTTGTCTTGTATGTCCCCCCGGTATGCCAAGGTATTGGATCGAGTAAACTATCTACCACTGGTGTGCCACCGACAAAGACAATTTTATCCGTGTATTTTTTCGCAATGTCAAACAATTTTCTGATATTTGATTTAAAAACAGCCGGTGGCACTTGAAATTGCTTTTGGTTATTTATATACATGGAGTCATTAATTCCGACTTCAAAGATAACAATTAATGTCTGATCTGTTTCGTTATATCTCAATTGTAATTCTTTCTCGAATCTTCGAAGTATACCACTCGAAGTATCGCCGGAAATGCCTAAATTATAGAGCATACAATAATACTCTTCCCTAGATTCAATCGTTTTGGTAGAAGTATCCTTCTTCAACCTCTCAACCCAGCCACCCTCTTTATCCCAAGCTCCCCAAGAAATACTTGAACCGTAAACAATTATTTTCTGATCCATACTTTTATTCTATCAAAACAAAAAGCCCATTTCATTTTACTCGCAAAGAATGACAGAGCCAAGTTATTTGGGGGAGGATTGAATTGCGAGTGGCTATACTAATTAACGATATTGACTTCTGGCGGTTCTCAATCTTGTACCTTTTTAGTAAATAGGCAATCAAGATATATAAGTTTATTATTTCTTCTGTAGGCGTATAAAATATCGCACAGGGCAAAATCATTCTTGTCCATGAGGCTAATAAATTCGGTAAAGGTATAACTCTCTTTAAACCTTTTTGCTACTGAAACCTCAGCAATGACAAACTCGGTTTGACGTAAAAGTTCAACGGCTCCTTTTATGACTTGGAGCTCATATCCTTCTGTGTCGATTTTAAGACCAAAAGGTGGTTTAAATTGGTGTTTTTTGAGTAAAGCATCTAGTGTCGTTATAGGTACGTCTCTAACTACTGTTTCTCCTTTTACGGCCTGAGTTAATTTACTTGGCTCATTGATTGACGTCCTCTCCAGAAAGCCAGGCTCGACATTGATCTTTACCCTTCCAGTTTTATTCCCGACAGCGGTTAAGAAATATTCACCTTGATACTTTTTCAAAATACCCTGGAGGTCTTGTTCATATTCCTTTAGGGGTTCTATTAACACATGATAGGCTTCGGGAAAAACCTCGAGCAGCTCTGTGGTCCCTGAGCCAGTCCCGACATCAATTATTGTCTTGGGATTAAATCCAAACTTTTTAAGCTTTCTTGGATCCCAGTCGGTTGTCATTTATTTACAATCATACACCAAAAAGGCCTTTTAGGAAAAATTCAATAATTAAAAAGCCTAATTTCATCTTACTCACAAAGAATGAAGAGATCCAAGTTGTTTAGGGGAGTATTGGGTTGTAAGGGGCTTTGCCTGATGAGTAAGGTCAGAACTAGCTTGTTAGTCTGTTGGTAATGGATGGGCAGGGAGATTCAGTAATTCTTTTCTTAAGGTTTCCATTTGTTGACGGTTGAGATGAATTAAGAAGCCAGCCATTTTTGGTGATGAAAACTCTGCTACCCAAGAGTATTTTAGTCTACCCTCATCCTCAACAGAGAGGACTCTTCCAGAAAAGTTTTCTCCTGAATACTCGTGAATGTTGGGGACTCTACTGTTAAGAACCATTTCCATTGCCCCAACAAGAGGATTTGGACACTTGCTCAACATTACTGACCGTTTATTTTTTTCTCCTTTAGACGTAAATTCAGATGTAAAGTGGAGTTCTAAACCATACTTTGTTCCTTTTATGCGAAGTGTATCGGTTAAACCAAAGATGTTGCTTTTTTCAGATTTCCCGATACTAGTAATGCGCCAACTAGGTTTAGAGGCCGGACCTGGGGGAGCCCCAATTAGCTGACTTTCTGGTATATTAAGAACGTGAGCAATTATACCAAGCTCAGATTCCGAGTAGTTACGACGGCCTCTTTCAATATCAGAAATCGCAGCTTGGCTAAAAGGCCGAGGTCTATCCATTGCTTGTCCCATAAGGAGACCAAGCTCTGCTTGTGATAATTCAGCGAGTCTGCGAGCGTTTCGTATCAACTGGCCGCGGGTTGCAGGTAGGTTTTCCTGTTCTCTTGTTTCTGGAATAGCTCCCTCTCTCACTATTTCGTGCATAAATTCCCTCTTTTACAAGAATTATAGGCTTAAATTTTACTTTTGTCAAAAAGGAAAGTCAATATTAAGCCACGCCCCTAAAATCCTGACCAAAATTCTTCGATTTACTCAAAAAGTACGACTTTTACTCATAAAAAAATGAGAGAGCCAAGTTATTTAGGGGAGTATTGAGTTGCGAGTGGCTTTGGCTCGATGGGCAAGGTTAGAACTAGTTTTTACTCCGTCGGGACGAAAGTCTCAAATGTTTAATAATTCTCAACAATTAAAAATTAAGCATTCCCGCGTTTCAATCTCGAAAGAAATTTTGAGAGATTAGAACTGTTTACCACGAGAATATCCATTCTTGTACCAAAGTCCTTATTGCCAGCTTTGAGAACACTAACTTTATCGAGTGGTGTTGAATGAAAATGAACTGGTAGGGGGTATTCATAAAGCAAGTATGGTTGCTCTGAAAGAGCAACCATAGAAAACGGTATTTCTCCGCTTTTTTCATCTATGTCTTTTGAATAAAACTTGCAAGTAAACAGCTTTGCTGTTGTTATTATTGTCGGTATAAAAATCTGATGAATATAGGGAATTTCTGCATCAGCGGTTCTTGCAGACAAAGCCTTGCTATTATTTAGTTCTTCGTTAAAGATTGCTTTTGTAGCAAGTGATATTTGATGGGCAGCCTGACTAATCGCTGCATTAGATGTTTTAGTCTTGTCACCTTTCTTATATTTTGAATAATTTCCTCTTGTTTCCCAAGCATCGCTTGTAGGAATCCACTCTAAAGAAATCATTGGGCCAAGTATGGCTGAAGTTTCCCACTTATTATCAGTATTATCCAATAGTTTATTAGCAATTAACGAACCGACAAAATGTTTTGTCCTCCTAGTATTAGAATGCTCAAAGAACACCCAATTAATAAAATTGGGATTATTTTTTTTACATTCAACAAGGAGAGTTAATTGTATTGTTTTCTTAACTAACCGAGCATAAATATCCAAAGTACTCTGCTCACCAATCAATGGCCCATTATGAGGAGGAAATTCAACGGGGTAATTTGTTGACACTATATCCCAAGAGGACTTTTTAATGGTGTTTTGACACTTTCTTTCAAAAAATGTCCCTTGAATATTAAGTGAATGAATGGTCCAATCAGAATCGGATACAGGAGGAATAGGTGATGATACTTCTAATGCACGTTGTTTGCTCATTTCAAAAAACTCTCGCCCCGGCGGATTTCCTCAGCGGGAGATACCTCTCTGCTAATTTCATTAGCTCCCTGGCTTGATTTGGTTTAACACTCTTAACAAATTCTATTTTCCCCAGGATTGAGCTTAAATCTTCTTCCGTCACCGAATCTCTTTTTCGGGCTAAATCGAATATAGTGTCTTTATAATCCTTAATTCTTGCCCTAGAAACAGCTTGTTTTCTATTCACCACTATTCCCGTTACTTCTTGCCGCCTACTCTGTGACATCGCTTTAACCTTCTTGTGGCGAACGGCATGACCATGTTTCTGGATAATCCTTATAAAGACATCAATTAGTTTGTTGGCATTGGGACCTGACAAAGTAATATCATCCACCCATTGGGTCAACGACAGGCCGTTTGCCAAAGCTGTTTTTTTCATCTCCTCGAACATTGGAATCAGGGATAAATTCGCTAGGGTAGTGCTGGTGGGAGCTCCCTGTGGAAGGTGGGCCTTGTAAGTCGTGAGTCTCGTCAAAAGCTTAGCTATCTCTTCTGAACATTGAAGATGATTTCTAAACACCCTAAAAACCATTTTGGTTTTAATTCTAGGGAAGCAACTCCTCAAATCCATTGTAATCACAACCGGTTGGTTCACATGGACTCGAGCATTATCTTGAACCTTTTTACCTTTAACCCCGCCCATCATTCCTCCGGGCAACGGCACTCCACTTAGGATTCGCTTGTTAATTCTATCCTGAATTTCTTTAAGCACCCCAGTCGGATTATCAATCTGACGCAACTTGCCACCTTTGTAATCGTTAAAAGGTTTATAATAAGAATCTGCCTTTACAGCTATCTTTTTAAGGCTCCTTCTGTCAAAACCAAGAATAATCTCTAACTTTTTCATTGAAAGTAGTGGAAACAGACTTTTAGGTTGGGAACCAATTTTAGATGGGCTCATTAATTAAGTCCTCGAGACTAAAATTCTTAACAAATTATGGCCTAACTTTTGGGCCCCTTCTTCAGATATCCCTTTTAAATCTTTGGGTTCAGAACCCAATAAGACAATGAGGTGAAGAGGGATAGACAATTTCTCGGAGATAGCCTCCAAATTCTTAATCGACGGCTTTCTTTTGCCAGATTCAATTCTCGAAATCAAGCTTTGGTCAATACCAATAATTTTTGAAAACTCACTTTGAGAGAGTTTCTTGGCTCCCCTGATAGTTCGAACTGCTCGACTATAGTCCATATTTAATTCAAAAAGAAGAAGGGCGTCCTTTGATTATCTTCTCGCTTCTTTGACGAAGACTCTACAAAGCTCGTCAATTGTTTTTCTTAACGTCTTTTCGTCTTTCGTCCTTATTGCCCGCATCAGTTTCTTCAACAATCGGTCAATGAGAAGACGTTCTCGGGCTGCCAACTCTCCGCTCTTTTCAAGCTCGTCTAAAACTTGCGTTACAGAGCGGATACCGCTTAAGTAATCTCGCATCTTAACACACCTCCTTTCTCGAGATTAATAGGCCTTAAGGCCTATTTGCTGTTTCTAGGCCCTTAATGAAAAGAGTTGGCTAACGCCCATTTTTCTTCTTTTTTAAATTGCTGTCATATCACACGCCTTACCTTGCGCGTGGCAATATTTCCTCACGGGAATAATTCCTTTAGGCTTTATTGCCCGCCCGGAAAGCAAGGGAAATACCCTTGCGGTACCATGGAAGGCACCATCATATCGACAAAAGTCGACTTGACCCTCTCGGGACATCGGACCTAGAAACTAGCAAGGAGGTTTTAAAAGAGCAGCTCACTTTGAGCTCCGTCTTTATCTTAAACCAGATTTCCTGTTTTGTCAAGTGATATGACAAAAAGGCTAATGCTCTTGCCTGTTTTCACCTTTCTTCACTTATGGTATTATGAAATCATGAAGAAGGAGACTCCAAAGCAGTTAGCTTTACCCTTTCTTCTACCCCTTTTACTTCTTTCCTTAATTTTAAACCTTCTCTTTGTTATTGGGTCCTTCGACAGGCTCAGGATGAATCCCTTCGGCCCCTTCGAGTTCCCTCAGGGTAAAGAAGAATTAAAAGGAACGGTGGTGAGGGTGGTTGATGGAGACACTTTTGATCTTGAAGAAGGAGTAAGAATAAGATTAGCCGGCGCCGAAGCGCCGGAATATCCTGAGGGTTGCTTAAGTTCAAAAGCAAAGGAAAGATTAGAGGAATTAATCTTGGGGAAAGAAGTAGAAATTGAGGTAATTGAAGAGGATAGTTTTGGAAGAAAAGTGGGGTTGGTGATGGAGGATGGGCTTTTGATAGATAAAACAATGGTTGAAGAAGGACTGGCTAGAGCTGAGAGTGGAGAAAATCCAAGACATGGAGCTGATTTATTA
>Ga0315552_1001042_pt1 | contig 17096 bp, 15 predicted proteins | sample SalMarSW160170MG_2_FD_203102 | JGI IMG/M metagenome (GOLD analysis project Ga0315552, IMG submission 203102) | Salt marsh sediment microbial communities from the Plum Island Ecosystem LTER, Massachusetts, United States - Salt Marsh Sediment SW1601-70 ...
CTCCTCCAGGCTCATCGATGTGGGCAACCGGTAATTAAAGTTCCCTACTTTTTCTGTAATGATGTATTCATTTGTTTCCGGATCGTATGTAACGGTGGTAATAATGTTTGAGGGAAGGTCAAGGTAAAGCCCCGATTGCGGTTCGTTCAGGTAGGGATTCCCGGAATGATCATCGAAGTTATACCGCAGGTTTATATCCCGCTCCTTGCGGACGGTGTCCTGCTGCTGTACCAGAAACGCAGGTGAGGAAAAGCTTCCATAACCCGCATTAACTGCAGGGATTGAAAGAAGTATTCCAGGTAGAATAAAACAAATCCATACCAGTGAATATTTACACCTTCTCTTCAAAAGTCCAATGGGCAATAGTTTATAGTACTACAGTTTTTTCAGGGCTTTTTTGATCAACTCTTCAACGGTAATTTCATTCTCCTGCTGAAGAATTTGATCCAGGACTTTCTGAACGGAAGCTTTGGAAAAGCCCAACATCACTAAAGCAGATAACGATTCTTCTCTTAGAGTATTGCTCTCTGTAGCAAATATTTCATCAATTTCGGCGGTTTTTCCGATTTTGTCTTTCAGATCAACAATTACCCGTTGAGCAGATTTCGTCCCAATGCCTTTAATGCTCTTCAACAACGCGACATTTCCTTCGAAGATTGCCTGTTCTATTTCTGTAGATGACAGGGAGGAGAGTATCATTCTGGCAGTATTGGCTCCGATACCCGTAACAGAGATCAACATCAGGAACATTTCGCGTTCGTGCTTATCCGCAAATCCGAAAAACAGGTGCGCATCATCCCGGATCACCTGATGAATAAACAATTTTGCCTCTGTTGATTTTGTCAGTTTCGTGTAGGTATAGAGCGAGATGTGGATAAAGTACCCAATATTCCCCGCTTCGATTACAGCATATGTGGGGGTTAGCTCCACCAACCTGCCTTGAATGTATTCGAACATGATAGGATGTCTGGATTAATGGAAGCTAAAATAACGAAAAAAAATGGTATGCTGCCTGATTGTTTTATCTCTTCTTACCCCGGATCTTCCAATATCTGTTTTTTCCGGCGCTGTGAGGGTGTAAATCTGTGTATGGAGCTTTCCGGTCCAGGAAAGGTTTTCCAGATAAATAACGATGCAGTTGGACCGATGGACAACAGGTCATTTTCACCCAGGGTTGCACCCTGGGCTATTATCTTGCGCTCCGTTGGAGCTTTGGTTAGAAACCAAGGGATTTGAGGCATTCTTCCTGGTGAGCGCTTGTTACATACCGGTCCATGAAAAGATTTCCCGTTCTATGATTTGGTAGTTTTTCGAGGATCCTCTTCCGAAGGAATACCTTCGGTAGAATTTCTGGAGAAGCATAGCTTCTAAGAAATTCGGGACTGCATACTGCCTGCTCAACACTCACTTCTCATCCACTGTGAAATATGCTCCTTCGTCGCATTTCACGTGGCAGGCACTCACCTCTCACTTCTCACAACTCATTTCTTCCCCTTACACTTTTCTTCTTCAATACATTGGGCTTCGATAACAGCGATGGTTGTCATATCGATGATTTCTCTCACGGAGCACTCTAACTGCAAAATCTGGATCGGTTTCGACATTCCGAGCAGGATCGGACCGACGACTTCCGCATTTCCAATCTCCTGCATCATCTTATAGGCAATATTTCCGGAACTCAGGTTCGGGAAGATGACCGTGTTCACGTCTACATCGGCCAGTTTGGAGAACGGGAATTTACTCTTCCTCAGGTCTCTGTTGAATGCAAAATTAGCCTGCATGTCCCCATCGACGATCAGATCGGGGTGATCACGATGGAGTATATCAATGGCATCCTGCATCCGGCGCGGGCTACCTTCGCGCTGTGCCCCGAAGTTTGAATAGGATAGCAGGGCTATGTGCGGTTCGATACCGAACTTCTTCACCTCTTCGGCAGTCAAAATGGTCGTATTCACAATGGTTTGTGCCGTGGGTTGTGGATTGACGGTTGTATCGGAGAAGAAAAACGGACCTTTTTTCGTGAACACAATATACATTCCGGCATAATGGTTCAGCGGGTTGTTTGTCCCTACAATTTGCAGTGCCGGTCGTATGGTATCGGCATATTTGCTGTAAAATCCGGAGATAAATGCATCCGCCTCTCCGGTCTCAACCATCATGATACCAAAATAGTTACGGTCGTACATTTTCTCCAGTGCTTCATTATAGGTTATTCCCCTTCGCAGTCGTTTCTCAAAGAACAATTTAGCATACTGTTCTCTCCGTTTCTGTTCCTTTACGCTCTTTGAATCGATGATCGGCACATCCTGAAGCTCCAGTTTATTCTCCTCGCACATGGTTCTGATCTCATCCTCATCCCCAAGCAGGATTGGATAGGCCAGGCCGTTGAGCAGGACAGTCTGGGCAGCTTTAAGGACCTTAAAACTATTTGCCTCTGCAAAAACCACCCGTTTCGGATTTTTCATTGCTTTTTCACGAATCCCCCGGAGCAGTATATTTTCATGTCCGAGCCGTCTGTTCAGCTCGGTTTTATAGGCATCCCAGTCGGTAATTTTCTTCTGTGCCACACCCGATTCGATCGCAGCACGGGCTACGGCAGATGAGACTTGCTCAATTAACCGGTAATCCAATGGTTTGGGGATGAAGTACTCTCTTCCAAAGGTAAGATTGGTGACATTATAGGCGATATTCACATACTCCGGGACGGGCTCTTTCGCGAGATCAGCCAGTGCCTTCACCGCGGCAATTTTCATCTCCTCATTGATTTTTGTTGCCCTGACATCCAGTGCACCGCGGAAAATGAACGGAAATCCCAGAACATTATTGATCTGGTTCGGGTAATCGGACCGTCCGGTTGCCATGATAATATCATCCCTGGCATCCACCGCATCCTCATATGAAATTTCCGGTGTCGGATTTGCCATAGCAAAAACAATCGGATCTGGAGCCATGCTTTTGATCATCTTTTTTGTGAGGACATTCCCCACCGACAACCCGACAAAGACGTTTGCCCCTTTAATCGCCTCTTCCAGCGTATCGACATTGCGTTTTGTGATGAACTGTTTCTTTACTTCATTCAGGTCTGTTCTCTTCGTATTGATCACTCCTTTGCTGTCACACATCACCACATTTTCCGGTTTGACTCCCAGCTTAATGTATAGACGGGTGCAGGATACGGCAGAAGCTCCGGCACCATTGATTACTATTTTGATATCCCCGATCTTTTTCCCACTCAGTTCCAGTGCATTAAGCAGTCCCGCGCTGGAAATGATCGCCGTTCCATGCTGATCATCGTGAAACACCGGGATATCCAGTTCTTCCTTCAGCCTGTCTTCGATCTCAAAGCATTCCGGTGCTTTAATATCCTCAAGGTTTATTCCTCCGAAGGTCGGAGAAATGGCTTTGACCACCTCGATCATTTTTTCCACATCCATGGTATCGACCTCAATGTCGAACACATCGACATCAGCAAATACCTTAAAGAGCAAACCTTTTCCTTCCATCACCGGCTTTCCTCCCAATGCACCGATATTCCCGAGTCCGAGAACGGCGGTTCCATTAGAGATTACTGCCACTAAATTTCCCTTGGCAGTATATTTATAAGCATCTTCCGGTTTTTTTTGAATCTCCAGGCACGGTTCAGCCACTCCGGGAGTATACGCCAGAGAAAGATCGATCTGCGTGGTGTAGGGTTTGGTTGGGATCACTTCAATTTTCCCCGGACGCCCCTGACTGTGGTAATCAAGAGCATCCTGCCGAGTAATTTTTGCCATAGCGGTATGTTTTGGTTTTATTCAGGTATTATCTCGAAGACAAAATTAAGTATTAATATTACCTCGCATAATGATTTCAATCATAGAGTAGGATATTCTGTATGTTTTGCAGCAGAAGCAATCACTGTTTTTTCCAGGCGGGGAGGATCAACAGGGAAAGCAGCACCTATTCCTTGCCATTATCTTCATCGTACGAAGGCAATTGATTGCTGGTCAACTCCTTATATAACCCACGGTTTCTATATATATCACAGGCAAGGAAGAGGGCACTACGGAAAGAATCGGGCGATGCCTCATCCTTTCCGGCCAGTTCAAACGCTGTTCCATGAACCGGTGAGGTTCTGACTACGGGAAGACCTGCTGTGAAATTCACGCCATTGGCAAATCCCATCGATTTGAACGGAGCTAATCCCTGATCGTGATACATGGCGAGCACGGCATCAAACCGTGTAAGCTGTCCGGATCCAAAAAAACCGTCAGCCGGGTAGGGGCCAAATACCAGTATCCCTTCCTCTCTGGCACTTCGTATAGCCGGGATAATCACCTCCTTCTCTTCGGTTCCGATCAGCCCATGGTCGCCGGCATGTGGATTGAGTCCCAGCACGGCAATTTTTGGTTTCCTGATAACAAAATCCTCCATGAGGGAGCGGTACAGGGTTTTTACCTTTTTTAGAATCAGTTCTGTCGTGATCGTGGAAGCCACCTGTGCCAGGGGAATATGACCCGTTACCAGCCCAACCCTCAGCGTGTCGTTTACCATGATCATTACCACATCATCCACACCAAACTGATCCATCAAATACTCGGTGTGCCCGACAAATTCGAAGGAAGCTGATTGAATGTTGTGTTTGCTGATCGGCGCCGTGACCAGAACATCGATCTTCCCCTCCTTCAGATCACTCACTGCCGCTTTGAGGCATGTAATGGACGCTTCACCGGCAACCGTTGTCGATTTTCCCAACTCGACACGGATGTTATCATCAAGACAATTGATGATGTTCGCCCGTTTCAGATTTGCCTCTTCCGGGGTTTTGATGTTATTGAAACTGAAATTGGCGATGTTGAGTGCCTTCCTGTGATAGGCAGCCACTTTCGGTGAACCATAAACTACCGTGGTGCAAATATCATTCACCCGATTATCCATCAGGGTCTTTAAGATAACCTCATAACTTATCCCATTAATATCTCCCTGTGAAATTCCGATTTTTATGGTATGATCTGGCATATTCTTCTGTTTTCTATATATCTCACTCCGGCGGTATCCCTTTTAGTTAGGCACCGGCTGGGGAATTAAATGTAGCTGTTTTTTATACTCATGGTAAACTTCATGGTCTGTAATGTTTCAAGAAATCGAAGAGCAACCGCACACCCACTCCCGTTCCTCCTTTTCCCCGATAGGAATCTTCCCGGTCCAGGAATGCCGGTCCGGCAATGTCCAGGTGAAGGTAGGGGCATTCGGTAAACCGTTCAAGGAATTTTCCGGCCGTGATCGCTCCTCCATCCCTGCCGCCGATATTTTTCACATCCGCAATATCCGATTTCAATAATTCATTGTACTCATCCCAGAAGGGGAATTCAACAATCCGTTCAAACACAGCATTCCCACTCTCTTCAAGCCGGTCGAAATATTTCCTGTCTGCATTGCCCATACCCACGATTCCATATTTCCCGATAGCAACAGCTGCTGCACCGGTCAATGTAGCAAGGTCGATAATCAGTTCCGGATCATACCGGCCGGCATAGCTCAACGCATCGGCAAGGATCATCCTTCCTTCTGCATCCGTGTTGAGTACTTCCACGGTGGTACCATTGTACATTTTAACAACATCTCCCGGGACATAGGCATTCCCGTCGGGCCGGTTATCGGTTGCCGGGATCAGTCCGATTACATGGACCGGCAGTTTTGCTTTTGATACAGCATAGATGGCTCCTGCCACTGCAGCAGCTCCACTCATGTCACTTTTCATGTAATCCATGCTATTTTTGGTGGGTTTTAAACTGAGCCCCCCCGTATCATACACAACCCCTTTCCCGACCAGGATCAGCGGTTTTCTGTTCTTTGGCCTGTCCGGCTTCCATTCCAGGATGCTGAACGTGGGCGGATCAACACTGCCCTTATTGACTGCCAGCAATCCGCCCATCTTTAAGGCTTCAATCTTTTTCTTGTTGAACACCTCAACCATGAAACCGGCCTCCTTACCAAGCTTCTGTATCTCTCTTGCCAGTTGCGGTGCCGTCAGATAGGATAACGGTTCATTGACCAGATCACGGCAGCGATAGACCGCCTCCAGCAGGTAAGTCAATTGAGCCACCTGCTTTCCCCTGATCGACTTACTGCAGATCATCAGGTGATGCAGAGACGACCGTTTTTCATCCCGCTCCTTGAGGTATTTCAGGAATTGATAGTGACTCAGTGCCAACCCCTCGGCAAAAGCGAGGATGGCATCCGGCTGGTTCTCATCCTCCGCGAGTACGATGGTTTCAATTTTGTTCTCCTTGATTACCGCATAGATCTTAGCGGCAGCTTTCCGCAGTTCTTCGTTTATCGCGTATTGTGCTTTCCCCTCTTCGATCACCTGGATAAAGCTCCACCGGGAATAGGAATTGACCGATATGACCGGCGCATCCTGTTTTATCTTCTCTTCAATATACTTCAACTCGGCTCCGGTGAACGGGAGAGTGGTAAGGGGTGTCTCTTTTTTGACCAGGTAGATGACCGACAGGTCTTTTGGAACCTGTTTTATCCTGGATATTTTTAAATCCATTGAAGTGGTTGTTCGTAAAATTTCAGGAATCAAAGGTAATAAATTTTAAAGACAGAAGATGATTGCTCCCTGGTTCGTCAGACGACCCTATGCAGGCCACTGCAGTTCAGGTAACGAGTATTTATCAAATAGTGATACGATGACTTTCCACTGCACCTGAGTGCTTTACTGAGTCATCGTATCACTTTTTGGACTTTGCAGTTCGTGTTATGGATCAATAACGAATAGAGACAACCACTTCCCTGGTTCTGTCTCCCGACTGGTGGAGAATATAATCAAACTCCGATGGAGTTTAGAGACAACTCCTCCTGCACTTGTCCTTTCCTGAAAAAGTAAATGTGATACCGGCTGGTAGTGATCCTTTTCTATTTGCTGCAATCTGTCGTAAAATAGGCATTGGGGCTTCCATTAACTTTTAACTGAAAACCGGGGGGTGGAAAAGGGAGTATCCAGACACAAACCTTATAAAGTGTCGGCATATCTTCAATCCATAACAACATGAGTTCATCATTTATGGAAATATTCAGTTGGATCAGCTGGTTTGATGAACAAACCAGTTCATGCAAGGCAGTGTTATTGGAAACATTCAGTGTTGTCAGCTGGTTGGCACGGCAATTCAGCGATGTTAAAGCTGTATTATTTGAAACATCCAGACTGGTAAGCTGATTATACTCGCAATTCAAGCCTAGCAAAGCACTATTATTTGAAATATCCAGTGCTGTCATATCACAAAAACGACAGTCGAGATTAGTCAATGCCGTATTCGTCGAAACATCCAGGGAACCTAATGGGTTAACGCCACAACCTAAACTTACCAACACAGGATTGCTTGAAACATCCAGTAGGATCAACTGATTTGAATAACAGGATAAACCTTCCAGGTTCGTGTTACTTGAAATATCCAGGCTGGTTAACTGGTTATTACTGCACCTCAATTCTTGTAAAGCATGATTATTCGATACATCCAGGCTGGTGAACTTATTAGTACTGCAATCAAGATAGTATAAGGCAGTATTGCCGGAAACATCCAGCGAATTCAGTTCGTTATGGTAGCAAACCAATCTTCCCAAAGCTGTACATCCGGAAACATCCAAGGTTTTAAATCTGTTTTCGTAACATTCTATTGTTTCCAGGAAAGCATTGTTGGAAACATCAAGTATTGTAAGGAGGTTAACCGAACACATTAATGCCGTTAAATCAATATTATTCGAAACATCTAACGTTCTTAACCGGTTATTGTTGCAATAGATCCGTTCCAGGGCAGTATTGTTTGAAACATCCAGTAGGCTTAGTTTATTCGCGTTGAAATTCAATTCTGTTAAGGCAATGTTATTTGAAAGATCCACACTGATTAACTGGTTATCATGACAAATTAACGTTTCCAGATTGATAAATTTTTCTATCCCGGTCAGATCTGATATGCTGTCTCCGCTGATATCCAGATAGGTTATTGCTGAAGCTTCCTCCTTGCTTATTTTCCCGTCTTCGTCCGTATCCACTCCCAATTCAATGAGGCTGGCCAGAAAGTTATCATCAGGGATTTTCAAATAAGGAGACGGCTCATTCTCACACTGACTAAATAGTATCAAAATCAACATTAAAATAAACGCTTTGATGATGGGCTTCATAATTTTATGGCTTAGTTGGGTTGAATTATAAAATTATGAAAATGAATAGAGAAAATCAATTAGCAGAGCGGAATTTCTATTTCACAGAGAATTACTACAATAATCCAGGGCCGATGGCCTTGTATCGATGATTGATATCGTTACAATGAACTGATAACAAATAACCATTAACCAGGGAAAACCTGGCCAGGTTTTACTTTACTCTTCCTCAATCTTCAGGGTATAGAGAATGCTTTCCACCTGGCGGAGGAATTCCCGTTTTTCCAGGCCGGCAGCGAACACAAATCCCTCCACGGTGATCACACGGTTTCTCTCTTCATCCACGGTAGAGAGGCTGACAAATGGTCCCCCCATGGCGCCGTTCTCCAGCTTCCACAACCCGCGCAGCTCGGCAACATACCGGTCATCCAGTGTGAACTCTTTCATGATGGGTGGCAGAAGATCTTCAGTAGCCATGTAGGATCCGGGATTCGGTCCCGGAATGTGCTTTTTCACCTGTTCATTTCGTTTATTCACCAGATAATCGATGGTGAAGGTATTGGTATCTACATAATCGTAGTAATAAATCAGGATACTCTGTTGTGAATACCATGCATAACCCGACTCACCGGGCTGTGCTGATTCGGTAGTGATCCAGACAAAATCGGTTGTATCGACCGCAATTTCATATCCTTTCGGTATGGAGAGGGTCAGGTGATGTTTATCCTTCAGCCTTTTATAGATGGCAGCCACCTGGTAACTCCGGTAATAGTCCATCAGCCGCTCCCGTTCACTCCGGTTGATCCGTTCAACGATCTGGTCACCACTCTCTTCGAGCAGACTGATGCATTCGGAATCATTCGGAGCCTCAACATTGATGATCAGCTGAGGCGTTGCCCACTGGTTCGTCTGAACAGCGATTCTCGATTCCTGAAATTCCGACCCGATCTTCGCGAAGATGATGTTGCGATGAACCCTGAATATGTTGGTAAAACCTGCCGGTGAGGTATGTATCAGTCTGAAGAACGGCTCGGGCTGTGGAAGCGCCGGTTGTACCTGTGTTAACACCTCGATGAATTTTTCCCCGACAGGACTCTCCCATTTCTGGTTATCAATGATCAGTAAAACCTCCCCTGCCGCTCCCGAAATTTTGGGCAGGATGCTCCGTTCATCGGGTTTGCAGGAAAAAACGACAGAAAAAACAAAAAGATACAGTAGATAGCGGGGGATTCTTGTCATCATGATCTGAAGGTTTTTTAATTGGGTTTAACGATATAAAGGTACAATTTATCTTCGTTTTTTCACACCTCACGGATGGGGATAAAACTTTTGTGCCCTGTTGAAAAGATTTCATGTACTAAGTCCCCAATCGCCCGAAGGGCGAAAAACCGGCCTTTTTCCACAGGCATTCCTATGGAAAAAATTTCATGTGCTAAATCCCCGATCGCTCGAAGAGCGAAGGACCGGCCTTCAGCAGTTTCATTTGTCAAAACAAAGTGAAAACCATTGGGTGAGGACTGGCAAGCAATGTTGTCCGAAGCCGAGTGAAGCGAGGCAAGTTTCATCGCGCTGCCGGTTTGAACTGTAGTTTTGCAATGAAATTGCTGGCAGCCTTTGCCATAGGCATCCCTATGGGAGATTTTTTTTGCTTCGTTTTTTGTATCAAGACAAAAAATGAAGTGGGTTTCCCCGAAGGGGTCCCTTTGGGAAAAAGGGCAAAGCCCTTTTCCTTAACCCCCCGGCTTGAGGGCATGAGGATAATATAGATCTGCCTTAATCCAATGCTTAATGAGGTATCACTACATTTAAAAGCACATTCTACCACCATCCATTTCACCCCATAGGAATGCCTTCGGCAAAAGATTCGAAAAGAGCTGTTTTATAATGATTTATACTTTGCGAGCTTAGCTTTTCCCTTTGCGTTCTTTGCGTGAAAAGCAGTTAGGACACAGCCCCATTAAAGGGGATTTCAGAAAAAACGCCTGCCATACAGGTTTCTTCTGTACAACAGGCGCAAAGGCATATATCGAATTTTCAGGGTTATTCAGCCTCCAGCTTATCCGGTTCCTTCTTATCGTTGGATTTGCTGTCATCCTCCTTCGTGGCTTTCCTGAACTCCCTCATCCCCTGACCCAGTCCTTTCATCAGTTCGGGAATTTTTCTTCCACCAAAAAGCAAAACGACAAGCAATACGATAATGATTATTTCGGTAGGCCCTAAAAAACCGGCTTGATTAAACAGATTCATCGTCTGAAATTTTAAGTTGTTACTACAAAATTAACATTATTTCTTTAATAAGCGGATAATATCGTTCCCATTTGCAAACAGCAGCAGAGCAAGCAGAAGGATCATGCCGGTTATCTGGGCATATTCGAGGAACTTATCACTCGGTTTCCTGCCTGAAATAACCTCGTAGAGGAGGAACATGACGTGTCCCCCGTCCAGAGCCGGAATGGGCAGTACATTCATGATGGCAAGGATGATCGACAGGAATGCCGTAAGGTTCCAGAAGGAGTACCAATCCCACTCTCCCGGGAAGATGCTTCCGATGGTGATGAAACCACCCAGTGATTCATACGCTTTCGTTTCACGTGAAAAGAGCAGCTTGAACTGTTTCAGGTAATCCACCATGGTTTTTACTCCCTTGGCAATTCCGGCAGGAATCGACTCAAAAAAACCATATTTCACCGATTTGAACTCAAAGAACTGGCTCAGATCATGCGTAATGCCGATCAATCCCTCGTCGGATACGGTTACCGGGATATCCAGCTCCTCCATCCCCCTCCGGATATTGATGATCACCTCTTCCCCATTGTGTTCCCTGATCTTTTTCGAGTACTCATCATAGTATTCGAATCGCATGCCGTTAAAACCCACGATCTCATCGCCTGGTTCAATTCCTGCCGTGCGGGCGGCGGAATGCTTCATATACCCGTCTACGATCAGCGGGGAAAACGGCATCCGTGCATCGATAATGGACTTCCCTTTAATGATGGCCGGGATAACCGACCTGGGGATCTCCAGTTCCATGCGCCTGCCATCCCGCTCGATCTGCATCGTTTTGCGTTCATTCAAAACAATATCGGGAATGATGCTATAAAACTTCTCTATTTCCTGGTTATCGACCGAGATGATCTTGTCACCATTTTGCAGCCCCATCTCCCTGCCAATGGAATCGACCACGATTCCGTAGGTCACATTCTGAGTCGGCAGGTAGCTCTCCCCCCACACATAGAGAATGGCAACGTAAAGGATAAGGGCAAGGAGGAAATTAACGGTTACCCCACCAAGCATGATGACCAGACGCTGCCAGGCTGGTTTTGATCTGAATTCATAGGGCTGGGGGGGCTTTTTCAACTGCTCCTTGTCCATCGACTCATCGATCATCCCGGATATTTTTACATAACCACCCAGAGGAAGCCACCCGATACCATACTCGGTTTCTCCCTTCTTATATTTGAACAGGGAAAACCACGGATCGAAAAAGAGGTAAAACTTCTCCACCCGGGTTTTAAACACCTTCGCAAAAATGAAATGTCCCAATTCATGAAGGATCACCAGAATGGAGAGGCTCAGTAGGAACTGTGCTATTTTAATGAATACTTCCATACGATCTTCTTTGCCCCATGATCATGCTGTGGAGAAGGGAATACAAAGTAAACTATTTTATCATTGATTTTGCAAACATCCGGCTTTTCTGGTCGGTATTTTTATAATCCTCAAGAGACGGACTGGATATGAAATCACACTGTTTCATGGTTTTTTCAATGATTTCCGGCATGGTCATGAAACCGATCCGTCCGGCGAGGAATGCTTCAACCGCCACTTCATTTGCCGCATTCAGGGCACAGGGCCAGTTTCCGCCCTTCTTCATCGCCTCGAACGAAAGTGCAAGGTTACGAAATTTTTTTGTATCTGCCGCTTCAAAAGAAAGCGTCGGATAATCGGTAAAAGTAAATCTCCGGGAGGCTGTTCTTTGTCGTTCGGGAAAGGAAAGTGCATAAAGAATGGGCATTTTCATATCGGGCAATCCCATCTGGGCTTTCATCGAACCGTCGACAAACTGAACGATCGAATGAATGATGGATTGCGGATGGACAATGACTTCAATCTGTTCGGGCCGCAGGTTGAACAGCCACTGTGCCTCGATGGCTTCAAGACCTTTGTTCATGAGGGAAGCCGAATCAATGGTGATCTTATCCCCCATATTCCAGTTCGGGTGTTTGAGTGCTTCTTCCCGGGTCACCCGTTCCAGGGATTCCACGGACAGCTTCCGAAACGGCCCGCCGGAAGCGGTCAGGTAAATCTTTTCCAGGCTGCCGGGATCTTCCCCGAGAAGGCATTGAAATATCGCGGAATGTTCAGAATCAACCGGCAGGATCAGGGTGTTCATTTCTGCCGCCAGGCGGGTAATGTAATCCCCTGCCACAACAAGGGTCTCCTTGTTCGCCAGTGCGATCTGTTTTCCCGCCCGCATGGCACTTACCGTCGGTAACAATCCGCTGAATCCCACCAGGGCTGTCAGGACCATATCGATCGATTCCATTTCAACTACCTGGCTCAACGACTCCTCACCGGCAAAAACCTTTATGGGTAAGTGGGAGAGCGAATCCCTGACAACAGAGTATTTGGATTCGTTGGCGATCACCACGGCATTCGGTGAATGGTCTTTTGCCTGTCGGATCAGCAATTCGGCATTCTCATTGGCCGTGATCACCTCCAGCTCAAACTGCTCCTTCTGTTCCTCAAGTACCTGCAGTGCCTGGCAGCCGATTGATCCGGTAGATCCTAAAATGGCAATTCGCTTTTTCATGAACGATCTCCGGGAGTATGATTTTGATACGGGTGAGGTGCTGCATTCGGTCAGGCACTTCTCCCCGTAGCTTGTTTAGAAAACAACATATTTTTCGGGATCCAGCGCCTTCCCATGGTGCCATAACTCAAAGTGCAGATGCGGTCCGGAAGTGAACAGTTCTCCCGAGTTGCCAATAATGGCAATGCTCTCACCGGCTCTCACAAAGCTGCCAACCTCTTTTAGCAGTTCGGCATTGTGCTTATAAACGGATACCAGGTCATTCTCGTGCTGGATCTGCATGACATATCCCGTCTCGATCGTCCAGGATGCCAGGATAACGGTGCCATCCAGGGTAGCTGAAACAACACTGTTTGGCGAACCGACCACATCCGTGCCGAAATGGCTCTCAACGGCATTGAAGGAATTGGTAACCATCCCTTTCATCGGTGTAAAGAAATGAACGCTGGAAATCTGATCCCGGGTAACGTCTTCCGTATTGACAGAAAGATTGTACTGTTCCTCCACCTCGATCTGGTGCCTGAGCAGTGAATCTTCGAGCGATTTGGTAAAGCTGATCTCTCCCAGTTCAATGTTGGTATCCTGCTCGATCGTGTAATTGTGTGGCTCTTCGCCCGAAATGATACTGGAAATGTTTTCAAAATACTGGTCCCTGATCCTGAGTTCATTCTCGAGCGAATCGAGCAGGTAAGCATTCATAATGATATTCCGCCTCATGTTCCCGTCCGGATATCCTGGAATGAATTCCCTGAGGTTGGTAAAGGCGATCAGTACCGTGGTGGCTGTAATCAGGAAGAGGATGAGAAATCCAACAAGGATAAAGACACTCAATTTTGAAAACCGCACCTGCCAGACCTCCTTTAAGGTATGGTCATTTAAAATGGTAAACCGGTACCGGTATTTCCATTTGCTGACTTTTTTTGCCGGTTTTGCCATGGCTTTTTCTCTTTTTTCCGAATGGTGCAAAGATAGTAGAAAAAAAACGAAAAGGTTTGGTGGAAAAGGGTGAAAAAGTAGGCTAAGGCTAAGGCTGAGGTGAAGGGACTGGGAGACTGCGAGACTATGAGACTGTGAGACTGTGAGACGAAGAGACTGAGGGACGAAGGGAATTAAGGGAAATGAGAGGTGAGAAGTGAGTGTTGAGTAGGCAGTATGCAGTACGCAGTAGGTAGTGTGTGCAGTTACGAGTTACGGGATACGAGTTAAGGGAGTGTTGGAATGATGATTTATTATTGATGCCATGCCTGCAGGCAGGTATTTCGGATTGCGAATTTAAAAAATTGGCCTTTAGAAATATTGAAAAAGGGAAAGCGTTAACTCATATCTTTAGAGTACAGAGTTACAATGTTTCGAGCTCTGAAAGCCTGCCGGCCGGAGCGAAAGATAATACTCTTCATTTTTTTGCTCCAGTGGAGCAAAACGTTGGTAGTCAAGGGCTGATAACCCAAATCAACCGGTCCAACTGCAACTGACATTCCCGGGAAAACGCTCCATGGACCGCATAATTCCATACGCATAATAGGACAAAACTGAAAACTGAGAACTTGGAACCAAGAACTGAATTTCCCACTGGGAAATTCCCCCATGGACCGTAAAATCCAAACGTTGATCAGAAAAACCCAATGATACGATGACTGAGCGAAACCACCCAGGCGATAGCAAGTCATCGTATCACTTTCGTAAATATCTGCTTTTCCCGTAAAGATCCCTGCTCGCACCAGACAGGCCTATGGCATTACATTTTGCTTTTGCCATTCCTTTTCTTTTTTCTAATTTAAGAATATAATCTGCCAGTAAATCTAAGGTCCAGCGGGGGACGCTGCATGATTCCCGGATCTGCATCACAAGATCGCTTCTAAATAGGTTGCTGTCCCTATTTATACCGATTTGTTTTTTAAATAGGTAGCTGTCCCTATTTATAAAGGTGTGTGCCAGATTTTGCATACTTATAGTTATTATCACCTGTAATAAAAATTTCCTTCTTTCGGTATTGTCAATGCATGCCTTTTTGCCAATATATTAGTTGCATCTGTATATATAAAATGATACCACCAGATAAAAAATTCTTCAAAGGTAATTTCATCTGAATATCCAGACTTTTCGAACACCTCACGGGAATGATCTGTCTGCTCATTTAATATTTTCAAAAGTTTTGGTCTGTAGTCTTTGGCTATTCCCTCAAAAAAGTTGTACAGTTCAGGTGTAAGTTTGAGAGCCACGTTTAAAACGGAGTCACGAAAGGCAGAATCACTTTTTAGTCTTGCGTTTACAATAATTCTATTGTTTCCATAAATACTCAGATAGGAACTATCGTTGATTTTCCCGTATTGATTCCCGTAAATTCCAAAAGGCTCATAGGCATTATTAACGTTCTCCATTATAGAAGCATAATAGAATTTCCCATGTCTTTCTGGACGATTTTCTTTCTTTAAATATATTGCTTCCATTTCCATAATTTGCCAATTATCAAGCAATACATTACTTAATATTAAAAAGGACATCGAATTAAAATCGTATTTATCAGACAAGCCGGCTGTTTTAAATTTTCCCTTTATAGAAGGAATTTCTTTTTCTATCGATTGGGCAATATCCATAGCCAAAGGTTTTCCATACTCGTAAAGTTCTTTCCCCTCCTGATCAGTCACTATAAATATAGAAGGTCTAAGTCCCTTATCATCATCAATCAGCCACCCTTTGCTTATGAGAAATTGTGTTTTCTCCTTCATTGTTTCATCAGACCAGTCAACTTTTTTCTGAATTTTCTTTGGTTCAATTCTCTGATGTAAAGCGACAAGAAATAAATCAATACTATCCTCCCTTCTGTTAAAATCCGGAAGATTATCTCCCTTTGAAATAATACTGTGCTCATATTTGCTACTGAAGATGTGGTTGAGTACTTCTTGTGAAGATTTTTGATTATTGCTACAACCAACTTCAACCAGCATGGCAAGCAATACAAGTGATATTGTTTTCATTTGTCAGTCTATTTATTTCAAAATTTGTCGGTTAATTGTACACCCCTCGTTTATAGAACATCTTTTGTCTCTTCCATATATTCCATTTAGAAAGGATAGAAGTTGCTTCTTGTATTTCTATTTGTACTATATTTTGATTAAGAAATTTTTGTGATTTCATGGTTGATTTAAATTTAGTAAATTATGTATTAAGTGTAGGAGTTTCTACCGGAATTTTATGATCAGTTTGCTCCGGAAGGAAGTGCTCAGTCTGTCCGGATTTTCCAGAAAATCAAGGAGTAGAAATAATAATGTAGTAGTATTATTTAGAATTACAATAAATAACGCTATAGAAAGTCAATTAACGCTCTAAATAGTTGGATAACGTATCAGGGCGTTGTATATTTATACTATGGAAAAATTAGCTATTAAAGAAGAGGAAGTCATGCAAATTCTATGGGAAATCGAAAAAGGATTAGTAAGTAACATCATTACTATGTTGCCTGATCCCAAACCTCCACATTCCACAATATCTTCAGTTGTGAGGAGATTGGAAAGAAAAGGATTTGTTGGGCATAAAGCCTATGGAAAAACTCATGAATATTTCCCTCTTGTTTCTAAAGGGGATTATAAGAAAAGGACCTTCAAAGAACTGCTATATAACTATTTCGATAATTCTTTAGGGAAAGTTGTTTCATTTATTGCAAAAGAAGAAAAGCTGAGTCAGGAAGATATTAAAGAATTGGAAAAATTGATTCAACAGAGTTCACTACAAAAAAAACCAAAGGATGAATAATTGGATACTTAGCTATCTTATCGAATCAGGGATAAGTTTAATTGTACTTTACTTTTTCTATTGGATTTTGTTAAGAAAATTAACTTTCTTTTCTCTTAACCGGCTGATCCTATTAAGTGCTGTAGTATTTTCTTTTTTACTCCCACTAATCAATATTTCACTAAAAGGTACAAATAATACTGAAACAACTCTACTTGATATAACCTCGAGGATCGGCAGTATTATTAATCTTCCAGCAGCGACAATAAAAGCTAATGAAAATCAGTCATTCTTTCAGGCATTTGATTGGAAAGAAATGCTCTTTTTAAGTTACTTATTGGGTGTTATTATCCTGGCATTAAACCTTCTCATCGGAATTCTGAAAGTCTACCTGATGTCAAGAACAAGG
>Ga0315552_1001045_pt1 | contig 17041 bp, 17 predicted proteins | sample SalMarSW160170MG_2_FD_203102 | JGI IMG/M metagenome (GOLD analysis project Ga0315552, IMG submission 203102) | Salt marsh sediment microbial communities from the Plum Island Ecosystem LTER, Massachusetts, United States - Salt Marsh Sediment SW1601-70 ...
AAAACAGAGTTCATTCACGTTACGTTCGGCAGCGTATTAGGTGAAAACGGCAGGCCGCTAAAGACCCGTGAAGGTGAAAATGTAAAACTAAAAGAGCTGCTCGACGAGGCAGTAGAGCGAGCAAAGGCAATCGTCGAGGAAAAAAATCCCGAACTTCCAGCAGATAAAAAAGACCGAATCGCAAAGGCCGTTGGAATCGGCGCCGTCAAATACGCAGATTTTTCCAATAACAGGACGAGCGATTATGTCTTCAGCTTTGATAAGATGCTGGCGATGGACGGCAACACCGCTCCATATATGCAATACGCTTATGCCAGAGTGCAGTCAATTAAACAAAGGGGGAAAAAAGACAGAAAGCTCGATGTTGATAAGGAAATCGCCGAAATGAAGGAGTTGTCATTGACTGAGCCGGCTGAAGTGGACTTGGCCAAGCAGCTCATCCGTTACGGAGAGGCGATACAGGACGCTGTTGCCGATTATAGGCCTAATTATATAACCGCATACCTGTATGAGCTGGCGCAGAAGTTCAGCGTTTTTTATACTAACTGCCCAGTTCTCGACGCCGGGCAGGGAAAAAGGCCTACAAGATTGCTGCTCTGTGATTTGACCGCAAAGATTATCAGGCACGGCCTGAGTGAGCTTTTGGGCATAGAAGTTGTCGAACAGATGTAGAAAAAATTAGACACGGATTAAAACGGGATTTATACTGTTTAAGACAAGGATAAATAATTAATCATCATAAGGTTTATAAGATGGCTTATTCCCTCGAACAGAAGATACCTAAAGGCAAGCTGGTGGATTTCTGCAAAAGGAATCGTATCACGAAGATGTCGGTTTTCGGGTCTGCTATTCGTGACCAATTAGGGCCGGACAGCGATATCGACCTTTTAGTAGAGTTTGAGAAAGACCATACGCCGGGCCTTTTTTCGATTGTCAGGATGGAAATGGAACTTACGGAAATGCTTGGCAGGAAAGTCGATTTACGGACACCTGAAGATTTAAGCCGGTATTTTCGTGACGAGGTTGTAAAAAATGCCAGAATTCAGTATCAGTCCTGAAGACAAAGTGAGGATGCGGCACATGCTGGATGCAGCGACCGAAATCCAGCAGTATGTGCAATCTTCAACACGCGAAGATTTAAACCGCGACCGCAAGCTGGTTCATTCGCTCGTTCGTCTTTTTGAAATCATCGGAGAGGCCGCGGCCCAAGTGTCAGAGGAACTTCGCGACAACGTTCCCGAGATTCCTTGGCCTGTCTTGATTGGTATGAGAAACCGGCTTATCCATGCCTACTTTTCCATCAACCTAAATGTTGTGTGGAGTACCTCAATAGAAGATATCCCATTTCTTATTACGGAGTTGAAGAGACTTCTTGGTGGAAACTGAGAATATAGATTTCCTAATACAAAAAATGACTTTGCACCTTTGAAAAGAGTGGAGTAAGTGTGTAATGAAAATCATTCAGAAGGATTTCAATATAAGCACTAAAAAACGTAGCGAGTTGATAGATATCACAGGCCGGGTCGCTTCGGTGGTCAGCCAGTCGGATATAACCAACGGCGATGTGATTGTCTATTGCCCTCATACAACAGCAGCGATTACCATAAATGAAAACGCAGATCCATCTGTAATCCACGATTTACTTTTGACGTTGGAAGAGTTGATACCTCATCACCGGCCGGGTTATAAGCATTTCGAAGGCAATTCTGACTCACATTGCAAAAGCACGCTTGTCGGCTGCAGCGAGCAGATACTGATAAGAGATAAGACGCTTTTGCTCGGGACCTGGCAGGGCATTTTTTTCTGTGAATTTGACGGCCCCCGCAGCAGGACTATCTTCGTGCAGGTCCGTGGTGAGTAACTTCACATCACCAAACGGCTAATGCTTGATTTCGGCAATGAGAGATAAACCAGAGAAAACACTTACTGGCAATGTTATCCTGCTTGGCGTTGTTAGTTTTCTCAACGACCTAAGCAGCGAGATGATAATGCCGATTCTGCCGATGTTTCTGCAATCGCTGGGCGGTACCGGCTGGATTGTCGGGCTGGTAGGAGGATTGAGAGACAGCATATCGAGCATCCTGAAGGTTGTGTGCGGCTACTGGTCTGACAGGGCTGGCAAACGAAAAGTGTTTGTCTATACAGGGTATGCGACCTCAACCGTTTTTAAGCTGCTGCTTGGGTTTTCGCGGATTTGGCCCAGCGTGGTGGTGTTTTCGGTCTTGGAAAGAGTGGGAAAAGGACTGAGAACGGCTGCCAGAGACGCAATAATAGCAGACTCAATGGCTACCCAGCGGGGTAGAGGATTTGGAATTCACAGAACCCTTGATACTTCTGGAGCAATTTTAGGTTCGGTAACGGCGTTTTTGCTTTTCTGGTTTTTCCACTTTGATTTCAAGGCCATCATTTTCATAGCAGCGGTGCTCGGTTTTGTGTCGCTGGTTCCGTTGCGCTTTGTGCAGGAAGTAAGTTCCAGGCCGCAGGACATAACGCCGAAAATGGGCATAAAGGCATTTTCTCGACCGCTAAAGTTCTTTATTCTGATTTCCGGCGTGTTTGCCTTAGGAAACTTCGGCTATATGTTTTTTGTCCTGCGGGCACAGCAGTTTTTCACAGGTAAATTGTCAATAGCTGCACCGATTCTTTTGTATGTATTATTCAACATTTTTTACAGTGCTCTTGCGGCACCTTTCGGGATCGTTTCAGATAAAATAGGCAAAGAAAAAGTTATCATTTTCGGTTATCTTGCGTTTTCGGCAACCTGTTTTGGTTTTGCAATTTCTGATTCGCTGCCAGCTTTTATTGGATTATTCGGACTTTACGGGGTAATGTTTGCCGCGATTGACGGCAATCAACGTGCCTTTGTGGCTGATTTGGCACAACAGCAGTTTAAGGCAACGGCTCTGGGGACGTATCACACTTTTACAGGTTTATTAGCTCTACCTGCCGGGTTAGTTGCCGGGTTTCTCTGGGATACAGTTGCTCCGGTAGCAACATTTATCTATGGTGGCTCGCTGGGACTTATTTCTATGCTTCTTTTTGTGTTTTCAGCCAAGCAGTTTGGGCTGCGTCTATCTGCTTCTAATCAATCATCTTAACAGGCGATGGTCGAGCAACGGATGCCGGCTTCGAGGAGCTGAAGTCAGCGTGGTAAAGCAATCTTAAAGATAGTATGCGCATAAAAAAGGCGAGGTGGTGGGACCGGCTGGGGGGGAGACCGGCATTCCACACTGCCTCGCCGAGGTTCTTAAAGCCATCAGAAAAACACTATCTCAATTTTAGGGAACATTTCACAAGACTAATTTTACCCTGAAAAGCTGTCAACTCAAAAATCAAAAAATCCCTTCAGAGAACGCATCCCCTATTCATCTTTGGTATATTTATTGTATAAGATTCGGCATCAAAATGCAAGTCAAAAATCACTCTTTTTAACTTTTTTTTCAGCCATATTAACATCCGGCGAACAGCCACAAAATGCAGTGATTCGGCTGTTTGTGCACATTAAAATAAACTATCCGCCCATAAGCTTGACAATCCTCAATTACCACAGTTTTTCAAAGATGAGACTATTAAGTATCTATATCGTCCTAAAATAACTGCTACCATTAAACTATTCATTAGAAAATCTGATACAGCAGGAGATTTTATAGTTGTGTCTATCTTATAATCTGCCAAAAGTGTTCCGCCGAATCCGCACCGTATTTTGTAGATGATGAGCATATTCGGCCCATCAAAATTTTTGGTGTTGGCTATTTTTATACTGGCAAAAAATATTGTAAATTGGTATTCTAATCTGTCCTGGTTCTATGATAGTCTGAATATTCAGTTTTTATTCCCGGCTGTTGCTTTATGGCAAAAATATCCGAAAGAATAGAGTCCGTGAAAGACGCCATTAATTCCGCCTGCGCCCGCAGCGACAGAGACCCTGCAGAAATAAAGCTCGTAATCGTAACCAAATCGGCTGATTTTGCAGCCATAAAAGAAGTCATCAAGCTGGGCTTCATCGAGCTCGGCGAAAACAGGGTTCAACAATTGAAAAAGGTATCCGCTCAGGTAGATGAGTTTTTACTAAAAAAGGAGGGTGATTCGGTCCGACACAATTGCCGGATCAACTGGCATATGCTCGGGCATCTGCAGCGTAACAAGGTCCGCCAGGTCCTGCCATTAACTTCCCTGATACACTCGGTTGATACCCTGCGACTGGCAGAGGAAATAAACATTTCAGCAGCAAAGCTGAACTTAATCCCGAAGATACTTTTGCAGGTCAATACATCGAATGAACCGCAAAAATACGGCGTTCCCGTAGGCGCAGCAATCCATCTGGCTGAGCAAATAGAAACACTGCCGAATCTAAAACTCGTCGGCCTGATGACAATGGCACCGCTAACGCATAACAAAGACGCGGTTCGGTCCTGCTTTATCCGGGCAAGAGAGCTGTTTATTGAAATGCGCGGAGAAAAGATTGTCGGCCAGCAGTTTACCGAGCTCAGTATGGGTATGAGCTCAGACTATGAAGTCGCCGTTGAGCAGGGAGCGACCATCCTGCGCATCGGTTCAGCTATCTTCGCCGGGTGAAAAACTGCAGATATAAGCGGTAACCCCGTTTAGGCACGACCGGCGAACTGCGAAATATTATTCCCGCAATACCAGAAAAACACAACAAAAATGCAAAGTAGCATACCTAACAAGCCGAAATTAGCTTATGGATTGCAAATCATCATTGGGCTAAATACCAACGAATGAACGCTGGTTGTCAGAAATAGTGGGTACTTGCTGAGAGTCCCATAAAAAAGTTTTCATTATGGGCAACACAGAACTACAAAATTCAACGGAATTGTTAGCAAGCTTCACAGACGTTGTGTATCTATCAGACAGGATACAGCTGCCTTCTGAAATAAAGCGACTTTTCAAAGACAAGAGACTCTCCTGCAAAATAATACCTATAGACAAATTTGCCGGGTTACGCGGCCGATTTGATTTGATTGGAACGGTAATTATCGATACAAACGAGCTGGACATATCGCAGCAACAAAAGCTGGCTCGAATCATTGAATCGCTCGAAATAGAAAATATCGGTGTGATTTTGCTCACCGACCGTGTGAACGTTCCCGTCAAAAGTTTTTCTTTGGCGCCTACTGAAACCAGTTTTTCTATGACCAGCACAATGAAATCAATCTCCATCGATGAATTGTGGGTCAGAATCGGCGTCAATCTTGCATATCGCAAAAAAAGTTTCGGAATTGCGGTCAAGCCCGCAATTCCCCCGAACCAGTTACATAAAACTCACAAAAATAAGCTGTCGGAACAACTCAGCTTGACCGGCGCTATGGTCGATAACCTGGCAGAGCAGCTCCGTTTAGCCGGGCTTGTGCAGCAGGATTTTCTCCCCTCCGCGCTGCCCAATACGGATGAAGTACAATGGGCTGCCGCCTTTTTGCCGGCCGAGTGGGTATCAGGAGATATTTACAATATTGTCCGCATCGATGAGCAGCACATCGGCTTCTACGTAGCTGACGTCGTTGGCCACGGAATACCTGCAGCACTTTTGACGATTTTCCTGAAGCAGTCTCTGGTTATGCGGGAGACGCTTGACAGCAATTACCGCGTGTTCGCACCGGCGGAGGTTGTAAAAAACCTTAATTTACGAATGGCTGCCCAGAAACTCTCCGGTTATCAGTTTGCTACCTGTTGTTATTGCCTCTTAAATACAAAAACACTCCAGCTAACCTATGCTCGCGCCGGACACCCCTATCCGATTCTTATCAAGACCGGACAGCAGCCGGAACAACTGGAAATTCGGGGTTCACTATTAGGGATTTTTAAGCAAGCCGAATATATCCAGCAGACCGTTCAGCTCGAAAAAGGGGATAAGCTGTTGTTATATTCAGACGGAGCAGAACCATTCATAGGCAGCTTCAACGACTTAACCGGCTTCAATTTCCACGAGAAATTTTATCAAATCAAAGATTTGGCCATTGTCGAAATGATGGATAAACTCAACGAGTGTGCACAGAACCAAAATATCGACCCATCCGAAGTTGACGATATTACGATGGTCGGCCTTGAAATCCTGTAGTCAGCCTATATCCTCACCCTGTAACATCCTGCAGGGCACCAAGCACGCCTTTTTGTAGCGAAAAACAAGGTATAAGACAACTCCTGATGGTTTTCGACGGCTGCCGACCGGCTCCCTGCCTTTTAGGAAATTGCTTGCAAAAACACCCCTTTAAGTTATACTTAACTCTTCAAGAGCACAAGGACATTTATGACTTGTGCTCTTGTGGCTTTTGTTCTCTTGTTTGTGCAGAGGCACAGCCGGAGTCCCAATTAGTGAGAAAGGATACGCAAATGGCGGAAAAAGATACCGATTTGCAGAAAATAAAAGAGCTCATCGAAATAATGAAGCAAAATGAGCTTCTCGAAGTTGAAATTAAACATGGCGACGACAAGATTTTTCTGAAGCGTTCCGGGCCTTACCCTCCTGTCGGCGAAACCGTAACCGCTATGCCGATGCACGGGCCCGTGTCCCAGGTCCCAGCCGCGGAAAGTACCAAGATAAGCCAACCTTCGGCTGCACAACAACAGAAGCTGGTAGAGATAAAATCGCCGATCGTCGGCACTTTCTATGCGACACCAAGCCCCGATTCAGAACCTCACGTTGAAATCGGCTCACACGTTAATCCGCAGACGGTCGTTTGTATAATCGAGGCAATGAAGGTGATGAACGAGATAAAGGCCGAAACAAGCGGCACAATTGCTGAAATCCTGGTGACCAATGGCCAGGCGGTCGAATATGGGCAGGTCCTTTTTAAGGTCAGGCCGGAATAATTCGCTGTGTGTCGTGCGTGAAAAGTATAATAGCCGCTCTGTCATTCTGAACAGAGCACAGCGAAGTGAAGAATCTTTTATCCGCCAGCCGGATTTTTCGCTGGCGCTCAAAATGACAAACACAATACGAGATACGAGAATATGTTTTCAAGAATCCTAATAGCGAACCGCGGCGAAATAGCGCTGCGTATCATCCGTGCCTGCCATGAGCTTGGCATTGAAGCGGTGGCGGTTTATTCCGAGGCCGATAAAGACGCTCCATACTTACAGCTTGCAGATGAGGCCGTTTGCATAGGACCTGCTGACTGTGCCGAAAGTTATCTGAACATACCACGCATCATAAGCGCCGCTGAAATTACCGATGTCGAGGCGATTCATCCGGGCTATGGTTTTCTTGCTGAGAATATAAACTTCACCCGGATATGCCGGGAATGTGGGATAACGTTTATAGGCCCCACCCCTGAGGCGATGCAGTTGCTCGGCGACAAGGTCGAGGCCCGAAAACTGGCACGCAAGGTCAAAGTAAAGGTTGTGCCCGGCTCCGATGGCGTTATCAAAGAAGAGGCCGAAGCACTGAAACTGGCAAACGAAATTGGCTACCCTGTAATGATAAAGGCCTCCGCTGGCGGAGGAGGACGGGGTATGAGGATTGCGCATAATGATATCAGCTTTCGCTCCGCCTTCGGAGCCGCTCAGGCCGAGGCGGAAGCCGCCTTCGGAAACGGCAGCGTCTATCTGGAAAAGTGCCTGCTCGAGCCACGACACATAGAAGTGCAGGTCCTTGCCGATGAAAAAGGCAATGCAGTGCACTTCTATGAAAGGGACTGCACCATCCAGCGAAGGCACCAAAAGATGATTGAGGAATCGCCCTGTCCCATCCTGGATGAGCGCGACAGAGAAGATTTGTGCACCGCCGCCCTGCGGATTGTAAAGGAAGCCAAATATGTCAATGCCGCGACGATTGAGTTCCTTTTGGACAAAGACAAAAAGTTCTACTTCATCGAAGCCAATGCCCGAATCCAGGTCGAGCACCCGGTTACCGAAATGGTTACCGGCCACGATTTGATTAAATGGCAGATAAAAATTGCTTCAGGTCATACGCTTAAGCTGAAGCAAAAACATATAAAACATAAAGGCGTAGCAATCGAGTGCCGGATTAACGCTGAGGACCCAAAGAATAATTTTGCTCCTTCGCCCGGCACGATTACCCGATATATTCCGCCCGGCGGCCCCTGCGTCAGGGTCGATTCCCACGTTTGCCAGGGCTGGAATGTCTCGACAAAGTATGATTCGATGATTGCCAAGCTTATTGTCCATCAGCGAACGCGAACCGAGGCCATTGCAACTATGAAAAGGGCCTTGAGCGAATTTGTCATCGAGCCGATTAAGACCACCATCCCCGCCTGCCTGAATATTATCTCACATAATCTTTTTGCCAAGAGTAAAATCGACACCAGCTTCGTCGAGAGAAACTTTTGATAGTTATCTTTAGACAACTGTCATTCCGAGCGCAGTGAAGCGGAGTCGAGGAATCCGCTTTTTACTTTGCAGTGTTTATCTGTGTAAATCAGTGTCTAAATTTTCTGTGGCTATTTATTTTGTGTTTTTTGTGCTTTTTCGTGGCTATTTCTCAAGAGCAATTAAGTCTTCGTAAGATTCGCGTTTTCGAATGATGGAGAATTTGCTGCCGTCAACAAGCACCTCGGCGGCTCGGCCCCGGGCGTTGTAATTGCTGCTCATAGTAAAACCATACGCCCCTGCGGTAAAGATTGAAAGTAAATCGCCTCTCTTTATCGGCGGCAAAGCCCTGTCTTTTGCAAAGAAATCTGCGCTTTCGCAAATCGGCCCAACAACATCGACAATCTCCGTGCCGGACAACTTCAGGTCTTTATCTCTCTGGCTCGAAACGAATTTTTCATCCACCTTCGCAGGCCAGATAAAATGAAACGCATTATACAACGGCGGACGAATCAAATCGTTCATCCCTGCATCGACAATGACGAATTTTTTCCGGCCACCCTTTTTTATATACAGAACCTGCGCTACTAAAATCGCTGCGTTGGCCGCAATGCTTGCCCCCGGCTCAAGAATCACTTTGAGGTCCTTCCCTTTCAGCAGGGGCACAATGGCAGCGGCATAATCGGCAGCCGTTGGTGCCGTTCCGGTTATGTAGTCTGCCCCATAGCCGCCGCCTATATCCAGCGCTTCAATCGTGAATCCGTCTTTGCGCAATTGTTCAATCAAAGCCAATACCTTTTCAATCGCCTCAGCATACGGCTCAACGGTATGTCCTGCAGAACCCAGATGTATATGAATCGCGTAAAGCTTCACTGATGACTCTTTGCCGTAATCGGCGAAGACCTTTCGTGCACGTTCGATGTCAACTCCGAATTTTGTCTCTTTTTTGCCTGTAGTAGTATATCTATGAGTTTTTGGGTCAACATCAGGATTTACACGCAGGGCTGCTTTAGGGAATTTGCCTTGTTGTTTTGCTAATCGAATCAAATTTTCAAGCTCGGCCTCAGATTCGATGTTGAAATAGGCAATGTTGGCATTTAAACTCTCGATAATTTCTTTGTCTGTTTTACCAACACCGGCAAAAACAATTTTTGACGGGTCACCGCCGGCCTGAAGAACACGATACAATTCCCCGCCGCTGACAATATCAAACCCGCTGCCTGCTTCAGTCAAAAATTTTAAAATATTTATATTGCCACATGCCTTAACGGAATAACAAATCGTCGTATCAAGTTCACTATAAGCATTCTGAATTTTTTGCAGATGTTCTCTGAAGGTGGCTTTACTGTAGATATAAACCGGCGTTCCGACCCCCGCAGCAATTTTCTCCACGTCTATCTTTTCAGCAAATAGTCTGCCGTTTCTGTAATTGAAATAGTCCATATGTGTATTCTTTTCTTACAACGGATTAACAAGAACCTTCCTTAGTATCGACAGATAGTATATGAAATCAAATGTTTATTGCAATAGAGCAGCCCATTATATCATTTAGTTTACAGGGAAGGCGCTGTAAAGTAACCGCGCTCGATTTGCCATATATAGAAACTCAAGATGAGCAATTTCCCCTAACGAGAGAATATCATCGTAAAGGTGGTCTTCGTCCGTAATTATCACATCCAGTTAGAATTTAACGACTGAGCGTATCCTGCTGTTATTTAAGAAGTTACAAGAATTGAGCTTATCCCGCAACCAAACAAAACGGAAGGTTACACTTTGGCAACGTAACCTTCCGTTTACACATAGATTACCGCAGCTATAAATTCCTCTTCGCGGCCGAGTTCCCACAATAATAATTTGTGAAACTGGAACTCTCTAAACTTGCCGGCTGTCCGCCAAAATCAGTTACTAAAAACAAAGGCGGACTCGTAGTCAAACTTTGGTGCTTTCCCTATTTTTTCTTTTTGGCTTTCTTCTTAGTTTTCCCCGCTGCTTTTTTCTTTGCTTTTTTCTTTGCCATTATTTAATCACCTCCTTTTGGCTGATTAAAACTCCTTTAAACTTAACTTAACATCTTAATACCAACTTCAATTTACTTTAAATTGAGAAACGCTGTCAAACAAATTATGTAAAAAAGAAAAAATTTTTATATTTTTTTATCGTCCAGATGTTTAAAAATACTTAACAAAAAAAATTTTGCCGGCGATATTTTACACAACTGTTCGAATCGTTTATGATATTTTTATAATGAGATGATACAATTTGCTATATTAGGATTTGGATTTCTTTTTATGGCGGAAAACCAATTTTCTTGGAATAACCTTCATTAAATGCGATTTATTTAACTTTTTGATTCGTTTTGCTTTCTTTAGCTGTGAATGAAAGAATATTTCTTTTGTTATTGTGTATCTCGTCAAGCTAATGGAAAATGTTGTAAGACAATATAAGATTATTTATGCTCTGTCAGTTTTTTAATGGCTTGTCGGGCGTTGGTTGGTTATTGTATTTTCCTTGTATTAACTTTTGAATAACACACAATTTACTTGTTAATTCTTACGGCAAAAAACAGTTGGCTGCAAAAAAAAGAAAGATAGTTTTATTCGGCGGAACGTTCGACCCGATTCATATCGGCCATACTACGGTAGCGGACGAGGCAGCCGAACATGTCGGTGCGGAAAAAATCATCTTCATTCCCGCAAAACGCTCTCCCCTCAAAAATTTCCTTCCAAAAACAAGTGATGCCGACAGGTTTGCTATGATAGCTCTTGCAATCGCAGACAACAGAAAATTCGAGTTAAGTGATTACGAACTGAAAAAACCGGAGCCGAGCTATACACTGGAAACCGTAAGACAGTTCCAGGCTGGTTACGGCAGCAATACTTCGATTTACTGGCTGGTAGGCGCAGATAGCATTGATGACCTGCCGCACTGGTATAAAGTCGTCGAGCTGCTTGATGAATGTAATTTATCCGTGATGTATCGAGCCGGCTGCGACCTGCCTGATTTTTCCGGGTTCGAAAATATCTGGGGCGCTGGGCGAGTTGAAAAACTACGGCAGAATACTATCCGAACATCTTTGATTGACATAAGCAGCACCGAAATTAGAAACAGGATTGCCACGGGCCGGGACGCAAACGATATGCTGAACCCACTTGTTGCAGACTATATCCGCAAGCACAAACTCTACAAGTCGAACTAAACAGTGTTGCGTTATTTTATACACTGCTTTTACCGACTGACTTTTTTAACCAGTCATACCAGCTTGAAAAACCTTCTCCGGTTTTGCTTGATACCGGAAAAATCTCGATGCCTTTATTAAGTTTGCGGGCATCTGCCTTTGCCCGCTCGATATCAAAATCATCCTGAGCGCCTGCCGCGAGCAAATCAATCTTATTTATGAGCATTACCTTTGACCTGGCAAAAATAGCCGGATATTTGGCCGGCTTGTCATCACCCTCAGCAACAGACAACACAACTATCTTACCGGCTTCGCCTAATTCGAGAGCTGATGGGCAAACCAGGTTACCCACATTTTCTATGAAAATCAAATCCAGCTCATCCGCCGGCAATTTTCCCAAAGCACTATCAACCTGAGCCGCTGATAAATGACAGGCGCCATCAGTATTTATCTGGACCACAGGCGCTTTGGTTGCCCTGATTCTCTCGGCGTCGATGTCGGTCTGGATATCACCCTCAATGACGCCTATTTTAATTTGGTTCTTCAATTCGTTTATTGTCCTTGTCAGAATTGTCGTCTTGCCCGAGCCGGGTGAAGATATCATATTGTAACAGAGTATCTTGTGTTCAGTCAAAAAACGGGTGTTTTTGAAGGCATACTCTTCGTTTGCGCTTAATATTTTCTTACGAACATTAACTTTTTGCATTGTATTACTCCGTTTGGAATTCTATCTCTTCCAGTATCAATGGCGCATCAGGCATCAATTTAAAGTCCTCGCTGTTGCACATCGGACACCTCGGATGTGAAAGTTCCACATCAAAGCTTTGATTACAATTCATACATAGTCCCTGCAGCGACTTATGCTCTATTTGGAGCTTAAGGTTTTCACAGGGCGTGTCTTTGGATATGGCCTCAAAGGCAAAACAAAGGGCTTCGTCATTGATAGCGTAAAGCAGTCCGCAGCTAATCTTGGCACCGATGGGCTTTAAATTTCGCTTCGCAGCTTCATCAGATATCGCAGTTAGTAAATTCTCAGCTACTATCATCTCGTGCATCAGCAAATCCTCGGCAGTTCCCTTCCATACGGCATCTGGACAATCCTCTTGCCGCCGATTTTGGTTATCAACTCCACAACAGGCACATCGTGGGTCTGGGCTACCCCACCTATTATTCCCGAATTCTTACCCAGCGGATGTTTCTTGCAGATATTCAGACAATCCTCAGCCGACTCCGGCGATACAACTGCGACGAATTTGCCTTCATTGGCGATGTTTAGCACATCAAAGCCGAGCATATCCGCCGCCGCCTGCACCGCTGGTTTGACCGGAATATCCGCTTCGCTAACTTCGATACTTAGGTTACTCGCCCTTGAGATTTCATTCAGTGTCGCAGCCAATCCGCCGCGTGTCGGGTCCCGCATAAATTTTACTCCGTTTGTTTTTTCCAGTAGCTCGCAGGTCAGCCCCGCCAGGGCGGCACAGTCGCTTTGTAACTGCGATTGGAACTTAATACCTTCCCGCTGGGAAATAACGGTCATCCCGTGGTCGCCGATTGTGCCGTTGATAATTATTTTATCACCAGCCGCTATCCTTCTGAATCCCAAATCCACACCGGCTAATTTCTCACCAATCCCTGCCGTATTTATAAAAATTTTATCGGCTGCTCCCGATTCGACGGTCTTTATATCACCGGTAACAATGTTGACGTTGTTTTGGCGAGCTGTTCGGCCGATGCTGTTCAAAATCTTATCAAGCAGTTCAAATTCAAAGCCATCCTCGATTATCAGTGATAACGCCAGAGCAACAGGTTTTGAGCCGGCCACAGCCAAATCGTTTATAGTCCCGCAAACAGAAAGTTTCCCGATATCTCCGCCGTTGAAAAATAACGGCTTCACCACGTAGCTGTCGGTCGTAAAACACACCGAGTTTGAAGCAAGGTCTAATTTGGCCGAATCGGCAAGTTCATTGAGAATATCGTTTTTGAAATGGGGCAGAATATGGTGCCGGATTAATTCATCCGTCAATTGGCCACCGCCGCCGTGGGCAAGTAAGATTCTATCGTGTTTGTTTGTTTTCATTGCTCGCAAATCCGGGTCTGTTAATCTCCTGATTCCCTGGCCCTCTGATACCCTAATGTCCTGCTCCCTCCATACTTGAACCACGCTGCGCAGACACCTTCGGAGCTTACCATACAGGGTCCGATTGGTGTCTGTGGAGTGCAGCTTTTTTCAAATAAAGCACACTGATGCGGCTCAATCAATCCACATAATACTTCGCCGCATCGACAGCCGCTTGTGTCCTCAACCGGTATTTCTGTTACATCAAATCGTCTGAAAGCATCGAATTTGCCGTATTTATCTTTTAGTTTCAGCGTGCTTTTTTCAATCTTCCCCAGCCCTCGCCAGTAGCCGTCTGCCGGTTCGAAGCATTCGTCAATGATTTTTTGTGCAGTTGTGTTGCCTTTCTCTGTTACCACGGCTGTATATACTGATTTTACTTCTAACTTACCTGAAGCAAGCTGCCGGCAGATTTCGCCAAGGCCCTCAATTATCTGCATCGGCTCAAAGCCGGCTACCACACAAGGCCGACCAAAATCTTCCACAATCCCTGTAAATGCACCGTAGCCGATTATCACGCTGACGTGCCCGGGACACAGAAAGCCGTCTATATTATGGTTTTTCTCGGACAGCAGCGCACGCATTGCCGGCACAACTAATTTGTGTCCGCTTAAAATACAAAAGTTATCGATACTTTCTGTTGCCGCCTCTTTCACCACCACAGCAGTCGCAGGTGCCGTGGTTTCAAAGCCAACCGCAATAAATACTACCGTCTTATCAGGATTGTCCTTCGCTAATTGTAGTGCATCTTCGCTGCTCAGAACCACCTTGACGTTAACTCCCGGCTGTTTTGTTTCAAGTGAGCCGCCTCTGCCCGGGACGCGAATCATATCACCATAGGTGGCAATTAAACAATCATCACTATCAGCTAATTGCAGGACAATATCGATATATCCCTGGCCGGTAACGCAGACCGGACAGCCGGGCCCGGATAAAAGTTTTATCCCCTCGGGGAGGATTGATTTTATGCCGTTGCGAAAGATGGAGACTGTGTGCGTCCCGCAGACCTCCATAATATTGATTTGCCGCCCTAATTGCCTGCAGGCGAAATCCATTAAATCTCGTGCTTTATGAATTCTTTCAAGCATACAGTAAATAAATCCTAATTTTTAATATCGAAATCCTAAACAAATTCAAATGACCTAAATTCGAAATTCTAAACATTTTGAACATTTGAATTTTGAATTTTGATATTGTTTAGAATTTGGGATTTAGTGCTTAGCATTTTAAATTTAGTCTTTATCCTGAGATTTTATTTTGTGTCCGGTCAAAATCGGCAATTTCCGCAAGGAGCTGCCAGGTCTCTCTCGCCTCTTTCTCATCAACGAGTGAGATTGCAAAACCAGCGTGTATAAGCACCAAATCACCCAATTTGGCTTCCGGCAGCAGCGTAGTCTTTGCCCGCCAGCGGTTACCCATCGCATCGACAACCGCGTTATCTTTCTCCAACTCTACTATCCTTGCCGGTATCGCCAAACACATATTCGTCTCTCGTCGCACGTGGCCCGTTGTCCGATTCATTACTAAGACCGGATATTACCGATTCTATCCTAATTCTATTGTCTCATACGTTTTGGGTCAATCTTTGGTTTGGAGAGAGAGCAAGTTCTCTATGATAGCTGTGATTTCGATTACCCCTCTTGAATGATGTTCTGGAAAAAACGCTTGACAGTAAAACGTACAGAACCCATCTTAATATGTGATGAACAGGTGCTTTAAGTCAGGAAAGTAAACCTAAATGTAGCAGAAATAATGAATATTAAAATTAAAAATCCGGTACTTGCAGTTAAGTTTGCTGTGGTTTTGATATTGTTGATTGGAACAAGCAGCTTATTTTGCACTTTTGCCCCCTGGGTGCTCATGTATGATTCCATCAATATTCCCTTTTGGGAGTCGTTTGTCTTATATGTTAAAAACGTCAGTGAAGCTCTTAATATCTCAAGTGCTAATTTAGTCATATACTTATTGCTGGTGTCGCTTGTTATATCCTGCATCTATATTATCTCTGGAATATTCCTTATATTTAGAAAACCGTGGGCAAGGAGCTTCACTGTCTATTCATTAGTAATTGTTATTCCTTTGTCCGCTATTAACTCTGTTGTGGTATATTTATTTAGAGGCTTTTATTCACCAAACTATCGAGGAATATTTATCTTAATTTCTAATATATTTCTTCTACATTTTTTTACAAGACCAAAGATTAAGCAGTTATTTACCGGAGTAACTGCAAAGAAAATGTAAAGAGTAACACTTGACTTCTTCTGCTCTTATACAGTTTTCATCTAACCAAAGTGATTCTATTAATGTCGATTCACGAGATATGCTTCACAAGGTTGACGGCGATTGCCGCCTGGCCGAGAGCTATTCCGCCATCGTTGGACGGCACCTCTCGATTAAATAATACGCGAAAATCATTTACCTTCAAGAGCTTAATCAAACAGTTTGTCAAATACCGATTACAAAACACCCCGCCGCTCAATGCTACCGTGTTTAACCTTGTAGATTCCCTGGCCTGTTTAGCCATCGTCAGTAGGGCGATGGAGAGAGTATTGTGGAACTTTGCAGAAATTATACCCGCGGCTTTCTCCGCCTGGATGTCGTTAATAAGCTGTTTTATCATCTTGTCTAAATCCAATTTCAATGGCTTATCGTCTCGTTTGCCAAGCTCGAATTCGTAGTGCTCTTCGACGTCGCTTATGGCAATTGCCTCGAGGGCCATTGGCAGTTGTGCATCGAAATGATTATAATTGCCCAGCCCAAGCATAGCTGCTACTGCGTCAAAAACCCTGCCTAAGCTCGAAGTTTCAACGGTATTTATCTTCTTATCGATTTGTTCTGATATGATTCGATGTTTATTCTTATCTGGCTCTATTCTCTCAAGCAGCCAGGCAAATTTGTCTAATTTGAACTCACTTCCGTATGCTTTCTTTAGAAGTCCCAAGACAGGCCTTATCGGCTCTTTACTTGCCTTATCCGCACCGGCCAGCCGATAGTAGGCCAGATGTCCGAACCGCTCGAATTTCTCCAAAGATGCAATCATACACTCACAACCCCAAATCGCTCCATCCGTGCCGTAGCCGGTGCCGTCACATTCGAGGCCGATGACCGGCCCTTCCAGGCCATTTTCGACCAAAACCGATGCAATATGCGCCCAGTGATGCTGAACCTGAATCACCTCTACGCCGCTCATTGATAAGGCATATTGAGTGGAAAAATATCCGGGGTGAAGGTCACAGGCTACCACTTTTGGCTTGACTTCAAACAGCTTTCGCAGATGTTCGATTGAATCGATATAGTGATGATAGACCTCAGCATCCTCGAGGTCGCCGATATGCTCGCTGCAAATTAGCTGATTTTGTTTAACAAAACAAAAGGTATTTTTCAAATCCGCACCGGCTGCGAATATATCCTGCCGGCAGCTTCCCTCCATAAATATGGGAGTCGGCACATACCCCCTGGCCCTT
>Ga0315552_1001064_pt1 | contig 16810 bp, 13 predicted proteins | sample SalMarSW160170MG_2_FD_203102 | JGI IMG/M metagenome (GOLD analysis project Ga0315552, IMG submission 203102) | Salt marsh sediment microbial communities from the Plum Island Ecosystem LTER, Massachusetts, United States - Salt Marsh Sediment SW1601-70 ...
AACGGAAATCGAAGCCGTTGTTTTCGACTTCGGCGGGGTTCTGACTTTGCAGCCCCTTGACCAACATCTGGAGAGTCTCCGGGCGCTCTGCGGGCTGGATCGTTCTGCCTTCGCTGCGGAGTACAGACGGCAGCGTCGCGACTACGATAGGGGTATAATTGACAGCCGGGAGTACTGGTCCCGTGTCATAGATTCCGGAGGGAAGCCCGTCGACCCGGGGATCCTTCGCTCACTGTACGAAAAGGATACGGCAAGCTGGACCAGAATCAACGAACCGGTACTCAACTGGGCTTCGCAGCTGCAGGAGGCCGGAATGCGAACCGGGATCCTCTCCAACATGCCCCGGGATATCCTCGAGCGGATCGAAACCCGTTTCCATTGGTTCGATCGATTCGAGGTAAAGATCTTTTCCTGTGAGCTTGGCTTGAACAAGCCCGAAGCGGAGATCTATCGGGCCTGCCTGGATGCCCTGCGGCTGGAAGCGGGGAAGGTCCTGTTTCTCGATGATATTCCCGAGAATGTGAGGGGTGCCAAGCGGGCCGGGTTCAGGACCGTCTTGTTTCGAAATCTGGAAGATTCTCTGCAGGAAATCTCCAAACAGGGCTGGCTGCCTGTGCAACTCACTGCAAATCAGGAGCACGGATGAAAGTCCCTACCTCGGCCTATCTGGCGAGCTTGAAACAGCCGCTCAAAGGGCTGGTTGAAATCCTGGCGAAGGATTTTCCCTACGTATCGGTCCTGTCCACCGACTCGACCGGGATGCGCTACTCGGTTCGGAAACGGGCTATCGATGTGCGGCAGAGCAACTGGGGCGAGCGAGGATCCGTGATCCGGGTCTTTGACGGTCACGGATACTCGGAATACTCGTTCAACGTGCTCAGTGCAGATTCGCCGCAACGGATCGAGACTCTGGCCGCCGAGATCCACGAGCGCTTCCGGCGCTCTTCCGCCGTCGTTCGGCAGCTTCCGTTCGATCGTCCCGACCTTCCCGGGATCTCCGAACAACCCCTGTCCGGGCTTTGGCAGGGTGAGGTCGGCGTGCTGCCGGAGACTGTGAGCGTGGCGGAGACCACCCGGCGGCTGTCCCGGCTCAAGGACCGCGCCTTTGCCCAAGGCTCGCATCTGGTCGACATGGACGTTCGTTTCGAGCATGTGCGGGTGTCCAAGCTGTTCGTCTCCGGGAAACGGGAACTGGAGCAGTCCTACATCTGGGCTCAGGGGTATCTGGTTTTCGTGGTCCGCAGGGAAGGCATCCTCCGGGAGATGTACGGTTCCTGCTCCGGACTCAAGGGGCTGGAGCTGATCGATGAAATGGAGGCGGGGCTGCCGGAAACGATGCTCATTTCCGAGCAGCTGCTCGATGCGCAGCGGATCGAACCGGGGGAGTACGAGGTGATCCTCTCTCCGAACGTTGCGGGGCTGTTGGCTCACGAATCCTTCGGCCACGGTGTGGAGACGGACATGTTCGTCAAGGGCAGAGCCAGGGCGGCGCAATACCTCGGCAAGCCCGTGGCCTCCCCGATGGTGAGCCTTCACGACGGAGCCCGGGCTGCCGAGCAGACCGGTTCCTACTGGTTCGACGACGAGGGCGTTTTGGGCGGCGACACCCTGGTTATCGAGGAGGGTATCTTCCGGACCGGAATCTCGGACCTGCTTTCCGCTTTGCGGATGAATTCCATCCCCACCGGCAACGGCAAGCGGGAATCCTTCGAGCGCAAGGCGTACGCCCGCATGTCCAACACGTTCTTCACGCCGGGCGGCGACACTCTGGAACAGATGATCGCCTCCATCGACAATGGCTATCTGTTGGAGAAATTTCGCTCCGGCATGGAGGATCCTAAAAATTGGGGGATCCAGGGGGAGATCCTCTATGCCAGAGAAATCCGGAAGGGGAAGATAACCGGAAGGATCGTGTCTCCGGTATTCATGTTCGGGTATGTACCGGATGTGCTCGGATCGGTGAGCATGCTGTCAGGGGAAGTGGAGCATTCCGGCAGCGGTATGTGCGGAAAGGGTCACAAGGAATACGTGAAGAACTCCTCCGGCGGACCGTACATCAAGACGGTGATGAGGTTGGGATGATGATCGAGAGATTGCGGGACCTGCTGGTGAGCATCGGGGATATCAGCGCCTGGAGGATCAGCGACAGGCAGATCGAGGGGAAGGAGCTGTTTTTTGTTCGCCGGGATGTGGACATGCAGCGTTCCAAGGATGTGCGACGCACCTACCTAACGATCTACCGGGATTTCCGGGAGGGCGAGAACCAATACCGCGGCTCCGTGGCCGTGCAGATTCATCCCACCTACTCCGATGGGGAGATCAGGGCTTTGGTCGAGCAGAGCCTGGACTCCGCCCGATACGTCCGCAACCAGCACTATCCGCTGGTGAAGCCGGGCTCCGAAGCCGCCGAGATATCTCAGAGCAGTTTTGCTTCCCGACCGCTGGAGCAGTGGCTCTCCCCTCTGGCCGAGACGATCTACGCTCAGGAGGAAGAGGAGGAGGCCACGATCAACTCCGCGGAGATTTTCCTGAACCGGATAGACACCCGCATCGTCAACTCACACGGTCTGGATGTGTCCTACATTTCCTACTCGGGCTATGTCGAGCTGATAGTCGAAGACGGTGGAAAAGCCGGAGCCGTGGAGCTGTACAGGGAGATCAGCTTTTCCGAGTTCGAGACCGAATTGCTGGCCGCCGAAGTCAGGGATCAGCTGCGTTCCTGCAGTGACCGAGCCGCGGCCGGGCCGACCCCCCACCTGAAACGCTTTCCCGTGTTGATTACGGGGGATCCGGTTCCGGATTTCTTCGAGTACTACCTCAACCGATCCTCGGCGGAGAGCGTGTACTCCGGCATCTCCACGGCAAAGGTGGGAGAGAGCATACAGGGAGATACGATCGAAGGGGACGCCCTGAGCCTGAGCCTGGATCCGTTCCTGTACAATTCCCCGGCCTCGGCTCCCGTGGACGCCGACGGCTTTGCTCTGCGCTCTACCCGGATCGTGGATGCGGGCAGGCTGGAGCGCTTCTGGGGGCCTCTTCGATACTGCCACTACCTGGGCGTACCCCCGACTGGGGCTATCGGAAATGTCAAGGTCACCCCGGGTTCGAAAAGCGTCGATGAGCTCCGCCGGGGGCCGCAGCTGGAGGTCATCTATTTTTCCGACTTCATCAGTGAGCCCCTGACCGGGGATTTCGGAGGAGAGATCCGTCTGGCCTACTACACGGATCGGGACGGCAAGCGCCGTCCGGTGACCGGAGGTTCGGTATCGGGGAATATCCGGGATGTGCAGCCCCGGATGTACTTCTCCCGGGAAATCCGGAGTCGTGCCGGCTTTCAAGGACCGCTATCGGTTCTGCTTCCGGAGATCAGCGTGTCCGGCGCCGCCTCTACATGAAGCGGATACGGATGCTCTCCTGCTTGACATCTAAAATCTTCGTACCTATTCTGTAACCAGAGAGGATTGAAATGCTACTGCAATACGTAGAAGCGGCTGTAAAGAAAGCACAATATAAACAGCTCGAGGATAAGAGCTGGTTTGCGGAGATTTCGGGTTACCCCGGAGTATGGGCCAATGCCGCGACGATCGAAGATTGTCGAACAGAGCTGATAGAAGTATTGGAGGAGTGGATACTTCTCAAGACTCGAGCTCATGAAGAGATACCTGTGATCGAAGGCCTCGATATAAACGTCAAACCTGTGACTGCTTGATCGTGGCACAACAGATCTCAAGAAGAGAACTTATTCGTAGATTCAAGAAATTGGGTTTCCTGGGACCCTTCAGCGGGGGTAAGCATCAATTCATGCAAAGCGGGACACTCAAACTTAGAATTCCCAATCCGCATGGAGACGATATTCACATAGGTTTGCTGAAAGAAATCTTGCGACAGGGGAATATCTCCTGGCAGGACTGGGAAAAAGCAAGAGAATAAGCTTACCGATCGAAAAAATCATCGAAATTTGCAAAGAAACGGGGCTACTCCACATCTGGAATAGCCCCCCTCTTCATTATTTGGTTTCAGCTATGCGTGTCCGGCGCCGCCTCTACATGAAGCGGATACGGATGCTCTCCTGGATCTCCACCTTGATTCCCGGATTGTCCTTGACCAGCTCCTTCATCTCTTCGACGGTACTGGGATTGGCGTTCATCAGCTCCTTGAACTTCTCCTCATCCTGGAGGATCTTGGCGAAGTCGATGTCCATCAGGGTGACTGTGGAATCTTCCACGTAGCTGGCGTTGGTCTCGGCAATCTCTCCATTGACCTCCACGGCGATACGGATATGCATATCCTGGTACAGCTCCCGCATCATCTCCATCATCTCCGGGTTGCTGTCCATGTCCGCCTCACCCTCGGAGGGTTCCTCCTCCTGCTCCATCTCCATATCCCGAGGGTAGATGATCTCCAGGGTCGCGGTTTTGCCGCTTCTGAAGTTGAAGCGCAGCCACTCCTCCACCGGTCCCGTCTCTTCACCGCCCATGGGGGGAGCACTCACGTTTTCGCCGGGATTCTGATTGATCCGCACATCGTTGATATCGGAGAAGCTGTAGATCGCCTTGTATCCGGAGCCGCGATCGGTTTTCACGGGCTCGGCGGAGACATAGCGCACCCCCTCGCCCATGCTGGCGGCCTTGTCGATGAGCTCTTGCTCATTGATTGGCTCTTTTTCCTCCTCACCTTCCTCTTCGTCGCCGAAGCTCTTCATCAGCTCCATAAAGGCATCACTGATCACCACGGTTTCCTCGATCGTTCCGCTTCCGTCTTTATTGACCCGCAGCAGTACGATCGATTCGAAGCAGCCCATGAGAGCCAGGGAAAGTGCGAGCAGCACGAAGATTTTCAGGGCTTTCATGAAGCCTCCTTTCCTCTTTTGGGTAGTATTTATAGAAAACAATATAGGGTCGTAATTTTGGAATTTCAAAGCTTTTTTGCCGTATTTGCAGTCCGGGGCCGGACGGATCCTCCGGCATCTGTGAACAGCAGGGTTTCGGTGATTCCCAGCTCCCGGGCAACGTAGCGGGCTACGTTTTGATTGAGCCAATGGGGCTGGTGGGCGTCGGAATCGATGACGAAGGAAAACGAGGCGACGAAGGGCCGCAGGGTTTCCCAGTCGCTGCGCCAAACGTAGCGGTTGTTGATCTCGATCAGGCACTCCGGGGGCACGCGGCGCAGATCCGTCTCCAGGATGAGAGGATGGGCGATGATCACCGGTTTACCGGCAGCCAGAAGCCGTTCCGCCCCCTTGTAGTCCCCCTCCCGGTCCCGGCAGTGGTACACGTAGTACTGTGCATCGACCGCTTCGGCCTCCCGCACCCAGTCCGCTCCGTTCACCTCGGCTCCGACCAGAAGGCCGCGGGAGCGCACGGTTTCCGCATAGGTCGAAAAATCATCGGCGATCGATTCCAGGTGATCGCTGATGCCGGCGATCCGGGCATGGGCGATCTCGGCCACCAACTGTACGGTCTGCTCGGGAACCACGGCGCCGTCGTCCCGGGAGAAAGTCGTGTGGATGTGCAGGTCCTGGGGTAGTGGATTCATCTTAATTCGTGTGGCTCTTTGTACACCAACGTTTGAATTTATTCCAGAGGGCTATGCGAGGGTTGCCTGGAAAGCCATCCGGCGGAGCTTAGCGGCATTCCCGGAAGGTCTCGAAGAGGGCCAGCAGATTCTCAGGTGGAATGCCGGCCTGGATGTTGTGGATCCCGGCGAACACGAATCCTCCGCCCCTACCGAAGATCTCCACTCTTTCCCGGACCTCCCGCCGTACCTCCTCCGGGGTGCCGAAGGGGAGCGTCTTCTGGGTGTCTACACCGCCGCCCCAGAACACGATCTGATCCCCAAAGCGCTCCTTGAGACCTTTCGGATCCATCCCAGCTGCTGCGGTCTGCACCGGGTTGAGAATATCGAAGCCCGCCTCGATGAAGTCCGGAATCAGCTCCACGACGGATCCACAGGAGTGAATGAAGTTCTTCCAAGCCGTGTGTTTGTGCAGCCAGTCATTGACAGCCTTGTGAAACGGTTTGTACAGATCCCGATAGGACTGCCTGGAGATGAAGAGGCTGTTCTGAGCCCCGAAATCCGTGCCGGTGATCAAGGTAACGTGCACCTTGTTTCCCAGAACCCGGTGCAGTTTCTCGAGGTTGGCCAGAGCAATTTCACACTGCCCTTCGAAGACCTTGTACACGTAATCCCGCCTTGTCAGCGTGCTGACGTACCACTCCTCGATATCCCGGATCCCCTTGGGGTTTTCCAGCCAGGGGGCGGGAACCAGGGCGATATCCCCGAAACTGGTGAAGCAGAAACCGGCGAAGACCGCCTTGTCCGTGTTGCCGTACAAGCGCCCGGCCTCCTTCTCGAAGTATGCCAGATCGTCCTCCGAAATCGGGGAAAAATCCTCGGTGTTGTCCGCCGGATCGAGCTTCGACTCATCTATAGGCGGCTGGCGCACGATTACGTCGAAGTAGTACCCCTCCGCCGGCATCCGCCCACTGGCCGCCAAGCTCCGATCTCCCTGCGGATACATCAGTACGTCTCCGTTCGGCTCCGGGATGGTGTTGAATCTCTCCGGCACCAAAACCGGTGTGCCGTCCGGCAGGGTCCACGGTTTCCATCCCTCCCTCTTATAGCCGAACAGGGTCGTTGCCGCCGGCACCTGGACCACGTCCACCTCCAGGGCATCGACCAGGTCCATCTCCACTTCCCCGAGCATCTGGTAGGGATCCAGCACTCTCACCGGCGTGCCCGGCTCGTCGAGCTTCAGGGCCTGGCGCAGCTTGTACACCGAGCTCGCGTGCATGCCGGTCAGTACGCTGGCGCCCAGATCCAGGGGAACCCGATCCGGTTCTTCGTGGTTCAAGGTTTTTAACACCCGTTCTCTGCTTGTCATTTCCTGTTCCTTCCAATAATTAAGCGCCGGCGAAAACGGAGGCTCCTCCTGCAGCCTGACAGGAGAAGATCAGCGCACCGAACTCCCGGTCTTCCAGCCCCAGATAATCCCGGTAGTAGGCCTTGTTGACCTGGTGAATGAACGCTTCCACCTGCTTGCTCTCCACCAGGCTGACGGTGCAGCCTCCGAATCCCGCACCGGTGAGGCGTGAGCCCAGTGCGCCGGCTTCGCGGGAGATATCAACCAGCCGATCCAGCTCCGGACAGCTGATCTCGTACAGGTCCCTGCAGCTTTGGTGGGATCGATTCATCAGCTCACCGAAGCCCGAGATGTCTTCCTCCTCCAAGGCCCGTACGGACTGCTCGACCCGGCGTCCCTCATCGATCACGTGTCGGTAGCGCTGCTGCAGCTTGAAGCCCTCCGCCGGTTCGGGGAAGATCGATCCGTTCCTTCTTTTGCAGTACAGGGCGGCCGTTTTCTCCGCGCTCTGACCGAGAATCCCGGCGATCTCCTCCAGGGTGAACGGATCCTCGTGGAGGGCGGCATCGGCTATCTTCCAGATCTCTGACTCGGTTATGGCCAGCTTTTCCTCTTTAAGATCTCCGAGCAGGGAGATGGGAACCTCCCGCCCGTAGTGCTCGCTGAAGGTCCTCTTCAAAACCGCGGCGGCCAGACGGCACTCTACAGGACGGCGGTTGTACTTGTCCAGTGCCTCGGCGGTCTTGGCCGCCTTGACCGTGCTGTCGGCCACGACAATGGAGCAGTTCTCCGGAAGCGGCGCAGTCCGGATTCTCAGCGGGAAGAAGTCGATCTTGACGGCGTGCCCGCTTGCACCCATCAGAGAGATGGCCTGATCCATCCCACCGCCCTGGGTGCCGACGTACCGTTCCGCCCCGGCCAGAAGGTCCGCCAGCTCGAGCAGCCCTTCGGCAGTGGTATGCAGATCGAGACGATTCGAGGAAAGAAAAATAAGGGCACAGAGAACCACCAGAGCGGAGGAGGAGCTCATGCCCGCAGCAATCGGGATATCGCCGTCGATGGTTGCTTCAAAGCCGCGGAAGCGCTCCGCGCCCCGGCGCTTTTGCCGGTAGTGGTCGAGCAGCCCCTGCACCGCGGCCTTGCAGTAATTGCCCCAGTCCCCGGTCGGGTATGGGGGGATAGACTCCTCTATGTCGAAGCACCGCTCGGCAAAGCCAGGCTCGGTGTTGGCAATGACAACCTTCCGGTCGTTCCGTGGTGAAAACAGCGCGGCCATATCCCGATTCACGGCCATCGGGAACACGGGCAGACCGTTGTAGTCGGTATGCTCCCCGATCAGGTTTACCCGGCCGGGGGCCCGGGCGGTGCTCAGCTCATCGGCTTTGAAGCGATCGAGGTGATATTTAGTAAGGTTGCTGTACCGACCGAGAACCCGTTTGCCCTCGGCGAGGAAGTCGTAGCTGCTCTGCAGGTATCGGCTGATCCGACTCTCTCCGGTCGGCTCGCTGCCGGCATCTTCGAGCATCTGCAGCCATTGATCCACGGGAATACTCATAAAGCTTTCTCAGGCGTAGTGTCCGTGCTCCAGGGCGGCTTCGAACATGGCAACCACGTTTTCCGGAGGGATGTCGTCCTGGATGTTGTGGGCAGGGGCGAAGATATATCCGCCCCCCGGCGCAAAATCTTCGATGCGGCGATGCACCTCTTCATGTACCTCTTCGATCGATCCGCGGGGAAGCACGTACTGCTCATCCACGCCGCCGTGGAAGACCACCCGGCCGCCGAAACGATTCTTCAACGCGGCGGAATCCATGTTCCGCGCTCGAGGCTGAACCGGGTTGATCACCTCGATTCCAGCCTCGATCAGGTCGTCGAGCATATCCGCTATAGAACCGCAGGAGTGCAGATAAATCCTGGCCTCGGTTCGTTCTTTTATGAAGCGGTTCAGTCGTTCGTGAGCCGGTTTGAGCATCTCCCGGTACAGCTGCGGGGAGATCAACGGGCCGGTCTGCATGCCGTAGTCATCCGAGGTTTCCACCATTTCGACGTACGGACCCACGATGGCCAGATACCTGTCGAAGATGCTCAGCTGGATCTGCAGGATCTTGTCGATCAGCAGGGTGGCAAACTCCCGGTTGATGAGAAGATCCTCGAAGAAACGCTGGATTCCCCGCAGCGCCTGGGCCTGTTCGAAGATGCCGTTCCCGATCGCCGCAGCCACCAGGGCATGGTCGGTCGTTTCGTAGAGCAGCTTCACCCGCTCTCTCAAATCCCGATAGCGTCCGGGATCTTCGGGATCGGGCCAGGGATAGCTCTCCAGATCGTCAATCGACCCTTCGGCCAGCGGCGGCTCGATCATCTCGGCGTAGTAGGCCGTTTGCCCGGTCCGCGGACTGGGATGAGCTACCTTTCGCTTGCGGACGCCCCATTCGTCATCCCAACTTCCGTCCGGATAGGTTTTGCTGCGGAATCCCTCCGGAACAGCGAGTGCTACACGACGGAAGTCAACGCCGAAGCGCCGGAGGATCGACTCGTTTACCCCCGAGACCAGGAACCAGTCATTTACCTGCGGTTCTTCATCGATCCCGAGGTGCTGCAGCAGATTTCTGTACGCCCCTTCGGTGAAGTACGTGGCCCAGCCGTCAAGATCGATGGGGATGCGGTCCGGTTCCTGAAAGCCCAGGGCAAGACGTACCCGTTCTCTAGGCGCCAGCCCAGAAGCCTTTTCTCTTCCCATTCTTCTGACAGTATCGCGAGCAGTGGAGAAGCTGTCAATTAATTGCAGTTGTTCACGAACGCAGTTCCATGACCGTTCCATGACCAAGACAGCGACGTCGCTCAAAAAAAACTTGATTCCTGGAATTAGGTACCTTAGAATGGATGGTTGGGCCTACGTTGTAGGCTGTAGAAAAACACCTATCTATAAGGGGGGTTTTATGACAAAACCAAGATGGTATCTCCTCTTCGCTCTACTCTTTCTGCCGGCCCTTGCCTTCGGCGGCGGACAGGGCGGAGGAGCAGCACCCGGGGGACCGGTTACCTTGGAGTTCGTGGTCTGGTCGTACAACATCGCCACGGTTCAGGACAACATCGCTCAGTTCGAAAAAGCGCATCCCGACATCAACGTCAATCTTACCGATTATCCCTGGACCCAGTACCATGACACCATGGTGTTGCGCCTGAAGGGTAAAACCCAGACCGACGTGATGTACAACGGCGAGGACTGGTTGCCCGAGTTCGCCGCTGCCGGTTGGGTTGCTTCGCTGGAGGATTATTTCCCGGATGTGAAGAAGTACAAAGACAAGACTGCCAGCTACGCTTTGGCGGATATGACCTACAATGGAAAACTGTACGGTCTGTCCTACTACGCCGACCTGATCACCTTCCAGTACAACAAGAAGATCCTCAATGCCAACGGTATGGCCGCTCCCAAGACCTGGGATGAAGTGTTGAGCGAAAGCCTCAAGTTGAAGGCGGGGGGAATGAAGAATCCCTTCTGCTACGAGTATGAAGCAAGCCTGCCCAACTTCTACTCCGCCTTTGCCTCCCAGGTGTACGGCCGAGGAGGCAGCCTGTTCGACGACGACCTGACTGCGGTGCTCAACGACCCGAACGGAGAGGCCTTCAAGCACCTTCAGTGGCTGCAGGATGCCAGAGTCAAGCATGATATTCTGGCCTTCGAATCCCATGAAACCAAAGTCAATGTGGCCATGAACACCGGGCAGCACGTCTTCACCGTGATGTACAACTACATGCTCGCCGCTATGAACAAACCACCTCAGGCGCATGCGGGAGAGTTCGATATGACCACGATGCCCGGCAAAGCCGGTGCCTGTCTGGGATTCGCCAAGTTCTACTGCATGACCCAGCAAGCCGCCGAGAAAGAAGCGCAACGAAACGCCGCCTGGACGTTCATTGAAGCTTTCGGTGGTGGTGACTACAAGGTGGCCAAGCGCTGGGCAGTGGAAGACGGTCTGGGCTTCGCTGCTCTGCCCCTGTTCGATGATCCGGACGTGCAGGCGGCTTTCGCCACCTGGATCGATGTCGATAAATTCAAAGCCCAGGCCAAGCTGGCACGAAACGACGTGAATCCGGAATGGAAGGGCATGTGGAGCGAGTTCTTCCGGCCGTTGATGGCCAAGGCTTTTGTAGGCGGCGCCACAGTGAAGGAAGTAATGGACCAGGGCGCCGCGAAATGGAACGAGTATAAGAAACTGCTGGGGAAATAGGACCGCATGACTGGCGGGTTTCCGGGAGCGATCCCGGGAACCCGCATCACTTACTTCCGAGGACCAAAACCCGACATATTCTCGAGAGGAGATTGCCATGGCCACCCGCGACATGTCCCGCTATCCCATCGAATGGCTGTTCCCGGTCCTGATTATGGTCATCGTCTTTACGGTCTACCCCTTCGGCTATGCCCTGTGGAACAGCTTTTTTCAGATTCTGCTGATTCTGCCGGTGAAACCCTTCGTGGGCTTCCAGAATTACGTGGACGTGGTATCGAGCATCTATTTTCGGGAAGCCCTGTTCAATACCCTGGTTTTCACTATAATCACCGCCCCAATCATCGTCATCATCGCCCTTGGGGTCGCCCGGCTGCTGCTCACCAAGTTTGTGGGTCGGAGCATCGTACGGGCCGTGGTTCTTCTGCCTTGGGCTATGCCCGGCGCGGTTTCGGGGATCATCTGGGTCTGGATCTTCCACAGCCGCTGGGGCGTGCTGAACGCCCTGCTGCTCAAGCTGGGCATCATTTCCTCCTATATCCCCTGGCTCGATCATCCAATTCTGGCGAAGTTCTCGGTAATGGTGGCTCACATCTGGACCCAGATCCCCTTCGCCAGCGTCCTGCTCATGGCGGCTTTAAGCATAATCAACAAGGAGATCTACGAAGCCGCTGAGGTGGACGGAGCGGGACCGGCCCGTCGCCTTTTCTCCATTACCCTGCCGCAGATCAAGGGGATGATGATCATCGCTTTGATCTACGAGTCGATCATGGGCCTGACAAGTTACGATCTGACCTACTCCATGACCGGCGGAGGACCAGGGGGAGCAACGACTCTGGTCTCGTATTACGTTTGGGCCGAATCCTTTAAGATGCTGCAGTTCGGCAGGGGTGCGGCTCTCGGAGTGATCGTGGCGCTGCTGACTCTGGCCCTGATCCTGCTGATCATGCGGGCCGTTCCCGGCGAAATTACGGTGAAGGAGTGAGATCATGGGCAAAAAAATTGCGATCTACTTCTTTGCGATCCTGGTGTTCTTGTTCAGCGCCGGGCCGCTTCTGCTGACTTTTATCGGCGGTATAGTGCCGGAAAAGGTATTGCTCTCGGTTCCCCCGCGCTGGTTTTCGATGAAACCGACTCTCTCCTACTACGAGTACATTTTTACAGGTAAAGTTCCCGAAGCGTATGAGGATCGAGGTGCCGCTCGAGCAATGGTCAGCGAGGAGGCGCGTTTTATCCCTCGGGCCATGCTCACCAGTGCAACCATAGCTCTGGCTGTGATGGGCGTGAACATTGTTTTCGGAAGCATGGCTGCCTACGCCTTCGCCCGCATCCGCTTCAGAGCCAAGGCGCCGACGTTCATGGGAATCATCATGTGCCGGCTGGTGCCTGCCTCGGCTTTGGTCGTGCCCTTCTACCTGATCGTTCAATCCTTGGGACTATTGAATACGAAAATAGCCCTGATCTTGGTGCACAGCCTGCTGACTCTGCCTTTCACCGTGCTCATTCTGACCATGTTCTTCCGCAAGATCCCAATCGAAATAGAGGAATCCGCCATCGTGGACGGCGCGAAACCGCTTCAGGTTTTCAGAAAGATTACCCTTCCGCTTTCGGCGGCCAGCATGGTGGCCACCGGCTTGTTTGCCTTCATGCTTTCCTATTCTGAGTTCATGTACAGTCTGGTGTTGGGAGGCTCGCAACGTACCCGGACTCTGCCGATCGTGATGACATCCCTGATCTACAACCCCGACATGATCTGGGGGATGATCATGTCCGGTGTGTTTCTCACCCTGATCCCTTCGCTGATCCTGGCGATCATCGTTTGGAAGTTTGTCGTGGAAAATATCGTCCTGGGGGCGATGAAGTACTGATTCGAGCTGCAGCGGTGTTCCTGGAAAAAACACCAGGCTACAGCCGTACCGGCCTGTCCTCTCTATAGGAGCGTTGGGCGGCCAGCACCACCTCCAAGGCATTTCTTCCATCTTGAGCGGTAGAGATGATTTCCCGCTGTCCCTTTACCACACCAACGAAGTAGCGGTCCTCGTCCAGAACATCCCCGACCACCTCTCCGTGCATCTCCGGCCAGTGTAGAGTTTCGGGGAACTTCCAGCCTTCCTCATCCACGGCGCTCAGGGTCATGGGGCGGTAGTCGAGGTACAGGGAGCCCTTCTCCCCGATCAGCTCCAGGCAGACATCCCCGAACCCTCCCCAGGTGCTGGGTCGCTTCCATTTAACGATGGATTCGCAAAGCCCCCAGCCGGTCTCCACGACTCCCAGACCCCCGTTTTCAAAGCGGATCGTGATCCAGATGAAGTCGTGGACGCCGAGTTCCTTCATCACCGGTCCCTCAGCAATCTCGGCACTGACCTTGACCGCCTTGTCTTCAAAATACCAGAAGATCTGGTCGATGTCGTGTACGGAGATGTACTCTTCTACCTCCACGCGGCCTCCGAGCCGGCGGGCTTCCTGGACCACGGCATTGCGTCTGGCGTAACAAACCAGGGGTTTCCCGATCGTCCCCTCCTGCACCGCCGCCTTGATCTGGGCATAGCGTACGTCGTAGCGCAGGATGTGGGCCATCATCAGTTGGACCCCGTGCTTCTGCGCCGACTCGATGATGGCGTCGGCGTCCTCCAACGTTGTGGCGATGGGCTTTTCCAGTAAGATGTGTTTACCCGCCGCGGCGGCATCCTCCACGGCCTGACGATGAAGATCTTCCGGTGTGGCTATGACCACCGCCTGGATGTCGGGATTCTCCAGGAGTTTTCGGGGATCTGAGTACAGCTGAATCGGCTCGGATCGCCCCGGAAGCCGCGGTGCTTTTTTCAGAGCCGGGTCGCTGGCCGCCATTACCCGAACGTCGGCCAGCTGGGACAACGCTCGGGCATGGAGCATCCCCATAAAGCCGGCGCCAATGATTCCGATGCCGACGGTACCGCTCATAGATCATCCTCCATACTTTGATTTGCTCTTTTTTGTGCCATTCAGGATTTCATGTCCGGGCACCTCTGTCAAATAGGATTTTATCTTTGTTGCTTTGTAGAACTCGGGGAAAATTGTACAATCGGGACGATTCCGATTACGCTGGTGGTGAGGAGCTGTTCTATGGATGGAAGAATACTGTACTTCGAAAAAAGGGGAAAGCAGAACACCGAGACGACGCTGCGGCTGGCTCGCAGCCGGGCCGAGGAGCTGGGGATCGGGCAGATCGTCCTTGCCACGACCCACGGCTACACCGCGCTTCAGGCTGCCGACATTTTCCACGGCTCCGGCATCGAGCTGGTCGCCGTGAGCATTTCCTCAGCTTTCGACGAAGAGGGCTGGATCATGAGCGCAGAGGAGCGGCTGCGAATCGAGCAGGCGGGCGTTCGGGTGTTGACCACGCTCCACGGACTGGCCGACGGAGTGGCGGAGGGCCTGTACGGTGAAAACACCCCGGGAAGCGTGGTCGCCAACACGCTGCGTTTATTCTCCCAGGGGATGAAGGTAGCCGTGGAGGTGTCGATTATGGCCCTGGAAGCCGGCCTGATCCCCACCGGCCGGGAGATCGTCGCTGTCGGCGGCACCGATGAGGGCTGTGACACGGCCATCGTGGCTCGCCCCGCTCATGCCCGCAAGATCAAGGAGTTCCGGATCTGCGAGATCCTCTGCAAGCCCCGGATCGGCTGAGGTCCGCTCCCGGCTGATTGTCAGCACTGGCCGGTGTCTGATCCCCGCTGGTTTTCAGTACAGGCTGGTGTATAGTCCCCGCTGCTTGCCAGTCCTGGCTGGTATTCAGTCCCCCGCGAAGCCGCTGACCTGCCAGTGGCAGCGGCGGTGGGCCCGGTTCAGGGCCAGGGCGATGTGGAAATCCTGTTTGGCCTGCACGGTTTGCCCGAGACCCTTGTGGGCCAATCCGGACAGGTACATGTGCTCCGCCACATCCCCGCTCTTGGCGGTTACCCCTTGCTGTGCCTGCTCCAGCAGCTCCTGCAGCGCGGCTTCGGCCTCTTCGTTTCTGCCCAGCCGCTGAAGGGCCCGGGCCCGGTAGTAGCACAGGTCGCTGATCGACGGCCGGGGTTCCTCGGCCGCCTTCTGCCAGGCTTTCTTGGCTCCGGCCTCGTCGGCGGAGTCGGCCAAAGCCAGACCGATGCGGTAGTGGGCCTCGGCGTTCGCCTTGTAGAAGGGCTCTCCGACTCCGATGTTGCGGGGATACTCGAAGACCTTTTCGAAGCAGGCGATCGCCTCTTTGAGCTTTCCCCGCCGGCTGAGGCTGATGCCCTTGCCGATGTTGGCGTCCACGTACAGCAGCCGGACCCCTTTGTATACCTCCCACGGGTAGAAGTGCGCGGAGGAGAGGATATCGAGGGCCTGGTCCCACTCCTGCCTGTCCGTGTGGAAGGCTGCGACCACTTCGGCGATCACGTCGTTTGCCAGCAGCTCTTCGGGGATCGCTTCGATCAGGTCTTTGCGCCGCTCCTCCAGCCCGCAGTCCAGGAAGATGCAGTTCAGCTCGAAATACAGCTTGTAGTCCTTCGGATCCGCGGCCAGGGCCCTTTCGTAGGCCCGGATCGCCGCGTCGGGCTGCTCCCTGTCCTTCCAGTACACCCGGCCGATGTTGCGATGGACAACCGAGAACTCTTTCAGCTCCCCGGCCGCTTCCTCCCACAGGGTGAGAGCCTCCCCGGGACGGCCTATGCTGCACAGCAGGTTGCCGAGATAGTATCTGGCCTTGTGATCCTGGGGATTCACCTCTATGGCGCGACGGAGCACCGCCTCAGCTTCCAAACGGTGGGGAAACACGAAATCCGCGGCGCGTTCGGCTGCGTTGCGGAGGTGATCCGCGCTGTTTTTCTCGTCGATCTTCTCCCCGTAGTACCCCAGGAAGTAGTCCACCATGGGATAGGCTTTGCGGGTGGGGCTGGCCCCCTCATTGTACAGGGAGAGGATGTCGTAGGCCTCTTGGTACAGTCCGAATCGGGCGTACTCGGATGCGGTTTCCAGGTAGGACTGAACCTCATCGCGAAAGGATTTCTCCAGCTGTTTGCGGGCAGCAGCATCCTTCCGATCCCCCGATCGCGCGATAAATAGAGATTCGCCCAGGGCCAGGAAGTTCAACGGATCCTCTGACAGGATCTGCTGCATGATGCCAGCCGCCGCTTCCGGCTCACCCTGCCGGCGCAGAGCACAGGCCAGAAGCGCCCCGGCCTCGCCGTTGCCGGGAAACTGGCTGTCCGATTTTTCCAGCTGTTCTCGAGCTTTGGTAAGGTCCCCCCGACCGAGGTACAGTCCTCCCAACAGATAGGAGGCACCGGCTCGATACAGCCGGCTGCGCAGCAGGTACTTGAGCTCCTCGATGGCCTGGTCGAATCGCTGCTCGTAGATGCGGCAGACCCCCAGATGAAAACGGGCCGCTTCATCCCCCGCCTCCCGTTTCAACACCTTCTGGAAGTGAGAGGCCGCCTCGGAGAACTTCCCCTGGCGCATATCCAGCACGCCGAGGGCAACCTCAGCCGGACCGAAATCCGGATCGTCCTGCAGAGCTCGATGATAGGAGTTCCGAGCCTTCTCATAATCCCCCAGCTTCTCCAAGTCGATCCCGTTGAGCCACTGCTCCTCCGCTCGGGGGCCTTCCCGGTCCGCCCTGATCTTCACGTATCCCCTGTACTCCGGCTCCGGCTCGGTCTCCGGCCGGATGCTCCGGGCCAACAATTGACCCTCGGCGGAACGTATAGTGAGAACCGCG
>Ga0315552_1001071_pt1 | contig 16734 bp, 20 predicted proteins | sample SalMarSW160170MG_2_FD_203102 | JGI IMG/M metagenome (GOLD analysis project Ga0315552, IMG submission 203102) | Salt marsh sediment microbial communities from the Plum Island Ecosystem LTER, Massachusetts, United States - Salt Marsh Sediment SW1601-70 ...
AGCCCTTTCAAATCTGCGGGATTATCTATTTTGTCTAATAGTCTCAGCGTTGCCACCCTGCTCACCAACCAGACTGGGGAGTTGACCCCATACTAGCAATGTGGCTCAATGATTGTCAAGCTAACCTTTTTGAGCCAGCTTGACGCTGGTACTGCTTGTTTGTTACATTATGTAAATAGGATTTCTGTTGTGTAACGACTCCTAAGGAGCTTCTCGTTTGGATGTTTCTGATATCTTGGTAGTACTTGGTATTGCCGCTTCCCCCATAGCAGAACTCCGAGTGGCGATACCGGTGGCTATAATCCAGCATGATTTTCCCTGGCATTACGCCTTTCTAATAGCTATCGTTGGCAATATGTTGCCGGTACCGTTTATTCTTTTGTTCCTTAATGCCATCGTCAGATTTCTAAGTAAGGTAGGTTTCTTTGCCCGGTTTTTTGATTGGCTCTTTGAGCGTACCAGGAAGCGAGGAAGACTTGTCGAGAGGTATGAACGAATTGGTTTGGCATTATTTGTCGCCATCCCTCTCCCGATTACTGGTGCCTGGACAGGTTCATTAGCGGCTGTCCTTTTTGGCTTAAAATTCAAGCATGCCATTTTATCTATCTTTATTGGAGTAGTTATTGCCGGTATCATTGTGACCTGTGCTACCGCTCTCGGCTGGACTATCTTTGGCTTTTGGCAGGCATCAGGGTAATTCGATGATATGAGGCGCAATATTTTGCCTATCGGCAAAAACCTTATCTTGACCTTTGCCTGCGCCTCATGCTACATTTGGGTAATGGATGGCTTGTCCCTGTAGCTCAGTTGGACAGAGCGGCTGCCTTCTAAGCAGCGGGTCGTGGGTTCGAATCCCTCCAGGGACGCCAGCCTAGCTACAAATTGAGGCTGTCTTAACCTCCGGATCCCGGGCAAAATCTCGGGATTTTTGCTTAAAAGACCCGCTGCTTCGGCAAAAACGGAGGACAGAAATGACAGCCAATATTCATGAAGAAGTTAACCACATAGTTGAACTTAAGGGCCGGGCCACCCGTCTTAATAACCTGATACAGGGCTACCGGCTCTGTGCCCGAACCGAGGGCAAGAGCGAGAATACCATTCGGATAACCACCACCGCACTCACTACACTGAGGGATTTTCTGGAAGCCAGACAGTATCTCGCCGACGTAACCGAGATAGGTGCCAGCGAGCTCAGGGAGTTCATTCTCCACTTACAACAAGCCAGGGTCACACAAGAAGGTCGAATTTGAGGAGCCGGCTGAAGCATTACAATATCTAAGTCTGGCAAGCGTTCTAATGGCAGCCTTGGAAATAGCCAAAAGAACCAGAGCAAGAAGACAGCACCGAAGTCCCCAAGGATGATTTGGCGTATTTCCCTAACAAGAGCATTCTGTCCATGGGGAGTAGCTATAGCGCTGTTACAAGCTATGTGAGCGCGTTTCTCCTTTGTCCAACAGTTGCACAATATGACGAATTGTATCTTCTGAGCATGGCTACCCGACCTGCGCAAAGTCTAGGGTATTGGGCTTGAGCCTTCTTTCCCACGCCGCGGTCTATTTCCAAGTTATTGTGCCATGTTGCTTCACAGCTCCTGATAGAGAATTGCAGAGATTTTAAATAAACTTCCCCTCTTTAAGCTTTTTCTGGAGATAGTCCATAAACTCCTCCGCTTTCTCCCTTGGTGGTTTAGTGGACAGGCTAACGCCAACAAAGAGAATAACACAAACGATAAATCCCCACGTCCCCGGCCACCAGCCTAAAGGCTTCCAGCCGGTTACTTGGAAAAGCAGTACCACTACGGCACCAACGATGCAACTAACAATGGCACCAGGTGCTGTTGCCCTCTTCCAGAAGAAGGCACCGAATATAGCTGGCACCGCCATCAAAAGCCCGGCTGAAGCCGCTGAAGAAAGGGGGGCAATCATGAAGGCTAGCCCAGTCTTCCCCGCCGCCCACCAAGCGAAAATAAAGGCAATAATGGTCATAATAGGGATAACCCATTGCCCCACCCTGAGCTCCCCTGCCTCTGAAATCTTAGGATTTATAAGACCCTTGTGAATATCACGAGCCCACACCGAAGACAGGGTAAGCAGGATGGAATCAATGGTGGAAATAGCTGCCGCCGTGATTCCAATCATGACAACTATGGCTAAACCCATGGGTATTATAGGCAGAGTCAAGAGCGTGGGTGTGGCTAGGTCGGCTTTTTCTAAGCCGGGCACCAGCAGAGTAGCGCTGAACCCCCACAATACCGATATCAGGGTATAGATGAAGCCAAAGACAAGGAAGCCACCGAGCATCTGCTTCATCGCCGTGACCGATTTAGGAATAAAAAGCCGCTGGCTCACCTGGGGATTAGAGATTAAGAAGAAGAGCCAGGGGAGGGCAAGCCCGATAAACATGTTAATAGAAAATGCTCCTTTGGCAGTAGGCACGGTTAGTAACCCCGGTGACGCCGACTCTAGCTTGCCGAAAAAGGAGCTAAATCCACCCAGTGACGCCACCACCACCCCCAGCACCGCCGCTGAAGTGACAACCATGACCAGTGCCTGGAAGGCGTCAGTCCAGGCAACCGAGCGCAGACCAGCAATGTTTGACCAGGCAATAGTACACAAGGCAGCAATTATCATGCCGACTACTACCGGGATTGTCCCCTGACTAATACCGTTCATCAGGTAGCCAACGCCTATGAATTGGACTGCCGTGTAAGGAACCAAAAAGACCAGGGCTAAGATGGCGGCGGTAGCCCCCACCCATTTGCTCTGGTAGCGGTCGCTTAAGAGTTCCATAGGCGAGATATAGCCATACTTCCGCCCCACTAACCAGAAGCGAGGAAGGAAGAAGACCATCATAAACATGCCGCAAAGATAGGTTAACTCAAAGCCCAGGGCACCAACCCCGCTGACATAGGTTAAACCGGCAAGCCCAACCATCATAAAGGCACTGTATGTAGTAGCACTGTAGGTCAGGGCTGAAACGAAGCCACCGACTCTGCGGTTGGCCAGGAAAAACTCACTTACCCCCGCCCCCAGCTGCCGCCTTGCCATTATGGCGATGCCTACCCCCACAGCTATATATACGGCGATGCCAAACCATACCCAAAAGGTAGTGCTCATTGCTCCATCTCACTCCATTTAAGGAAGATGACAAAAACACTAATAATAGCCACCGCCACCCAAACCGTCCAGAAAAGAAAGGCACCGTTCACCCTTTCCACGCGGGTGAGGACAAACCAGGGAATGGCGATATCCAACGCCAGCAGAAGGGCAAACCAGGTCCACGCCCAAATAAATTTACTCATCACTTCGAGCTCTCTTACTTCGTCTACATACGTAGTAAACGATCAATCCGGTAACCATCCAGCCGATTCCTGCCCAGCGACTAAAGGGCTGGGTAATTATCACGATTATCCATATCACCGAGGTAGCTACTAAGCCAAAAATAGCGGTCATTGGTAGTTCTCGTCCCTTAAGCCTAACGTTCCAGTGGAGCTTAAAAGGACGGGGCATATCCGGTTTTTTCACCCGCAGAGCCAGAACGGCAGCATGAGCCAGGGCGAAGCACAGTAGAGAGCCAAAGACGTATAGCGTGCCTAAATCAGCAAAAAAGTTGGTAGTGAAGAACCCGGGAGTTAACACCAGAAGGGCTATCAGACAAAAAAGGATAATGGCAAGATAGGGTGTTCGGAAACGATGGTGCACCCGACTTAAAGTTACCGGTAGCTGGTGGTGTGAAGACAGGTTGAAGGCGAGGCGGGAGATACCCATCAGCCCGGCATTGCTGGCAGTAAGCAGGATGGTGGTCGCCAGTACGGCAACCAGTGGGGCGAATATAGATTGCAGTGTTGCTGAAGGCAGGTTAGCCGCTATGCCAGCTACCGGATCTCTTGCCCAGCCGTTTATCGGGTCACCCAGAAGCTGGGGGGTCATGGCGGACAGGGCTACTATTGAAATGCCGGCAAATAGAACCAGGACGGCTACTATCATCAGGACATATGCCTGGGGTATCTTTTTTGCTGGCTCCTTTGTCTCTTCAGCCAATTGAGATACAGTCTCTACCCCGGTAAAACATAGGGCGGCAATGGCAACGCCAAAAATCAGATTTTGTGTGGATGGCCAATTGCCCTGGCCAAACATATGTTGAAACAAGACTGCCGGGTTTACTGCCAGTATTAGTATGATGCCTAAGACTACCAGTGTAATCTGGGTAGTTATGTCGATGCCGATGAATAATATATTCACTCTTGACGATTCTCTTACGCCCAAAACATTTATGAACATCAGGAACACAATGACCCCCATGGAGACCATAGTGCCGATTGCTGGCTGCTTAAGTATTGGCCAGAAATAGCTCAGATAAGGGGGAATAGTATAAGCTGAAATGGACATGGTAACAATGTAGCTCAGCATTAATGCCCAGCCAGCGATGAGGCCAACCAGGTCATTGAACCCATGTCGGGCAAAGCTGGCTGAACCCCCGGCTTCAGGTATTGTTGCACTACCTTCAGCATAAGTAAGGGCATTGAAGATATAGATAATCCCGGCTATAGCCAGGACAATGGGGGTGGCGCCTAAGGCTACTAAAGCGACGATGCCTAGGGCATAATAAATAGAGGAGCCAACATCTCCGTAGCCGGCACTAAATAAGGCAGGGACGCCTAGTACTCGTCTCAGGCGGAAGCGCTTGATTCGGCGGGGGCGAAAAACCCTATCACCAATCTTAGGTTGCCAAACTTTCTTCTTACTAGATTTTCTTACCCGATTATCCAAAGCAACATCCTCCAAAAAAGGAGGCTCCTTTTTTAAAAGAGCATGAAGTTCAAAATTACTAGGAAAGCTAGCGAGATGGAGATAAGCAGAGAGTTTTTATGTCGACCTCCTTCTCCACACTACCAACAATGGTGCCGCAATGCATATTGAACTGTAGGTGCCAGTAATGATGCCAATGAGCAGAACCACAGCGAAGTTTTGAATTGTTGCCCCAACAAAGAGGAGAAGAGCCAGCACCGTAAACAGGGTGGTCAGGCTGGTATTAAGGGAACGTCCTAAGGTCTCAACGAGGCTATTATTCACTATAACCTCGAAGTCAAAGGTCTTAGCCTTGAGCAAATTCTCACGTATTCGGTCAAAAATGATGACAGTATCATTAACACTATAGCCAATGACAGCCAGGATGCCGGTAATAAACATCAGGTTGATTTCCCAGCCTAGTGTGTGACCAAGAATAGAGAAGATTCCCACCACTACCAGCACATCATGCGCCAAGGCGATTATGGCACAGATACCATAGCGGAAAGGGTCTGGCATCTTACGAAATGCCCAAGCGACATAAAGCAGTATGCCGATGCTGGCCACAGCTACAGCAATGACGGCATTCCGCAATGTCTCAGCAGCCACCAAGGGTGAGACCTCGGCAAACTCCTTAACTTCAAAAGCGCCAAATTTAGCGGCTAGCCCGGCCTCTAATTCAGCCCTGGCCTCACCTTTCAGTCCTGGCAAGCGAAGCAGAAAATCCCCCTCCCCAGTGTGTTGAATAATAACGTTGGCATAACCCAGACTAGCCAGTTCCTGTTTCAATTCACCTTGAACTACTTCCTGCTCAAAGCCAACCGTCATCATCGAGCCGCTGCTAAGTTCAATCCCGGCTCTGAGGCCAAAGGTCGCCAGGGAAACAATGCCGATAAGGATTACGATGCCGGAACCTAGAAAGAACCAGAACCTTTTGCCTATAATGTCAAACATCATTCCCTCCATTAGTGAGGACTACTTAAGTTCACGGCAGCCTGAACCTAAGCAGCCGAGCACTTCAGACGCTTTACGACACTGCCCCATTCTAAACCTCCATAACTAGACAAATAGGGGAACCAGCATTAACATCGTGCCACCGGCAACCACTGAGGCAATTTGCCCAGCGGTATTAACCCCAGCGGCATACATCAGCAGATGATTATAGGGATTGGCTTCCAGCCCCACTTTTTGCACTACCCGAGCCGACATTGGAAACGCCGAAACTCCTGCAGCACCAATCAGCGGGTTAATCCTGCCCCGCGACAAGACGGACATTATCTTGCCCAAGATAACGCCTGCCGCTGTAGCCAGGGAAAAGGCGACCAGCCCCATTATAAAGATGATTATCGTCTCCGGCTTAAGGAAGTTAGCAGCCACCATCATTCCCCCGACGGTAAGCCCGAGCAGGATAGTCACAATGTTTGCCATCTCATTTTGAGCCGCGGAGGCAAGTCTACTCACCACCCCTGATTCTCGAAGCAGATTGCCGAACATAAGACAGCCAATAAGGGGAGTCGCTTTAGGAGCCAGCAAACCGACTACAAGTATCGTGGCTAACGGAAAGATAATCTTCGTCCGCCGGGAAATCTTCCCCACCTTAACCGGCATCTTTAACTCTCTTTCCTCTTTAGTTGTCAGGAGCTTCATTATTGGCGGCTGGATAATGGGCACTAGCGCCATGTAAGAATAAGCAGCGACCACAATTGACGGAGCATACCTTGAGCCAAGCACGGTGGCGACGTAAATTGAGGTTGGACCGTCTGCTGAACCAATCATGCCGATGGAAGCGGCGTCCTTCAGACTGAAATCCATGATCCTGAGCCAGCCGTCACCTAGGAGGTAAGCCAAAAAGAAGGTGCCAAAGATGCCAAATTGAGCCGCCGCCCCAAGAAGAATGGTGTAGGGTCTTTCTAGGAATGGACCAAAGTCAATCATGGCACCAATGCCAATGAAGATAAGGAGGGGAAAGAGCTCAGTATCAATGCCTGCCTTCCTTAAAATAGAAAAGAGCCCACCCTCCCCAACTGCACCGCCCAGCGGGATATTGGCAAGAATAATGCCGATGCCTATAGGTATGAGGAGGACTGGCTCTACTTTCTTGGCAATACCCAGATAGGTAAGCAGGCATCCTATTGCCAGCATGACTACGACTTGCCAATTCAGACTGAGAAAGCCGAGGAAATCGCTTGCCCCTATGCTCATTGCCTAACGCTTCTCCTTTGCTTCTGGCTTGAGTAGCCTGTTTAGCAAGAACATCATCCCCAGCAAGACACCGAGCACAGCAAATATAATCGCCATTCCTAAAAGGACTATCCATAAAGCTGCAATCACTTTTGCACTTCCCCTACAACTCTTTTAGACCTTTGCTTCATCTGGGAAGGTATAGGGCTTATTTATGTTGCGCTTTCCCCATATATTGGCTAATAATCCTAGTAGGCGCGTTTATGATGAGCCTCCTTAACCCACTTTGCGATATCTTTTGGTTTGTTTGAGTCGTACAATTTTTGCTTGTTAGCTACGGGCTCCATGCCAACCACGTTGGTGGTATAAATGATGTATTTTTTCCCCTTTTTAGCTGGATAATTCGGGTTAAGCTCAACTATGGCGGCACCCCGGCCGAGAGGGCCTCCAGCTGCTGGCCCCCGAGCTTGGTAGAAGAAGACTGTGCTGCCGGGTTCGGTTAAGGCTTCGATCTTTTGCTGTATCTCAGTCTCAGTAAAGAGGGGCACGTCGTAGATGAGCTTTTTCTTCTCTTCCAATTCAACACGCTTTGTACCATCATCAAACCATCCTTCGTAGAGGATCAATTCTGGGTGCTCATCAAGAGAGGTGTAGTCCTTAATTTGCAGCTCACTTGCCTCTGCTTCTGACTGGTCGAAAATCCGGCAGTCAAACGCCTTTTCCGCCTTTGGACTCCTGCGCACTACGGCTTTAAGGATTCGTACCAAATCAGGATCCATTTTGTACTCAGCTATCAGATGCTTTTCCACCAATGATGGTATTGGTTTCGGTCCGGGTAGCTTCTCGACCTTTGGTTGTGGTGGCTTCTCTATTACAGTTTTCTTTTTCCCAAACATTTCTTGCACCTCCTTTTATGGTGTTTTATATGTGCCTGCAGTCAGTTTATCTAGACGACAGTGCCCGCTTTCCCGGCACCACCGGCTTCTTTCTTAGCATTAACAGCTACTTTCTCGGCGCTAACAGGTTTTTCTTCAGCCACGACAAACGGCTCACCATCCCGCTCCAGAACCAAAGTTGCGACTTCTATCGAGTTGTCAGAGTCACAAATAATAGTCTTTTCTCCACCTGGCATACCGTGGACAGCGTTCTCAGTACTTAAAATATACTTTCTGCCTTTCTGGGGGTATTGCGGGTTTAGCTCGACGGTAAGAAAACCACAACCCCACTTTTCTGGTTCTGGTATCTTATACCTGAGGCTCTGTCCCGGAGTTATTTGTTCAATTTGGTTGGCTAAAGACATGGAGGGAGCGAGTTTTTTTGCCTTGGCTTTGGCTTCTTCCTGCTCTGGTTTGAGAACTGGACGTCCTGCAGCATGTTTTACCGCTCTAAAGAGGAATTTGGCACCTTTTGCCAACAACTCGGGGTAGGTGAACGCCATCAGAAACAGCCCAGTGCCAATTACCATAAGAGCTAGTATTAAATATCCAATTAACATTTTTTACCTCCTTTCTTAGGGAACAGGTTACTCTGTTACCAAAAGGGAACTGCAAGTAAGCTTGTCGAAGAATCACGCTTTTACCACGAGACGCAGTAAAGGATAAGAGTAAATTGGGGGGATACCTTACTTACTTAGACTTACAGAGAGGCTAAGGCATGTGGTGGGGGTATATCGAGGTACTGACAAGCTTTATAGTTTGTCAGTTTGAAGACAGTATTGGTACTATCAACAATGTGGAATGAAGTTTCGGCATGACTGGAATCTGTGTTGTGGCAGCAGCATAATGCACTTCGGACATTGCCCGAGCTCTTGGTGGGCACTCGGTATAAACTTGTTCTGGCGACAATCTGAGCCAATACGCCATTGCTCTCGTTGACCTGCCATAGAGGCAGTGACACCGGGTAACTTTCCCCATCATTAAGCGGTATCTTTTCCGATAGGGTAGAGCTAAGCGACTCACCTTGAGTCGGCTTGGTGATGGTAGGCGATAAACCATAGCAGGTAAGCCCGTATACCAGGAAGCTTACCAGGATGGAGATGAATATTTGCCGCTTTTCCAGTCTTCTCATAGTAGTACTGCTATACTGCCTTCTTCACCGCCAGCCAATTTGGACTAAAAATAGGGGTTGTTTTCTTTCCAATTCTTTGTTATCTTATAAGCAGAAACATTGGTAATAACACATTAGTTTTATATAATGAATTTTTCTTCCTAATTAATATAGCATATTATAAATAAACTTTCAACAATCTTTAGGAGGACTTAGGAAAATGGCCGAGTGGACTTTTATCAGCAATCATGGGTTAGTGCTTACCTATATTACCAAGCACCCACGGAGCACAGCTCGTGAAATCGCCTCCGCTATTAACATTACTGAGTGGACTGTCCGTAAGATTATTGATGGCTTAGAGGCAGCGGGGTATATTGAGCGACAAAAGGTGGGAAGGGAAAATGTGTACCGCACTAATCCTCATCTTCACATGAGACACGAGACTATTCGGGATGTCAGGGTAGGGGACCTGCTCAAAGCCCTGGGTTGTGGGCACTGACGCAAGCTGACCCACCAGCGGTATGAGGTTAGGGGTAAGAGGGAGTCTTTCTATTTCTTGCCTCTAGAGAGGCCCCGCTCCAGCAATTTATCAAACGCTTCGAACCACTTTAATTTGACTTCGTCAGTCCATGTCGGATCAAAAGTGGGGAATTTTGCCAGCATTATTTTGTCCCAAGACATTGAGAATGGAATTTCCTCGAAGTCTTGTGGAACTATTAATTTCCGACTTGTCCTGCCCTCTATTTTTGAAGTGATTGTTTTAGTTCCACTGACGCTGTGTATTGCCCTTAACCTCTTAGTTATGAACGTGGACAAAGGTATTCCGGCATCGTTGGCCACTGAGACAAAGAACTTAATGCACTTACGGCTGACACTGCTGGTTAGCTGAAATGTATGATGAAAAACCTCATCTAACTGTGCATAGGTGGCAGTCTGGGGATCAAATGAACCCTGGAACAAAAAACCATAGGCTTCGTAGGTTATCTGTCTGAGGAGTTCTGCCCTTTTATCACCCCTGGCAGAGGCTAGCTGCCTCAGTTGGCTAGTTGGTGTGCCATTGGCATCTACAAGAGCTAAAAAGCGTAGCGCTGACATAAGCTGTATGCCAGTGCTGCCGGATAGCCTGTCACCCCAGTAGCTCCGGTCAATCCGGGCTGGTATGCCTTCTTGTAAGCCATCAACAAAGTTCCGGAAGGTACGGTAAGAGATATAGGGTGGTAAACGCTTTCGACCCCTCTCATTCACCATGGTATTGTCTTAATCAGCAATTGTATTTTATTCCATTATATTCTGGCCGAATTAAAATTTCAAGAGGATTTTCCAATTCCAGTAATAAGAAACTGGGGGTTGTGGAATTAACTGGGATTAAATGGAAAGAAAAAGGACAGAAATTGACAGATGCTTTTGGCACGCAATAGGATAGCATTATAGTATGGCATTAATTTAAGTAGGAGGGGTTAATTTTATGGGAACGGCGATAGAGTATCAGAAACTGATGACTGAGATAGTCTACGTTAACCTGCCTGGGCCAGATGAGCCTAATCCAGGAATGACTGGCGGTGAGCTGCTACATGGTTTTTTAGCGGAGCTTCATGAAACACAGAACCCGGAGATAAAGAACTTCGTTAACATCCTGTGCAGCAGGTGGAACGTCCGCTACCGGGAGCAGGGCTGGTAACTAGCGGCTTTTGCTATCAATTAAGGAGGAAATTATGAAACGGACCAAGATTGCTGCTATTGATGTTGGCACGACCAAGGTGTGCACCGTCATGGCTGACATTGACCGTAGTGGCGGGCTTCGTATCGTTGGGGTCGGTGTAGTCCCCTCCTCGGGGCTACAAAAGGGTCTGGTGGTCAATGTTAACGAGGCCAGGGAGTCAATCCGTGCGTCGGTAAGGACTGCTGAGCGGGTCGCTGGCTACAGGTTAGAGTCGGCCTACGTAGGCGTTACCGGCAGGCATATTAACTCGGTAAATAATCGTGGGGTTATTGCCATTACCCGTAATGACATGCTGGTGCGCCCTGATGACCTGCGGCGCGTTTTTCAGGTTGCCCGCAACATTAAAGTTCCCAGCGACCAAAAACTGCTTCATGTTATCCCTCGCAACTACATTATTGATGGTCAGCAAGGGGTCAAGAACCCGATTGGCATGCACGGCTTTCGCCTGGACCTTGAGGCACACATCATTACTGCCGCCATAGCCTCGGTTCAGAACCTGACCAAGTGCATACGTGGCATAGGTGTTGAGATTGAAGACCTGGTCCTGGAACCACTGGCCAGTGCCGAAGCTGTCCTCACTGGGGAGGAGAAGGAAAAGGGCGTCGTGCTGGCTGATATCGGCGGCGGCACCACTGATATTGCCGTCTTTAAGGATAATACTATCTACCATACCGCTATCCTGCCCGTAGCCGGATACCAGATTACCCGCGATATTGCTATTGGTCTGGGGCTTTCCTTTGAATTAGCTGAGGAGATGAAGAAGAAGTATGGCAATGTGAATCCCGCCAACAGGGACAAGGGAGAGCCTGAGAGAACTCTGACTACAAATGGGCATAATATCTCTTACCGTGACCTGTCAGAGGTTATCCGAGTCCGTGTTGAGGAGCTCCTTTCGCTTGTAGTACTGGAGCTACCGCGCACCGACTATGCCAAGTTTGCCCTCTCCGGACTGGTGTTAACCGGGGGTACTGCCAATCTCCCTGGTATTGCCGAGCTGGGGAGTGATCTGACCCGGCTACCGGTAAGAGTTGGTGTCCCCATTAATCTATATGGCGTCTCGGATAACCTGCTTGACCCAGCCTATGCCACCAGCGTTGGCCTTCTCTTGTGGAAGAGAAGAAACCAAGGAGCAAAAAGCTGGCAAACTAAAGGTGGTCTCCGCCGTTTCCTCTCCCAGGTTTTCCGGCTCTTTGGTAGAAAGTCTATAGAATAAGGAGTAGATAGAAAATGGCAAAAACAAGTTATGTCCCCAGTGGGGCAAAGATTAAAGTTATTGGCTTGGGTGGAGCCGGCTGTAATGCCATTACCCGAATGGTTCGAGAAGGAGTCCGGGGTGTTGAATTCGTCGCCATGAATACCGATGCCCAGCATCTGGCGGTTACTGAGTCAGCGTTACGCATCCAGCTTGGTGAGCGAATTACCCGCGGTCTCGGTGCCGGTGGTGACCATATATTGGGTCAGAAGGCAGCGGAAGAGAGCCGCGATGAGATTAAGGAGGTTATTAGCGGGGCGGATATGGTGTTTGTCACTGCCGGTATGGGGGGTGGCACCGGTACCGGGGCAGTGCCCTTAGTGGCTCAAGTTGCCAAGCAAAGCGGTGCCCTCACCATCGCTGTGGTCACCAAGCCCTTCGACTTTGAGGGAACCCACCGTAGCCAAGTAGCTGAGGAAGGGATTCTCGAACTGATTGACAAAGTAGATACCCTGATTATTATCCCCAATGACCGTTTGCTTGAGCTCTGTGACCAAAAGGTAGGCGTTGACGGTGCCTTCAAGCTAGCTGATGAGGTTCTGTTCCACGGCGTACAGGCCATCGCCGAGGTGGTCACTGTCCCCGGACTGGTTAATCTTGACTTTGCCGATGTCAGGACAGTGATGAAAGATGCTGGTCCGGCATGGATGTCTGTGGGCCGGGGTTCGGGACAGAATCGGGCACTAGATGCTGCCAAGGAAGCCCTGGCCAGCCCGCTGCTGGATGTCTCAATTGAGGGGGCAAAGGGGGTATTATTCAACATTGCCGGCGGCAGCAACTTTACCCTGTTTGAGGTCAGTGATGCCGCTGACATCATCCGGCAAAATGTTGACCCGGAGGCGAATGTTATCTTCGGTGTCGTCCTCGACCCCAATATGGAAAACGAGGTTCGGCTGACCCTCATTGCTACCGGTTTTACCACCAGTGAAGCGCTGGCTGGTACCACCTGGAAAAAGGAACTCATGAAACTGCTTAAAGGGGGAAAGACTGAAGAAGAACTTGAGGTCCCTACCTTCTTGCGGTACCGCCGTATTTTACCTGGGCAACGGATTCGCCCGATGGGTCCGAGGTCCCTGATTCATTAGGGTTTGAAGCAAAGAGCCGTAGGCAAACCGAATTCCTACGGCTCTTTGTCTTAGGCTAAGACCATAGTTTTAGAAGGGGGTAACATGCCTACTTCCCAAATTGAAATCAAGGAAAAACTTAGTCAATCGCTTAGTGAGTATGCCAATGCCCCATGCTGTCAGGAAGTACTGGAATTTTTGAGGCGGCATTCCCACACCTGGTTCAGCCGGCTGGCTATTGTTCATGCTTTGAACAGCCATAGATTGTGCGTAGAGCGAGCTCTCAGCTACCTCACAGATAGCGGGGTGATAAGAAGATACCTTAAGAATAATGTTCCTTTCTATTCTCTGAGCGGGAGGAGTGGCAAAGGCTCTGAAATCCTTTCGTAATCTATGCTGCCGTTGTCCTTAATTGTCAAGCAGCCTGAAAAATCGGGGCACGTGGGAAAGCAGGGGAGAAAAGAACATGAAGAAAACTATTGGAATTATAGCGTTCATATTGTTGGTTATCATCCTAGCTTTTAATGTCGGTTGTGTCATGGGTGGTACTAACATAAATCTAGAAGGTCTGACTCTGGGAACAGTAACCATGGATGGCAAGCCGGTTACCGGGCTTCCTTCCCAGAAGATTAATCTCTTGCTGGAAGTCTCCGCCCGCGAGGTTACCGTTAAATACGATGCTGATGGAACTACCCTAATCTTAGGTTCATCCGGTGCAACTCTAGAAATAAATTCCAGCGGCATTTTAATCAATGGGATAAAGCCCGAGCAAATAAAAGTAGAGTGGGCTAAGTAAGCAGAAGAGGGTAGCATCAGAGGTAAATAGGAAAGAAGCGACTAGAGAAGCAGAAGTGGGAAAGAAACGGGAAAAAGCAGAGCAGAGAAAGAAGTATAAGGAATCCTTTAAGAAGGTCAAGCACGGTCACGGTGGCCGCCCTATAAAGAAGAGGGATGAGGCTGCCCTAGGTAGATAAACGGGGAAAGGAAAGCGACAGCTAGTCAGGAGACACGATGCAAAAAGGTGTTATTAGACGGTTGGCGAAGTATCGTGGTTTTGGGTTCATCAGGGTGAACGGGGTTCAAGACGTCTCTTTTCACCAAAGTGAGGTTCAAGATGCGGCGTTTGACCTGTTAAGGGAAGGGCAAAGCGTGGAGTTCAAGGTTAGCATAGGTCCCAAAGGGCTGAGGGCGACAGGGGTGAAGGTTATTAGGTAAAGAACTTAACAATATCTTGGAAGCTGGTTCATCCTCTCTTTCCAGGAGCCGGTCGCTCAGAGAGAGTTCAATTGCAATATGAAAATAAGTTACGTTCCCAATCCTGTAAAGATTAAGGTTATTGGCCTGGGTGGGGCAGGCTGCAATGCGGTGACCCGTATGGTTCGGGAACAAATCCAGGGTGTTGAGTTTATTGCCATGAATACCGATACCCAGCACCTGGCAATTACAGAGGCGACGCTGCGCATCCAGCTTGGTGAGCGTATCACCCATGGTCTAGGTGTCGGCGGTGACCATATATTGGGTCAGAAGGCAGCGGAAGAGAGCCGCGACGAGATTAAACAGGCCGCTACCGGGGCGGATATGGTGTTTATTACTGCTGGGATGGGTGGAGGTACAGGCACCGGGTCAGCGTCAATAGTAGCCGAAATTGCCAAGCAAAATGGTGCGCTAACCATTGGAGTGGTCACCAAGCCTTTTACCTTTGAGGGTACCCACCGTAATAAGGTGGCTGAAAAGGGAATCATCAACTTGATGGATAAAGTTGATACCCTAATCATTATCCCTAATGACCGCTTGCTTAACATCTGCGACCAGAAGACGAGTGTCGGTAGTGCCTTCAAGATGGCTGATGAAGTCCTTTTTCACGGGGTGCAGGCAATCGCCGAGGTCATCACTGTCCCCGGATTGATTAACCTCGATTTTGCCGACGTTCGGACAATTATGAAAGATGCTGGACCGGCGTGGATGTCCATTGGCCGGGGTTCTGGACAGAACCGAGCAGTAGATGCCGCCAAGCAGGCTTTGGCCAGCCCGTTGTTGGATGTCTCCGTGGAAGGGGCAAAAAGGGTGTTGTTCAACGTTGCCGGTAACAAACTTACCCTGTTTGAGGTTAATAAGGCTGCTGAGTTCATCCGGCAGGTCGTTCACCCGCAGGCCAACGTCATCTTCGGTGTTGTGCTTGACCCCAGTATGGGCGACGAGGTCTGGTTTACTTTGATCGCTACCGGCTTTGCTACCAAGGAGGCGCTGGCTGGTATCACCCAGGAGAAAGAAATATCCCAACTTCTTAGGAGCTTAGAAGCCGAGGAGGAGCTTGATATTCCCTCTTTCTTACGGTGAGATGCTCTCTTGAGGCAACGGTCTCGCCCAGTGAGCCCGGTGCGCAATAAAATTAGCTAGAGTTTTCCATAAGAAGCGAAAGTGATTTGCCTGCCCTACATGTGCCGTAATGCTTAGTGAAGCGATAAAGGACGAGGGAATAGAAGAGAAGCTGATTATTAAAGATATTTTAGAAATTGTAAAAGAGTCTGTCTTTCCTCGCAATTTTCAGTGACCGGGATTAACTTACCCCCACTCTGGCAAATTACCCCTGAATGCCGCGTATTGCACACTTGCTTGTTTTGTTACCTCTGAGAGGATTTGTTTAATAACCTAACCGTCTAACCTGTCTGGAAGTTATTTTAACTACAAACCCTTGACTTTATTGGTTTCCTCGTCAAAAATGTGGTAGATAGAGTACTAGGTCAAGGTAAATTCCCCTATCTTAGAAGAAGGAGGTGATAACCCGGAAAAAGACCAACTGCTTCGGTGGATTTTGCTCAGGTCTCCGGGTTAAGTTAGCCTCAAAATTTGTGAAAAGCCCCTAAAATTGTCCTGCTGCCTTCTAAGCAGCGGGTCGTGGGTTCGAATCCCTCCAGGGACGCTACAAAGCTAGGGTTCCTGTCTTCTTGATTGCAGCCAGGCGAGGATTCTTACCTTAACTCTGGGAACGGTTCTTAACGCCTCAAAATGTTTTACTGCCAGCACTGTGAGCACGCACAGCATAAATAACGCTTCCCACGATCCTCCCCTTGTAGCTAGCAGATAGGCCGATGAGCCGGCTGCGCCGAACATCACCGTCCAAGCGTCGATTGCTATAAAAAGAAAACCTAAGAACGTGAAAGCAGCAAACACAATTAGCATCTCGTGTTGAGGCAGGGCTAAGAGGACGCCAAAGGTGACGGCTATTGACTTCCCACCTTTTAGTTGAAGCAGAGGAGAAAAGGCGTGCCCCAATATGGCGCTCAGTGCTACCGCAAAAACTGCTGCTTCAGGGAGCTTAAAAAACGAATGTGCCAGAAATACAAAAGGTACGCCCTTGGCTATATCCAAAAACAAAGCCAGACAGCCTGACTTGTGGCCTCCGGCTCGGAAGACATTGAATGCCCCGGGGTTACCGTCTCCATAATCTCTTATGTCTTTACCTAAGACCCACCGACCAATCCACACCGAGAAGGGGCAGGCACCCAGCCCAAAAGCGGATAAGGCTAATAGTGTGAAATAGGATACTTCCACTATACCGATAATCCTAGCTGCTTTTGTAGTGGCACCTAGTAAATCTAGGTGTTAGGATAAACTATCGCCTTGCTGCCGTCAAGTGTAGTAATAACGTGTCCGCCTTCTGAAGAAGTAGCCGGCTATCAGGCC
>Ga0315552_1001077_pt1 | contig 16696 bp, 14 predicted proteins | sample SalMarSW160170MG_2_FD_203102 | JGI IMG/M metagenome (GOLD analysis project Ga0315552, IMG submission 203102) | Salt marsh sediment microbial communities from the Plum Island Ecosystem LTER, Massachusetts, United States - Salt Marsh Sediment SW1601-70 ...
GGTTGGTATCCTCGGCGGTGCCGAGGCCGGAGAACATGCGGAAAGTCCAGACCCTGCCCCGGTAGCCGGTGGCCTGGCAGCCGCGGGTGAACGGGAAAAAGCCGGGGTAGCCGATTTCACGGTCAAAGTCCAGGTCGCGAATATCCTCCGGGGTGTATATCGGGTTTACCAGCAGGTCGGAAATGGTGGATAATCGCTTCTTTGCCAGCAGGTCAGGGGCGGTTCTGGTAACCTCGGCCTCCCATTTTTTTATCCCCTGGCGAGCATCGGCCAGCGTCTTCTCATCGAACATGGTCGTCCACCGCCCTTCAGGCCTGACGGGTGGCCTGCGTATTCGATTGCGTCCAGGTAGAACCCTTGTGGAGCGACCTTTTATTTATCTCCAGCCGCTCCGGGTTTTTGGCCAGCATAGCCTCCATTATCTGGATAACGCTGTTTACGGAAACGACGGCGCGACAGGCCAGCAGGGCGCCGAGGGCAACCAGATTGCTGCCCCCGCTGTCCCCCAGCTCAGCGGCAAGGTCGTAGGCCGGGATATAGACGATGCGTATATCCTGCCGTGCTGACGTTTCCGGAACAAGCGACTGATTGACCACAAGCAGTCCGCCGGCCTTGGTGGTCTGTTCGGACCTGGCCAGGGAAGCCGAGTTCATGGCTACGGCGATGGTGGGCCGGGAGATAAACAGCGCCCCAATGCGTTCATCGGAAATGGTGACGTTGCACCACACCGTACCTCCCCTTTTTTCGGCGCCGTACGAGGGCATGTATACCACTTCCCGGTTTTCCCGGAAAGCGGCCTCGGTGAGCAGCCGCCCGATGAACAGCACCCCCTGTCCGCCAAAGCCGCCTATGACGATTTCCTCATGCATGATGGCCCTCTTTTTTCAATGCCGCAACGGCTTCAATCACCTTGTATTCTCCGAGTGGATAATGGGGGAGCATGTTTTCCGCAAGCCATTCCATGGCCTTTATCGGCTCCACGCGCCAGTTGGTCGGGCAGGGAGAAAGCACCTCGACCAGCGACATGCCCAGATTGGCGAGCTGGACCCGGAAAGCGAGCTTTATCGCCTGCTTGGCTTTTCTGACCGCGGCCGGACTGTGCACGGCAACGCGGGCGATATACGCGGTGCCTTCCAGTGTAGACAGCATCTCGCAGACGCGGATGGGATGGCCGGCCAGAGACGCTTCCCGCCCCCCGGGGGTTGAGGTCGAGTACATGCCGGGGAGCGTGGTGGGGGCCATCTGACCTCCGGTCATGCCGTAGATGGCGTTGTTGACGAAGATGGTGGTGATATTTTCCCCGCGGGCACAGGCGTGCACTATCTCGGCGGTGCCGATGGCCGCCAGGTCGCCGTCACCCTGGTAGGTGAAGGGGACGAGGTGGGGGTGGCACCTTTTGATGGCGGTGGCCACAGCCGGGGCGCGTCCGTGGGCCGACTCCAGGCCGTCGGATTTGAAATAGTGGTAGGAATTGACCGAGCAGCCAATGGAAGCCACGCATATCGCTCTCTCTTTGATTTTCAGCTCGTCGATTACCTCGGCGACCAGTCGAAAAACAATACCGTGGCCGCAACCAGGACAGAAGTGAAAGGGATGCTCCTCCATTGATTCCGGCCGCTGGTATACTACTGTTTCCAGTTTGTTGTCTTCCAGATGAGCCACTTCAACCCTACTTTATTATTTTTTCTACGGCTTCCAGTATCTCATCGGCAGAGATGGGCACGCCGGCAAACTGATTGACCAGCGCCACCTGCGCCTCCGCGCTCATGGAAAGCCTGACATCTTCGATAAGCTGGCCGCAGCTCAGCTCCGCCACCAGGAAACGCCTAATCTTCCGTGATAAATCGGACAGGGGTTTAACGGGGAAGGGGAAAAGGGTGACGGGGCGGAATATACCGACTTTGAGGCCGTCCTCGCGGGCCATTTTCATGGCCGTCATCGCGGCACGGAAGGCGCTGCCGTAGGCGACGATGACCAGAGAAGCGTCATCGAGGTTGATGCCTTCGTAGCGTACTTCACCTTGCTTTATTTTCTCGAACTTCTGCCGCAATAACTCAACGCGCGGGCGGTAATCAACCGGGTCCATGGCAAAGGAATTGATGATGTTCTTGGGGCGCCCCACTGCTCCCGTGATGGCCCATGGTTTTTGGGGAAATTTTGTGACGGGCTGGCGCATGGTTACCGGCTCAACGGCCTGGCCGAGGAAGCCATCAGGCAGCAGCGCCACCGGATTGCGGTATTTATCGGCGAGTTCGAAGGCGAGCATGGTGAGGTCCATCATCTCCTGCACTGATGATGGGGCCAGGGTGATAATGTGATAGTCCCCGTGTCCTCCTCCTTTAGTGGCCTGAAAATAGTCGCCCTGGGCGCCGCCGATATCGCCCAGACCCGGCCCGCCGCGCATCACATTCACCACCACCGCCGGGATTTCGGCACCGGCCATGTAGGAGATGCCCTCCTGCTGCAGGCTGAAACCGGGGCTGGAGGTGGAAGTCATGGCGCGGCAGCCAGACGCCGCAGCACCGTAGACCATATTGATGGCGGACAGCTCGCTCTCCGTCTGGACGAAGACCCGTCCTTCCTCCGGCATCCGTTTTGACATGTGCTCGAGGAGCTCGTTCTGGGGGGTAATGGGGTAGCCAAAGTAGGCATGGCAGCCAGCTAATATGGCACCTTCAGCGATGGCGATATTACCGGCCATTAAAGTCTTTTCAGACACTGAAAACACCTAAAGCGAAAGCAGTCGCACGGCGACCTTATTTCATGCTTTATTGAGGCGATGTACGGTAATGGCGATATCCGGGCACATCAGGGCGCAGATGCCGCAGCCGGTGCAGTCGCGGGCTTTCCCTTCATTGACCTCGGCCGGCGTATATCCCATGCGGTTGATGTGGGAGGCGGGTCTGAGAACTTCTTTGGGGCAGAAGGCGATGCAGAGATGGCAGCCTTTACACCTTTCAGTGTCTATGACGACATAGCTTTGGTTCAGCTTAGTTGAAGTGACCATAGTGCCACCCCCCTTCACCGGCCATTATGAAGGGAAAGAATTTATCCACCCTTAATTATCGGCCCTGTGCTTTATTTGGTCAAGGGGCAAAATATGGAGGGAAAGATGTAAACTATTTAAAATCATCGTCTGATTTAAATGTATTCAGTCATTATTTTGCCTGATTACAGCAGACAGGGAAGTAAAGTCGGCTAAAAGCAGCGAAAAACCATTCATTAATATTTTTGTGGGCTCAAGAGGGGTGAATTTTTAAATTTGCATGAATTGACAGGGCAGGTGACCCGTGCCATACTATTGTCTGTCATGGACGAACTGGACCATCGTTTGCTCGCGGAGTTGACCAAGGATGCCCGGCAGAGCAGCGCGGAGCTATCCCGCAAACTGAATGTGAGCGAGACCACCGTCAGGAGGCGGATTCAGCACCTTGAGGAACAGGGCATAGTCACCTTCAGTGCCATTCTGAACCCGTCCAAACTGGGCTATAACATCATCGCCATAATTGCCCTTGAGGTGGAACTGGGTCAAATAGATAAGATTTCAGAGTCGCTGGCGAGCTGCCCGAACGTGCGCTACGTATCGCTCTGCACCGGCAACCACGATTTATTTATCGGCACCTGGTTCCACTCTTCCAGTGAGCTGACCCGGTTCGTCAAGGACTACCTGGCCGGTGTGCCCGGAATCAGAAAGAGCGAGACCTTCGTCATCCTGGACGTGAAAAAGGACGAGGTGGGCTGGCTGAGGAGCCTGGAGCAGCCGGACAGCCCGAAGTAAGCCAGCGGACACCCCCGGAAAGTTCAATAAAAGCGTTTACTTCGGCCAGGGGTGCCTGGCGATTTCCTTCTCATTGAGCTCAATGCCAATTCCCGGCTTTTTCGGCAGGTAGAGGTAGCCGTCTCTTATATCGGGCAGCCCGGTGGTGATGTCGTCGCGCCAGGGCACGCTGTCGACATCCGTCTCCATAATCTTGAAGTTGGGTATGGAGGCGCAGAAATGAGCGTTCATGAAGGTGGAAAGGTGGCTGTAGTAGTTGTGGGGTGCCGTCACCGTCTCGTACATATCGGCCAGGGCGGCAATGCGGCGCGATTCAATATAGCCGTTCCAGAGCAGGTCAATCATGCAGACGTCCATGGAGTGCTTTTCCAGATAGGGGAGATAACCTTTCATGTTGTACAGGCTTTCCCCGGAGCAGATGGGCACTCTGGTTGATTCCTTGACCTGCAGGAGCGCCTCCGGGTCGTATATATCCATTTCCAGCCACATCAGGTTGTACGGCTCCACCACCCTGGCGACCTGGATGAAGCCGTCCGTCTTGAAGTTGAAATTCAGGTCCAGGCAGAGGTCAATATCATCTCCCACCGCCTTGCGGAAGGTGCTCATCAGCCGGTCAATGGTTTTCAGTATGCCGGGGTCGATATTCTGCTCCATAGACCACAGCATGCGGGGCGGCTCTCCGGGGGTGAGTATGTTTGTCTTGAGCGCGGTATAGCCGCTGGCCGCCACCTCCTCGCCCAGGCGGGCGATATCGTCATACGTTTTCAAAGCCGGTTTACCGGGGTACAGTTCGGGGTTGCGGGTACGGTAGGTGCCGCAGTGAGACCAGTAGACCCTTATCTTATCGTAAATCGGGCCACCGAAGAGTTCATAGAGCGGGACGTTGAGTGCCTTGGCCTTGATGTCCCAGAGGGCGATTTCGATGCCGGCGATGGCTTTCTGGGCGATACCTCCGGGGTTGTGCTGGAAGCGGTGGCACATCTCGCGGTAGAGCCTCTCCACGGCCCGCGGGTCCTTGCCGATGAGGCATGGCTCCAGGTCCTTGACGCAGCCGCCGACGCCGAACGCGGAGCTGTTGTCGGTGCATTCACTATAGCCGACCAGGCCCTCGTCCGTCTCCACCTTAACGAAGGCGAAGGCCCGCCATCCCCCGTCACAGAAAATCGGTGTTACCTTGGTAATCTTCATTCTTTAATCCTCCAGAATGTTGAAATTGTGCGCTGCCGCCTACCGGAATTGACGGCATTTCTCCTCCAGGGCGCCGAGCAGCTTATCAAAGGAATCGCTGAACGCCTTCACGCCGTCCACCTGCAATTGCTCGGTAATGGCATCCAGGTCAATGCCGGTCTTTTTCAGGTCTTTCAGGACCTGCTCAGCTTCCGCTATGCCTTCATTCAGCGTGTCTCTGACCTCGCCGTGGTCAAGAAAAACGTCCAGCGTTTCCGTGGGCAGGGTATTCACCGTATCCGGCCCCATCAGTTCCTCAACGTACTTCACGTCGGAGTAGTCGGGGTTTTTGGTGCTGGTGCTTCCCCAGAGCACCCGCTGAATGCGGGCGCCACGCTCTCGCTGTCTGGCGAACTCCTCGCCAGCGAAGACCTCTTTGAAGCGCCGGTAGACGAGCTTGGAGTTGGCCACCGCCGCTTTGCCGCGCAGCGATAGCGCCTCTGCGGTGCCGAGCTTCTCCAGTTCGCGGTCGGCATATGTGTCCACGCGGCTGACGAAGAAAGAGGCCACCGAAGCTATCTGCCGCGGATTGGAACACCGGGCGATTCCGTTAAGGTATGCCCGGGAAACCGCCTCATAGTGTGCCATGGAGAACATGAGCGTGATGTTGATATTGATGCCTTCGGCAATCATTTGTTCAACGGCCGGGATACCCGGCGGGGTGGCCGGCACTTTAATCATCAGGTTGGGCCGGTCCACCAGCCGCCACAGGCGGCGCACCTCGGAGATTGTCCCATCCGTGTCATAGGCCAGTTCCGGGTTCGGCTCCAGGCTAACCAGCCCGTTCACGCCAGCGCTGGCCTCATAAACGGGGCGGAAAACGTCGGCGGCCATCTGGATATCCTCTACGGTAAGGCGGTCGTAGATGTCCATGACGCCGGCGTCAGGGCTGGATTTCAGGATGGACTTTATCGCTTCATCATAGTCCTGGCCCTGGGTAATCGCTTTGTGAAAGATGCTGGGATTGCTGGTCATGCCACTCACGCCGTCAGCCACCAGTTGCTTTAGCTGGCCGCTGGTTATCAGACCCCGCTGAATGAAATCGAGCCATACAGACTGGCCCAGTTTCTGGACTTCTTTCAGCTTTTCCATCGTCTTCCTCCTTGCTCGGAGTTATACAGTCTAAATTACAACCTCCATGCCGTCATAGGCAAGTATTGCCTCCGGATGGTCACGGGCGAATTCGTCTTCAGCGGCGATGCTCTCCCGGCCGAGGTGGGTGAAAATGATGTGGTCGATGCCGTACTTGCGGCACCAGTTCATCTGCGTCGTCATCCGGGTATGCCCGAAAAGGGCCTCGCCTCTTCTTCTCACCAGGTTGGCCTTTATCGCGGAGCCGTCGCCGATATAGTAATCGACATCGGCCAGCACTTCCGCCTTGTTTACAATATCCACCAGGTCGGAGTTATAGACCAGCGTTTTATCCTGCATTTTCACTTTATACCCGACTGCGGGACATCGTATGGAATGAAGCACGCGGTAAGCCAGGAATTTAAAACTCCCCTCCGTGATATACGTATCGGGTTCGATAACACGGCTGTTTGACGGCCTGAATTTACCATAGGCGAGCGTCTCTTCCGTCAGGTAAACCGGGATATCGGTCTGGATATCCCGTTCCAGCCATACATAGTGGTCCGGATGAGCGTGCGTTATGAGTAAGGCATCCGGCGCCAGCTCTTCCAGATTATACCGATGAAGCGTTCCGTAATCAATGAGCAATCGGTCATCATTTGAGACGATGAGCAGTGAGGAATGATACCGGTGTTTCTCGTTCGATTCCTCGATTTCCCCCTTGGTGCCCAGAAAAGTCAGCTTTAACACGGTATCTCTTTATTGCTGGCTCATTATATTTATCGCGCCGTATTTCACGAAGGCGAAGAAAACGAACAGGTAGCAGATGACGCCGGCCAGCAGTGCCTGGGCGAAGCCGAGGCCGATGGCGATGACAATGGTCAATGCCGAACCCAGCACTGACCCCACGCCGTTCAGGCCCCACATCCAGGGGATATATCTATCCATCTCAACTTCTTTCAGCGCCCTGATGCCAAGCGGAAACGGGAAGCCCATTAGAAACCCCAGAGGTACCAGCATGAGCACCATGACCAGCAAGCGCAGCGCCAGGTTGAGCCCCAGCAGCTGGTTGAAAACGAGTGGGATGAGAAAGATGTAAACGAGTGCCAGTACGGCAATGGCGATGGCGGCCGTCGCTATCCCCTTAAATATCTTGTCATGGGTCAGGCGGCCGCTGTACAGACTGCCCAGACCGGCGCCGGTCAGCAGTGAAAACAGCAGGACGGCCATGGACAGCACCGGCTGGCCGAGGTAGAGGATGAATCTCTGTATCAGTGAAATCTCAATGAGCATGAAACCGATGCCGATGAAGGCAAACAGGAGCACGGGTCGGGTTAACCCGGTCTTCGTGCTCCGGCGGCTCTTACTCTGGCCCCGCCCGCGGGAAGAACGCAGGTTCCAGTATACTGGTGGGCCCACCAGTACGAGCAGCAGCAGGACCAGAGAAAACCAGAAGACCAGCGACACCGGCTGCGGCAGCCCCGCGTCAATCTTGTAGAAGAACGGGCGGTTATCGGTAACGGTGGACAGGTCCATGCCCATTCCTCTGGCGATTTCGGCAATCTGGCGGAAGCTCACGTCTCCGCTGGCGAGGTCCTGGAGCGTCGGGTTCACCGCTCCCTCATCCTCAAGGTACGGGAAATAAGCGAGAGTGGGCTCGTAGCCCAGCTGGAGCATTTTCTCATGTCTGACCAGTGCCTCTTCGGGCGCAAACGGCGTCTTTTTCAGGACAAAACACGGATATACGCTTTGGCCCGAGCTCAGGCCAAACATGTAAATCTGCTTGAGTGCGTCGGCATTGCTGATATTTTCCTTCTCGAGAGACGCCAGCGAGATGGCCAGCAGCCGCCAGGCGGTGAAATCATCATGGGTCACCACCACGAGTCGCCCTTCCTCGGTCAGGTGGCCCCGGTAATCATGAATCGACTCCGTGGTGAACAGGAAATTTTCCGTCAGAGAATAGCCTTCAAGGCTGCGGCTGGTCTGGGTAACCGGAAGGCTGAGCATGATGATGTCGTACTTCTCCGTCTGGCGTTTGAGGAAATTCCGGCCCTCATCAACGATGACCTTTACACTGGGAAAATCGGTGAAGATGCCGCCGTTGTACCCGGCATAGTCCTGCACCATATCCACGAGGTCGGGATTCACCTCAACGGCAGTGGTCTCGCCAACGCCGCCCATGAGCGTCAGCAGCACATCTCTGCCGCCGCCGGGACCGATGACCAGGGCGTTGTCTTTTTCATCTTCGGCGAGAAAGTAGAAGGGGAAGTAGCCGGAAAAAGTGGTCTTGAGGCTTTGCACGGCTTTGTCCGGGTTTTCTAGGTCGCCGCTGAACCGGTACATCGGCGCTGTGGCGGTGCCGTCCAGATATATCTCCATGAGCTGCGGATACCGGGCATACTCAACCAGGTCGGTCCGCCCGAAGGCGCTCCACCTCGTTTCAATTATCCGCGCCGGGGAGGACTTCTCATACAGGGCGCGGTGAATATCCTTGTCGGGGTTTTTCCCGATGATGGGGATATCGCTCAGATAGGCCGCCGACGAATTGGTAATCAAAAGGATGGCGGCGATGATAAAGCCGGCCGCCGGAAATGCCGCCCGCCAGTTGACTTTCCCGGGCATTCTGCTGGCAAAGAGGAGCGCGGCCGCGCCCGCGGTTACGCCGAGGAAAAAGCCGGTGTTGACGGCGCCGAAAGCATCGAGGAAGAAGATGATGCCCAGCGAGCCGAGGGCAGCCCCGACCAGGTCGGCGCCGTAAACCCGGGCGCTTATCTCCGGGAAGGTTCGGAAAACCTCAGCCAGCAAGATGCCGGTGAAGAAAAAGGGTAAGAACAGCAGGACACAGTAAAACAGGATGTTATTCAGCGCGCTGTCCAGATAGCCAATCCGGACCATAAGTATGACCGAAATCGGTATTGCCAGCGCTATGAAGCTGGCGAACAGTGCCAGCGGGCCAAACCGGCTGTTGGGACTGGCTGGCTGCGAACGGAAGAGATAAACAAATATGCCGCCGAGGCCCAGGCCCAGCAAAGCCAGGGAAACGATAGCGAACACGTAATGATAGAGAATCAGTACTGAGAGCAGCCTGGAGAGGGCTATCTCGAAGGCCAGCATGCTGAATGAGGTGAGGAAAACCCCGATTAACAAAATCCATAATGTGCCTCTGGTCAGGCCCTTGTCCTCAGAGGCGGTATTGGTGGCTGGTGCCATATCGCTGCCTCTTTTCATGTTTCCCGGCTTAAAACGATTATAACATACTGCTCGTTGCATAAGCGTGGTCTGGCTCAATCACCGGTGGAAAGCACCGCAGGGCGAATAGCTGACATGATGTTGGCCATGCTTTATAATAGAGATTAACCCGCAACGTGAACTAAGGGGCATGAAGGAGGGAATAATGCCAGAAACGCGATTCAGAGTGATGCGAGTGGAGAATAAATCCCAGGCCCCCGCGGCACTGAGAGATCTTGAGATTGAAACTGAAGTGCTTTCCCGGGTCAATGCTGACGTGGTGGAGGCAGATTGCCAAACGGAAGACGAGATAATTGAAGCGGCACAGGATGCCGATGCCCTGCTGGTGGTCTTTGCCCCGATAACGCGCCGGGTTCTGTCGTCCCTGCCGAAATTGAAGGTGGTCGTCAGATACGGCGTTGGCTACGATACGGTTGATGCCGACGCCGCCACTGATAGCAATGTACTTGTGGTCAATATCCCCGATTTCTGCCTCGAGGAGGTATCTGACCACGCCTTGGCCCTGCTGCTTGCCTGTGCCCGGCGTCTGGTCTGGTCGACGGAGGGGGTGAAGCAGGGACGCTGGGGTGATGTCCAGCTAGGGACAATAAACGAGCCATCTCTATTTGAGCAAACGCTGGGGATAGCTGGCTGCGGCAATATCGGGCGCCGGATAGCAAAGAAGGCGCGGTGCTTCGGCCTGAAAACAATCGGCTACGACCCCTATCTGGATAAATCGGCCGCCGACAAGCACGGCATAAGGCTGGTCGGCCTTCCCGAACTGCTGAAAGAATCGGATTACGTCTGCCTGCAAACTCCTCTGAACCAGGAAACCCATCGCCTGATTGGTGAGAAGGAATTAAAGCAGATGAAGCCCACCGCTTATCTGATAAATACGGCACGGGGAGCGGTGGTGGATGAAGCGGCGCTTATCAAGGCCCTGCGGGAGAAGTGGATTGCCGGTGCCGGACTGGACGTATTCGAGAAGGAACCGATTGCGCCGGATAGCCCGCTGCTCAAGATGGACAGCGTTGTGCTCACTCCTCACTCTTCCGTGCACACGAGCACGGCGATGAAGCGGCTCAGATTGAGCGTGGCACAGGAGGCCGCCAGGGTGCTCACCGGGAAATGGCCGCGCCACCGGGTGAACAGGGGCGTGAAGCCCAAGGTCGACCTGGTAAAGGAAGATTAACGGCCGCCGCTTATTTTCCCCTCTCGCCAGAAAGCGCCTTAATCCAGCGGCGGGCGGAGGTTCACTTTTAGAACGTGCTCGCACCATCTGGCTATCGCCAGCAGGCGGTCTTCGGCTCCGGGAGGGCCGGCCAGCTGGATGGCCAGCGGAAGACGGTTCTGGCTGAGGCCGGACGGCAGGCTGATTGATGGCGCTCCCATTATGGTCCAGGGGCCCTGCATCACCGGACTTCCCGTTGAGGCTAGGCCGTGGGGCGCCGCACCCGGTATTCCCGGCGTAAGCAGGGCGTCCGTCTTGTGTAGCAGCGGCTCCATATCGGAGCGCTGCTGAAGGCGCACTTTAAGCGCCTTTTCATAATCGGCGGCAGTTACCGTCTGGCCATCTTCAATCAATTTCCTTATGCCTTCGCGATATTTATCCCCGTGTCTGGCAAAGGACTCCCGGTGGCTGGCGGCCGCCTCAAATGCCAGGATACTGCGGGCATTGTCAATTATGGTGGCGAAGCTGGGGGGCGGAATAACTTCTTCGATGGTGGCGCCAGCCTGCCCCAGGCGGGCAGCGATTTCATCAGTGTGCCGGCGCATTTCCTCGTCGGCGTGGTCATAGAAAAAGGCGCGTACCAGCCCCAGGCGGGGCGGCGACTGCTTTTCCAGAGATGCCAGGCAGTCGGGGACAGGCTCGTTGAGCGAGAGGATGTCTTTGGGGTCGTGCCCGGCAATGGCCTGGAAGACGAGCGCCGCGTCTGAAACCGTGCGTGCCAATATGCCAACGTGGTCCAGGGTCGGGCTCAGCGGCACCACACCATAAGTGCTGATTCGGCCGTACTGGGGCTTGAATCCAACGATGCCGTTATAGGCGGCGGGCCGCAGCACCGAGCCGAGGGTCTGGCTGCCCAGCGCGGCCGGGCACATGCCGGCGGCAACACCGGCACCGGAGCCGCTGCTTGAGCCTCCGGGAGTGTGCTCCGTGTTCCAGGGGTTGCGGGTGGGTGCGGGGTCCATATGGGCGAACTCGGTGGTGTGCGTCTTGCCTAGGACGATGGCGCCGGCGTCTTTCAGGCGGGCGACCGACGTGGCATCATAATCGGGAACAAAGCCAGCCCAGGCTCTGGAGCCGGCTTCGGTCTTTAGCCCTGCGGTGTAGAAAATGTCTTTGATGCCAACTGGTATGCCATGAAGCGCACCGCGCCTTTTGCCCTGCGCCAGTTCCTGCTCCAGTTGCTGTGCTGTGGCAAGGGCGCCCTCCCGGTCAACCAGTGCCCACGCTTTTATTTCATCGTCAACGGCGTCAATTCTTTCCAGGCATGAGTTGACCAGTTGCGAGGGAGTCAGCTTGCCGGAAGCTATTGCGGACGCTGCCTCGGCGACGGTAAGTGAGTACGGTTGCTTTTCAGCGGACATCTTAAAACTCCTCTCAGCAAAGCAATCGAATTAATTTCACCTGGCGGTGTCAGTCTTACGGCTCGTTTATTTTCACGGGTATGGAAAAGCCGAAAGTGCTTCCCCTGTCCTTCTGGCTCTGCACCCATATCTGACCGCCGTGCAGTTCCACCAGCTTCTTGGAGAGGCTTAGTCCCAGTCCCAGTCCTCTGGGGCGGGCCTTTTCTACCCCCAGTTGCTGATAGGGTTCAAAGAGCCTCTCCTGCTCCGCCTTGCTTATGCCGCGGCCGGTGTCCTGCACTTCAACCACCAGATAAGCCTCCTCTTTTTCTCTGGCCCTCACCGTGATGCTGCCTCCGGCCGGCGTAAATTTAATGGCGTTATTGAGCAGGTTGAGCACCACCTGCCGCAGGCGGTCTTCATCGGCCGAGACGACCGGCAGTGATGGCGGCAGTTCGGCATTCAGTTTAAGCTTGTTTTTTCGGGCCAGCGGCCGGACGCTGGCCACAATGTTGCGCAGCAATTGCCTGGAATCAACCGCTCCGAGGTTAAGATGGAGCATTCCCACTTCACCGCGTGCCAGGTCAAGCAGTTCATCGATTCGCTGGTTCAGGTTGTAAGCACCCTGGTTGATATTCTGGGCCAGCTCCCTAAGCAACCCGCTCTGCTTGATTTCTTCCAGCAATAGTTCGCTGGAGGCCAGCACCGGGGTGATGGGTGTTTTGAGTTCGTGCACGAGGGCGCGGGTGAACTCCACCCTTTTATTTATTTCTGCTTCCAGGTCCTGTCGCAGCTTCTTCTCTTCTTCAAATAATTCCCGCAGTTCTGTCTCTGATTGTTCCAGAGCCGCCAGCATACCGTTAATGGTGGCGCCGAGCCTGGAGAGCTCGTCTGAGCCGGGCACTGATACCCGCGCTGACAGCTTGCCGCCGGTGCCGATGTCGCTGACACTGCGGCTCAGGTATGACAGCCGGGAAAGAATCTGCCTCTCCAGGAGCAGGAGGGTTACCACGCCAAATGTCAGGCTGACGCCGACAATGGTCAGGATGAGGTAGGATATGGCGGACTGGCCCTGATGATAGATATCTCTGGGCGTGTCCACTCTGAGCATCAAGGCCGGGTGTCCGCTGATGTCTTTGATAAGTGTGTAGCCAGCGATGGATTGCTCACCGAGGGGCTGGACAAAAACCGGAGACGTCACCGTGATAGAGGAGCGGGCGACGGAGAAGTCGGGAGGAAGCCGGGGGTCATCGAACTGGTAAATATTTATGGAGAGGAACGTGATTTCGGCCAGTTCGTTTATCTTGGCCGCATCGAGGTAGCGTCCCATGAGCAAAGTGCCGCGAATCGGCCCTTCATCTTCGCTGGTCAGGATGGGGTGAGAAGCAATCAGCATGGGGCTTTCGGGAAGAATGATGGTGCCAGCATAGCTGCTTTCCGTGTCCTTATGGTTGACCAGAAACTCATGGCCAGCCAGATAATCGGGGATGCTCTGCGGGAGAGGTATTGCCTCTTCATTCTTCAGGTCAAATGCTTTGCTGAAAACAATCTGGCCGGCGGAGTCAGCATACAGCATCAGGTTCAGTCCCAGTCCAGTGAAGGTGCTGTCGGTAAGGTTCGACCTGATGTATTCTTCACTGGCATCAGCAATGAAAGCATAGGTGTCATCCCAGGCCGCCCAATCGGAAGCTGTTGTCTCCAGACTGGCAAGTTGCTGCGAGTAAGACGCCAGTACCCGGTCAACGTCACGATATGTGCTTTGCCCCTCCAGGTCGGCATAGCTTTCCAGCAGGATAGTGCGGGAGATAAAAAAGAGCAGTATTATTACCCCGTAGAATGTGCCGGCGATGATAAGCAGCGTCTTTCTGCGCAGCGTCATATCTTATAGCCTCTGGCAAGCATTCTAACACTGGTAACCGTGGCTATCAAGGCGGCAAGGGGATATATCGTTGGGAGTTATTCATATTATAACTCCCGGACGGGAATGAGGGCAGGTTGACGCTGGTCTGCTTGGCAGGTAAACTATCTTATCAAACAGGTGAGCGTAATAAAGTATGATCTGGTTCCGTAGGGTTATGGTCATACCCCTGGCGGTCATCTTTGTTATTCTATCGCTGCTGGTGATGCTCGCCTTCCGCGTTAATGCCACGGTTGGCAACCCGGATTTCTACGCGGAACAGTTGCAGAAAGCGGACGTATACCACTTCATTTACGATGACGTGCTCCCGGAAGCGCTGGAGGAATCCGGGATGGGTGAGGATGGCGGAGGGGCCAGCATCATCATAACGCCGCTCCAGCCTTATCTGGTTGACGTGGTCAGGCAAACGCTGCCCCCGGAATGGCTTCAGGCACAGGTTGAGCATGCTATCAATGAGGTGGTGCCCTATGTGTGGGGAGAGACGGCCACCTTCAGTATCAATATTCAGTTAAAGGACAGGGTGGAGGCTGGAGCGGGGGCAATAAAGAGCGTTCTGCACCGAGAAGATGTTTTCCCGGTGCTGTACGGGCAGCTCGTGGCATCGCTTGCCGGTGAGGTAACATCGGCCGAAGACGGGATGCCAGCCATGCTGGCCGTATCCGGGGAGGAAATGGAAACGATGCTGCGCCAGGTGCTGCCCGAGGACTGGCTGCTCGAGCAGATAGACGGCGCCGTCGATGAAGTGGTGCCTTACCTCACCAAAGAGCAGGCGCATTTCGTCCTTGAGATAGATATTACCAGGCCGCTCGATGAACTGGAGGTCGTGCTGGCCGGTTTACTGTCAAGGCAGGAAGCCTACGATAGCCTGTTTGCCGAAATGCTGGCGCCGGCAATGTCGCAGAATCTGGAAGAGCTGAGCCAGCTCCCCATTGGCGTGGAGCTGACGGAGGATGAAATCATCGCCGCTGCCAGAGAAATCATGCCACTGGAGTGGTATCAGGCGCTGGTGCATGACCTGGTCGGTCAGATATTCGCCTACCTGCGTGGGGAACAGGATGAACTGGAGTTGACCATATCTCTGGCCGACCGCAAGCCGGAGATAGCCGGGGCGCTCAGCCAGCTGGCTGATGAGAAGATAGGGAGCGCCTTTGATTCCCTGCCGGTCTGCACGGAGGCACATCTGCTGGAGCTGCTGTCGGACCCCTCTCTGGAAAATATCCTATGCCGTCCGGTGGATATATCATATCAGGAATTCAAGGAACTGGTGGGCCTGGAACCGGGCGACCTGATACAGCCTCTCATTGAAGTGGGCATACCCGATGAGTGGACTTTAACTGAAGCGGAACTGAGCCAGCTATTCGGTGGTGAAGATGAAGATAATGTTCTGAGCCAGGTTCGGGAGCTGGTGCAGGAAGGCCTGGCCTTCACCGAAGAGGACCTGATAAAAGCTATGGACACCGATGCCGTTGCTCTGGAAGATATACGGCAGCAGATAGCTGATGGCCTGACCTTCACCGAGCAGGATTTAAGGAATATGATGGGAGAGGGAGGAAATTCCGGGGCCGGCGAGCAAATGATAGCCTTTGAGCAGGTGCGTTCCAGCCTTGGAACGGCGAAAAAATGGATAAATTTTATCTGGATTGCGCCATTTTTGTTGCTGATAGCGGTCGGTGCGCTGGGTGGCCGAAGGTGGAGCAGCAAACTGCTCTGGGCGGCGGCACTGCTGGCGGTTATGGCGATTATCGCCTATATCATCTTCGGACCGGTGTTTTCCGCCACTGCGCAGCCGATGATAGACCAGACGCTTGCCACGGGGTTCAATCAGGGTGAAGGCATAACGCTGTCAGTTGCGGAGAAGGGGATTACCCTGGCGCACAATGCCATTGACAGCTTTATCAGCGGACTTAGAAATCAGGCGATAGCCATCGTAATCGCCTCGGTGGTGCTGGTCGGTGTGGGAGTGGTACTGCATAACTGGGATAAAATCCGCAGAGATTGAGCCCAGCCGGAAGACAGGGCCTGACACCATCAGCCTTGTGCCCTTTTTCTCTTCTTCGGTTCCTTTATCTGGCGACCACGCCGGCTTTTAAAGCAGCAGCGGGCTCCCCTCCGGAAGTAGCAGGAAGGGAAACAGTATTCCTGTCCTATGGGACACCAGGTAACTCGTACTCCTCTGCTGCCAGTCATTGTAATTTCCTCTTCTAGTCGGCTATTTCCTTACCTCGATTTGATGTCGGTTGGCTCTGCGCCGCCCGCCTCAGCTTTGCCCGTATGCGCGCGACCAGCTCCAGCGGGTAGAATGGCTTCCTGATGTAATCATCGGCGCCAATTTCAATGGCATCGTGCAGAGCGGTAACTTCGTCTCTGCCGGTCAGCATAATCACCGGCACACCGGATGTCTGGCGTATCAGGTCGAGCACCTGGAAGCCGTTAAGCCCGGGCATCATGATATCAAGGATAACCAGGTTCGGCCGGTGCTCGCGCATCATAGAAATTGCGGAATCGCCCCTGGTGGTGCCCACAAAGTCAAACCCTTCTTCCTCAAGTATCCTCTTGAGCAATAGCAGTATCCTCTCTTCATCATCGACGGCCATTATGCAGGTACGCTTTTTCATCGACTTCTCTCTTCTGTTGTCCTTTATTTTAGGGGCATTAATTCGACGATAGCTTGTAGCCCGCTACCTTTGGTACCGTAACCAGTTCTGTCCAGTTGGCGATGAGTTCCGGCAGAAATGAGCCTCCCCTCTCAATCAGGATATGATTGGCGGTTAGAGGTCTGCTTCGAGCCATGAATGACGGTTCCTCCACCGCGGGCGCATTAACCATATTGGCGTTGCCGTGCAGCCTGCGAAACTCTTTCATCATCTCATTGTGCTTTGGGAAAAAGGACGGATTGCGCTTCC
>Ga0315552_1001081_pt1 | contig 16651 bp, 18 predicted proteins | sample SalMarSW160170MG_2_FD_203102 | JGI IMG/M metagenome (GOLD analysis project Ga0315552, IMG submission 203102) | Salt marsh sediment microbial communities from the Plum Island Ecosystem LTER, Massachusetts, United States - Salt Marsh Sediment SW1601-70 ...
AAGCGCCCAGGCTATGACCCAGGATCACTACAGACGAAACCCCCTTCATTTTTCTTGCCATGGCTATGGCTGTTACTGCATCTTCGATCGTTTCCTCATATAGAGTAAGGGTTGAGCCATCCATCTGTTCCCCGTAGATTTTTGTCCGTTTATCATACCGGAGGGTGGCTACCCCGTGGTTCGCCAGACCGCAAGCCAGGTCACAGAAGATCTTGTTGGGTCCGATGGTCTCATCCATATCATTGGGTCCGGAGCCATGAACCAGAACCACCAGTGGAAAGGATTCTTTTCCTTCCGGGAATGTTACTTTTCCGGGAAGGCGGTATTCACCCGATACAATTTCAATCTCCTCAAGACGGTAATTCGCCGGATCATCGTATGCAGGTGGTTGATATTTCTTTTCCGCTTCGACGGGAGTAAAGAAGAATTCGGCAATTTTGATTGCAGTATCGAAAACAATTCTGATGGTCAGGTCCATCTTTTCAAAATGACAATCCAGGTGCACGATATCGTAACCATGACTCTGTTCGGTTCGGGTACCGTAATGCTCCCTGAAAGTGCCAGCCTGAATATTCACGGTTTTCCAGAATTCTCCCAGTTGTGCAGGAGAAACCTGTCCGCGCACCGTTTCATCAAACATATCAGCTGCCGTATCGTATTGTCCTGTTTTCAGTAAGGAAAGAAAGTCCGTTGCCAGCAGGGTGTGTTGATCGGTAACCTGTGCTTGCGATACGGAAAACACGTGAACAAGAATAAAAAGAAGCACCCATCTGATCTTCATTCCTTTTCTTTTCATCTCTCCCTGGTAATTATTTTCCAAGATTCCGTTCACCTTACAGTTTACTCTCCTTTACCGTATAATTTACGTTTCTCTCTTTGAGGTAAGTCAGTATAAACCGGAAATTCTCCTCACTTTCTCCCACATATTCCGGGGGGCAGATTCCTTTTCTGCTAAAGCTCCCTTCCAGCAGCAGGTTAGCGACACCGGTACAGGTATAACCGGTAGTCCGTGCCATTGAAATGGTATTGGTTTTTCGGTCAAACCGGTCAAAAAGTTCATAGCTTATTTTTTTACCTGATCCGGTGATGATAACGCGCATGACGGTAAAATCTTCTTCTCCCGGTTTCAGTTTCCACTTTGGAAAGAGCAGCCTTGAGGTAAGTTCGATGGGGCGGATTTTTTTCCCACCCACATCGATCTCTTCATAGGAGAAAAAACCACTTTCACGAAGGACCCTGAGGTATTCGATACAACCGGGATACCGGAGTGTTTTCTCGATCATGTTCGGTATGTTCATGGTTCGCAGGAGGCTGCGGAGTCCATCAGAATTCCACGCTTCCAGTGTCCCGATTTTTTCAAAGTAAACCAGTTCAGGGTCTGAAAGGGCTTGCTTCACTATTAGTCCCCCATTCTCGATGTATCTTGCAGGCCGTACATACTCTTCAATGACATCAATGGGAGAAAATACTGCCTTGTATTCAAAGGGCCATTCCCGCTCAAACGGTAACCCCCCAACCAGGCATTCATACCGGTCCACATCCATGTGATGGTTGTGGTACCCCAGGATGATATTCCCCATTCCGGGAGCTATACCACAATCGACCACCACCGTAACGTTGTTCTCACGTGCTGCCTCATCCAGGATAAACGGATCCTGGGGGAAAAAGGAGATATCAACCATGTTTTTACCGGCTTGAATAACATGTTTCACCGTATTAAAGCCCATAAACCCAGGTACTGATCCGATAACCAGGTCAAATCCCTCGACAGCCGCTTTTATTGAATCGCCGGTATGCAGATCCCTGTTAACGGTTTTGATGTTATGTTCTTCGCTCAGCTTATCCAGGGCTTCCTGGTTAATGTCCACTGCTGTAACATCATACTGATTATTCAGGTCAATGGCGATGGCATTTCCGACCAGTCCTGCTCCCAGAACTACAATTTTTTTCTTTTCCATATCGTGTTATTTTGAACTTATCCCAGGATCACACCGATTATGGTGGCAGAAAGCAAGGAAGCCAGGGTCCCTGCCAGGAGGGCTCTCATGCCAAGTTGTGATAGCATCACCCGTTTCCCTGGTGCGAGTGATCCGATACCTCCGATCTGGATACCGATGGATGCAAAATTGGCAAATCCACAGAGCATATAGGTTGCCATGATAATCGATTTTTGTGATACGAAGGCGCCTGCTTCTTTCAATTCCGAAAGGCTTATGTATCCGATAAATTCGGTCATGATGATCTTCTCACCAAGCATTCTTCCCACCAGTGTAATGTCTTCCCTGGCAACACCCAGGACCCACATCAATGGGGCGAAGGCATACCCCAGCAAAAATTCCAGTGAAAGTTCCTCGTACTGTCCTTTTGTTACTCGCTCAATGATTTCATTCAGGGAAGTAAGGTCTCCGATTTTATCCAAAATATAATTAAACATGGCAATGAAAGCAACGAAAACCAGAAGCATGGCAGCGATATTCACTGCCAGGCGAAGGCCTTGCCCGGTGCCATTTGATATGGCATCCAGCACATTTTTCCCGATCCGGTCTTTTGATACCTCAACTTCTTTTTCGATCTTTTCGGTTTGAGGAAGCAGGATTTTGGAGATTACCACCACACCCGGGGCTGCCATGACAGAGGCCGTCAGCAGGTGCTTGGCGAACAGGACACGCTGGACCGGATCATCACCTCCCAGAAAGCTGATGTATGCTGCCAGAACACCGCCGGCAAGGGTTGCCATTCCCCCTGACATCACGAGTAACATTTCCGAGCGATTCATCCTCTCCAGGTATTCCTTGATCATCAGTGGGGACTCGGTCTGACCAAGAAAAATATTACCGGCAACGGAAAGGCTTTCAGCTCCGGAAAGCTTAAGCAACCTGGTCATTACCCAGGCCATTCCATACACCACTTTCTGAATGATCCCGTAGTAAAACAGGACGCTGGTTAATGCCGAGAAAAAAATGACGGTTGGTAAAATGGTAATGGCAAAGTTGAGGAGTGGTTCTTCAATCTCCCCGGTTGATATGGATTTGAAAAGGAACTTTGTTCCCTCCAGGGTAAAGTCAACAATTTTCACGAATACCTTGCCACAGAATTCGAAGAAAACCTGAATAAACGGGACCTGTAACACTCCGATGGCAAGCAGAATCTGAATCGCTAATCCAATGAACACGACCCGCCAGGAAATGGCTTTCCTGTTTGTGCTGAAGAGCCAGGAAATAAGGATTAAAACGAGCATGCCAATCAGCCCCCTGATCAGGGCTATCAGTGTAAATCCCTGATTCACCGACTCATCCGTTAACAGGATGGCTTTGGGTCCGGTGCTCTTTTTTGTATCCTCAATGCCGGTTTCCACGACAGTGGAAAGCATATCGCTGCCAGCAATGGAATCATCAACCAGGATCCTGGCATTCCGCCTCACGGAAGTTTCTGAAGTGTCTTGAGAGAGAAGGGAATCGGGTATGAATAGGATCAATAGTAAAACCAGAAATATGCACCGTTTCATCCAGGGAAGTATTAATCTTTTTTCCTGCGTTTTAACTCATCTCTGATCATGGAAGCTTTTTCATAATTTTCCTTAGTGATCGCCTCTTCCAGCATCTCTTTAAGCTCCTTTTCGGATTGTCCTTTCAAATCCAGGTCGACAAGGGGGTTTTCCCCTGAAGGGGAAGGTTCATACTTTTCTTCGTCGGCTGAATCATCATCTGATTCGTTTTCAATATCCAGTACAATTCCGGATTGCGCCATGATCTCCTCTGTTGTATAGATCGGGCACTTGAACCGTAAAGCGAGAGCAATGGCATCGGATGTTCTGGCATCAATGGTCACTTCGTGATCCTTGTAAACACAAACCAGTTTTGAATAGAAAACCCCTTCTTCCAGGCGATATATATTCACCTCAATCAGTGATATATCGAATGCGGTGGCAAAACTAAGAAACAGATCGTGGGTTAAGGGACGGGGAGGGTTGAGCCCCTCCAGCTGAATGGCGATGGCTTGCGCCTCAAAACCTCCGATAATAATGGGTATCCTCCGATCACCATTCTCCTCGGTCAATACCAATGCATATGCTCCGGATTGCGTCTGACTGTAAGAAATTCCTAGGACATTCAATTTGATCTTATCCATACTAAAAAAAATAAAGGAAAGATTCTCCCTTCCTGCTTGGCACCTACAAATATAATGAAATCATCGTTATCTGAATTTTGTATATCCATTTAATTTTATATTTTTGCAGTCCGAAAGTTTTGCACCTGTAAACAATACCATAATGTATGCAATAGTTGATGTAGCAGGACAGCAGTTTAAGGTAGAGAAAGACCAGAAGATATATGTCCACCGTCTGGAAGGTAAAGAAGGGGATGTGGTTGAATTTGACCGTGTGCTGCTTATTGAAGATGGAGATAAAATCCTGATCGGGGAGCCCATTATTCAAGGAGCACTTATTTCAGGAAAAATCATAAGCCACCTTAAGGGAGATAAGGTAAAAGTATTCAAGAAAAAGCGAAGAAAAGGATACCAGGTGCTTACAGGTCACAGACAATACATGAGCCAGATACTCATTGAAGAGATCCTTGAAAAAGGAGGAGTAAAGAAAGCACCGACAAAAGAGACCGAAGAAAAGCCGAAGACTAAACCAAAAGCCGCAGCAAAAAAACAACCTGCTCCGGCTAAGAAAAGCACTGCAAAAACCAGCCCGAAAGCTCAAACAAAAGCGAAAGCTGCTGGAAAAAAACCGGCAACCACAGCTGGAGGAGCCGGTAAGAAAACCGCAACAAAAAAGGCAGCTCCAAAAAAAGGTGGTGATTCGAAAAAGAAGACAGAATAAATCCCTTTTGACAACTAAAAGATTGTAACATGGCACACAAAAAAGGAGCAGGAAGTTCACGGAATGGGAGAGAATCAGAAAGCAAACGGCTTGGCGTAAAACTCTTTGGAGGGGAGATAGCAAAAGCTGGAAATATCATTGTTCGTCAAAGAGGAACAAAACATAATCCGGGTGAAAATGTTGGAATAGGAAAAGATCATACCCTCTTTGCCCTGATCGACGGGGAAGTTACCTTTAGAAAGAAGAGGAATAATAAATCCTATGTTTCTGTTGTTCCCATTTCCAAATAGAACAATACCATACCAAGGCATCACTCCTGTTTTATTTGCTGCAATAATCAGCAATTAATTCAGGAGTTTTTTATTTTTACATAGTGAAGTCCGTACCTGCCGGAAAAGCAATTCCCGGGATATGGATTTTCATCAAGAAATCAGTATTTCCAAACCGAAACAGCTTAAAAATGCTTACCCTAAAACAGATTGAAGAGAATCAGCAGTTCATCATAGATCGCCTTGCCGTGAAAAAATTCGACGCAAAAAAGATCATTGGGGATCTTCTTGCTAAGGATAAACAACGACGTGCAAACCAGCAAATCTTAGAGAGTAAGCAAGCTGAAATAAATACCATATCAAAAGAAATTGGGAAACTGATTGGTGAGGGAAAAACCGGAGAGGCGAATGAAATAAAAGAGAAAACATCACAGCTGAAAGAAGAGATCAGGTTGCTTCATCAGGAGGTAGCGGTTGCAGAAAAGGAGATCCAGGAGATGCTTTTGCAAATCCCTAACGTTCCTCATCCACTGGTACCTTCCGGAGAGGGTGAGAAGGACAACCAGGTGGTCAGAAGCGGAGGAGACATTCCCGTTTTGCCGGAGAATGCCTTGCCGCACTGGGATCTGGCAGCAAAATATGATATCATTGACTTCGATCTGGGAAACAAATTAACGGGAGCCGGGTTCCCCGTTTATAAAGGAAAAGGGGCGAAACTTCAGAGAGCACTGATCAACTATTTCCTGGACGAAGCCGAGAGGGCAGGATACACCGAAGTCCTGCCTCCAATCCTTGTCAACGAGGACTCCGGGTTTGGCACCGGACAGCTTCCCGATAAGGAAGGGCAAATGTATCATGTTCCCTCTGAGAACTTTTACCTGATTCCAACTGCTGAAGTCCCTGTAACCAATATATACCGGGATGTAATCCTTACCCCCGAAGATTTTCCGGTTAAAAATTGCGCTTATACTCCCTGTTTCAGAAGGGAAGCCGGTTCATATGGAAAAGATGTGCGCGGACTGAACCGACTGCACCAGTTTGATAAGGTCGAGATTGTTCAAATACAACATCCGGACCTCTCCTACAATACGCTGGAAGAGATGGTACAACATGTTGAGGGACTTGTCCAAAGCCTCGGCCTTCCATACCGCATACAGATCCTTTGCGGAGGAGATATATCCTTCACTGCTGCATTAACCTATGACTTTGAAGTATTTGCAGCAGCACAGAAAAAATGGCTTGAAGTCAGCTCGGTATCCAATTTCGAATCCTTCCAGTCCTCCCGGATGAAACTCAGGTTCAAGGAGAAGGGTGAAAAGAAGACACAACTGGCACATACGTTGAACGGCAGTGCATTAGCCCTACCCAGGATCGTTGCCGCGATTTTGGAGAACAATCAAAGTGAGGAGGGGATCATTATCCCTGACGTATTGGTCCCTTATACCCACTTCAATCTGATCAGGTAAAAGAGGATTTCCATATCCTTTTGATATTTCGTAATATTACCGTTCAAACTCAGATCTTTGAAGATGAAGAAGGCTAATTTGATGATCGGCCCATTGTTAATCCTGTTATTTATGCCTGCCTGTAATGAACCTGCTCCTTCTCAGTTGAGCCGCAGGGTTGACAGCCTCTTGCGGGAAGTGGATTCCCTCAACCATAAGATCATTGCTGCTAATCTCGACAGTATACATGATCTGTTTACCAAAATTTCTTCAGAGCATGCATTCCTGTCGGAAAATCTTGAGAAATTTCCTGGCATGGATCTCAACAGAGAGCGGTACATGCAGTTAGATAGTGTCACCCTGATAATTGGATTCTGCCTGGATGCCTGTAATCATTTTTATTCTGAGCTTTCGGTTACGGAGAACCAACTTGAGACGATTATGGAAGAGATTGAAGAAGGTGAAATCCCGGACTCCACGCTCAGCAATAAAATGGAACGGGAATCGGTTTTGCTCGATGATTTGACCGAAAGGGTAATGCTTCGAATGGAATTATTGCAAACCCAGCTAAGCATTTATCGGGATATTCAGCCGGACATTGAGCGTTATGTTGAACAACTAAGTATAAAACAACCCGTTGAATAAAGCCCGTCCGCGACCCTTGATGAAGGAATAATGAGTGATCAAAAGAAAGCATATCTCTATGCCGGCTTAGCCATTTTTTTCTGGTCTACTGTCGCTTCTGCATTTAAAATTGCATTACGGCATCTGGATTATCTCCACCTGCTGCTTTTTGCCTCCCTCACCTCAACATTTCTTTTATTCCTGATGCTTCTTGTCCAAAAAAAGATTCACATGGTCCTGAACTCCTCATTATCAGACATCAGCCGGTCCATGTTATTTGGCTTACTGAATCCTTTCCTCTATTACCTGATTCTCTTTAAAGCCTATTCCCTCCTTCCGGCACAAGTGGCACAGCCGTTGAACATGGTCTGGCCAATTGTCCTTGTTTTCCTTTCGGTCCCACTGTTGAAGCATACGGTGAAAAAAAAGAGTTATCTGGCGCTGATTGTCAGTTTCATCGGTGTCTATTTCATCTCATCGCAGGGGACCTTCTTTCATCCGGGTAAATCAGATACGCTGGGTGTAATCCTGGCACTTGGCAGTTCCATTATCTGGTCCCTATTTTTTATATACAACGTCAGAGATCCCCGTGAGGAAGTGGTGAAGCTGTTTTTGAATTTCCTGTTTGCCACCCTCTACATTTTCTGTTTCATTTTCCTGTTTTCAGACTTTTCATTGCCCGGGCTCAAGGGATTGCTTGCTGCTATCTACGCGGGATGTTTCGAAATGGGCATAACTTTTGTATTGTGGTTAAAAGCGCTCAGGTTTACAAAATCAGCCGATCAAATCAGTAATTTTGTTTACCTGGCTCCATTTTTTTCTCTGATTTTTATTCACATCTTTGTCGGAGAAAACATATACAGCACGACAGTAGTTGGTTTAATTTTAATTGTTGGAGGAATAATTATCCAAAGAATCCGTTTTCCTGTAAAGCATTAATCAAAGCATATAGAGATGAAAAAAAATAGTATCGCGCGTGGTTTTTTGTTGATTATTATGCTCTTTTGCGCGTTCTTTCTTGCAGGTTGTGAGAAAGATAACGGGGATAACCTGAACAGCGACATTGATGCAAGAAATGAATTATACACACTGATGAATGAATGGTATTACTGGTATGATGTTATGCCTCAGGTTGATAAAGAGCTTTATAAAGATCCATACGAACTGTTGGAAGCCATGCGCTACCTGCCGGATGACCATTACAGTTTTGTCGCACCGCGCGAGTACATTGAAAATATGCTGGAAGGAAAATACATCGGATATGGGTTCGCCCACAGGAAAGATTCCGAGGGAAACTCACGGATTCTTTATGTATATAAGGATTCCCCATTGTATCCCCATGGAATTCGCAGGGGTTATATCATTACCAAAATAAATGGCATTACACTCGATGCAAGCAGCAATCTTTCAGCGCTGCTTGGTGCAAACGAAATAGGGATTACAAACACCATCGAATTCAAAAGCCTCACCGACTCGATTTTCGAACTTACGGTGGCAAAGAAAGAGATACAGAAAAACTCTGTCATCCATTACGACACCCTTGATGTGAATGGGAAAACCATCGGACATATGGTGTATGAGGAATTCATTCAACCATCCTATGATGAATTTGATGAAACCTTTGCCTGGTTTAAGTCAGCCGGTGTTGAGGAGATGATCGTAGATCTCAGGTATAATCCCGGAGGGCTTACTGATGTATTGACATACCTGGCAAACCTGATCACCGGTCCAGGCACCGACGGGCAACTGTTTCTTTCATATCAGCACAATAATAAAAAAACGAATTATAACGTTGACATTCTCTTTGAACAACAGGCCAGTTCGGTGGATGTCAACAGGGTGGTTTTTATCACCTCCCCGGGAACAGCCTCCGCCAGTGAAGCACTCATCAATTGCCTTTCTCCTTATATCGACGTAAAAACAGTTGGAGATTCAACCTACGGAAAACCGGTTGGGATGTACGTTTTTACTTATAGTGACTGGGCATTTCTACCCATCGTCTTCAAAATAGTGAATGCAAACGGGATGGGGGATTATTTTTTCGGTATTCCCCCTGACTGTGAATGCCCTGATGATATTACCAGGAGTTTCAGTGATCGTGAAGAGGCTTGTTTGAAGGAAGCGCTCTATTATATTGAAAACGGCAGTTTTTCCGGCAGAAAGTATGCAAGAAGGTTAATTCCTGAGAAAAAGCCGGATTATAAGGACTTACTCAGGAAGAAATACCTTCAATAACATCTGTAATCGTTGAACACAGAACGGATCATTTTAGGGATTGATCCGGGTACAACTGTAACCGGATATGGAATTATCAGGACATCTGGAAACAAAGCTGAGCTGATAACACTGGGGATAATTGAACTGCAGAAGGTCAACGATCACTATACCAAGCTGAAAATGATTTTTGACCGTGTTCTTCAACTCATTGATGAATACCATCCGGATGAGCTTGCCATTGAGGCACCCTTTTACGGCAAGAATATTCAATCCATGCTAAAACTAGGCAGGGCACAGGGAGCTGCTATATCGGCTGCTTTATCCCGTTCAATTCCCATTTTTGAATATGCACCACGGAAAATCAAGCTGGCGATTACCGGAGTGGGAAGTGCTTCAAAGGAGCAGGTTGCCACGCTACTTCAAAAGATCCTCAATTTTCACGAGGATCCCCGCTTACTCGATGCCACGGATGGCCTGGCTGCTGCAGTCTGTCATTTCTTTCAGAAAACGGTCCCTTCCCGGGAAAAGGGATATCACTCATGGAAAGAGTATATCCGGAAGAATCCCGGACGGTTAAAGAAGTAACCTGGAAAGCGGTTTCTTTTTTTACGGTAGAAAAATTGTCTGCCGGATCCGTTTATTCAGCAAGCGCATCCCTGATTTTTGCTGCAATTTCCTGAAACTCTTCCTGGCTCAGATTGAGCTTGGGTCTTGAAAAACTGATATCCGCTTCCGAATTTATCGGGATCAGGTGAATATGGGCATGAGGAACCTCCAGACCCAGAACAGCAACACCGATCCTTGCACACGGTATCACCTTTTCGATTGCCCTTGCAATCCTTTTTGAGAATATCGTCATTCCGGCAAGAAGATCATCATCCAGATCGAACAGATAATCAACCTCGTTTTTAGGAATGACCAGAGTATGACCTTTTGCCAGAGGATGGATATCTAAAAAAGCATAAAACTGCTCATCCTCAGCAATTTTATAGGAGGGTATCTCTCCCTGAACAATTTTAGTAAAGATGCTTGCCATGGCTGGAATAATCGTTTATTTATCTGGAAATACTAATAATTTCAAATGTCATCAATCCGGAAGGAACATTGATCTCCACGATATCTCCTACTTTACGACCGAGCAGTCCTTTGGCGATGGGTGAATTGACAGCCAGCTTGCCGGCTTTCAGATCGGCTTCCGATTCTGAAACCAGGAGGTATTCCATGACCAGGTTATTCACCAGGTTTTTGATCTTTACCTTATTGAGAATCTGCACTTTCGATGTATCGATCCGCGATTCATCAATAATCCTGGCTTTCGAGATCATCTCCTCAAGTCTGAATATCTTCATTTCAAGCATTCCCTGTGCCTCTTTAGCAGCGTGGTATTCGGCATTTTCAGCAAGGTCTCCTTTTTCCCGTGCGTCAGCAATCAATCGGGAAATGGCCGGACGTTCAATAGAGGTCAGGTAATCGAGCTCCTCTTTCAGTTTATCCAATCCCTCTTCTGTAATGTATGAAATCTCTGGCATAGTAGTCTCTTCTGGTGAAACGATGTAAAAACAAAAAGAATTCCGACAATAGGAACTCTTTCACCCTGCAAAGGTAAAAAAAATAAACAAATAACTAAACCTTAACAGCAGGAAAGAGAGTCAGGTAGGGAATTCCGGATAATCTTGGTCAGAACTCTTTTCTATTAATAATTTCAGAAAGAATAACCGCCTTCTTCAGGTCAAATTCTTTTATGATTTTATCCAGTTCACTCTCTTCCTTGCTGGTGTCATAGGGTTTGGTCAAATCCTCGGATGGTTGATGTTCCTGATCATCTGTTATCATTTCCTCTTTGAATCTAATATCGATTCTTTCGTCGAGGGGAGATCCCTCATCAAAGGCAGAAACGCCCTCTTCAATGATCTTCTCCAGTTCACTCTGCACCGGTGGTGTCTCGGGTGTAGTGATTGTCATCTGGTCGGACATTTCAGTGTCAGGTTCCCTGCTATCCTGCTCAAATAACTGAAATGGATCAATAACATCTGTTTCCCCTTTTAGGGGCATTTGGGCTGCAGCTTTCTGTTTCCTTTTCCTCGCCACCGTGGTTATGATTAACACGATAACCGCAAGAACGATATAAAATATTGTGCCAATGTTGTCTTCCATAATTACCTTCTCCTTTTTCTAAAAAGCCGTTTAAGAAATGGTTCTTTTTTTCTTTTATTGTTTTTCTTTGCCTCTCTTTCTGACTGATTCATTCGTTCCTGAACCTCTTTTGTCTGAATTTTAAACCGGTGTTTCAACTCTTTTTTGCGCGCTTTTTCATACGCATTATCTTGTTTCTTCTCCACTTTCTCCGTTTTTGCCACAGCTTTTCGGACCTTTCGTGAAGGCCGTTGAGCAGCCAACGCCAGGGGAATAATCAGAACGATCAATAACAACAGAAACCGTTTATGAATGATTTTCATTATTTTTGTTCTTTAATTTTAGAACGCACGATGGCTGTCATTATTACCATATCAAAAATAAGGAATTTTTTTTTAATCCTTCTAATGAGTTCACTGCTTATTGCCTGTGAGGAGGAGAAGCAAAAAATCATTCCCCAAACCTATGTGAATTTTTCCATCCGGTTAGATGATCCGCAATTCATCGCGTTAAACTCGGTCGGGAATGCAGTGGTTATCACCAGCAGCTACGACGGGAGCAATTCAGCCGGATACGATAACAACGGAATCATTCTTTACCGTGCATCACAAGATGAGTTTTATGCATTCGACCGGACCTGTACCTATGACGTTGAAAAAAGCATTGCAGTAGAGATCGATGAATCAGGGATTATGGCAGTGTGTCCCGAATGTGGATCAACCTATGTGTTGCCAAATATCGGATTTCCCACGAAAGAGAGTCCTTCGAAATACGCACTTCATCAATACCAGACCAGTTTCGACGGTCTGTATGTGCATGTCTTTAATTAATAACGGTAGTGATCCGGTTTGAACGGTCCGTTTACCGGTACACCGAGATATTCAGCCTGCTCCGGTGTTAGTTGGGTGAGTTTTACTCCGATCTGGTCGAGGTGCAACCGGGCAACTTCTTCATCCAGCTGTTTGGGTAACCGGTAGACATCGATCTCATAATCGTTGTTCCATAAATCAATCTGAGCCAATGTCTGGTTTGAGAATGAATTACTCATAACAAAAGAGGGATGACCTGTAGCACATCCCAGGTTAACCAGTCGTCCTTCAGCAAGAATAAAGATGGAGTGCCCATCGGGAAACAGGTACTCATCGACCTGTGGTTTAACATTGATCTTCTTTATTCCGGGCCATTCTCCCAGTTTTTCAACCTGTATCTCATGGTCGAAATGACCAATATTGCATACAATGGACTGGTCCTTCATCCTTGCCATATGCTCAGCGGTTATCACATCTTTGTTACCGGTAGCCGTAACAAATATATTTCCCTCATCCAGGGTATCTTCAAAGGTTTTCACTTCGTATCCTTCCATCGCTGCCTGGAGAGCACAAATGGGATCGATCTCGGTAACAATCACCCGTGCTCCATAGGATCTCATCGACTGGGCAGAACCCTTTCCAACATCACCATAACCACATACCACCGCAACCTTTCCGGCAAGCATCACATCCGTGGCACGTTTAATTCCATCGGCCAAAGATTCCCGGCAACCATACAGGTTGTCAAATTTTGATTTGGTAACTGAATCGTTCACATTGATTGCGGGGGCAAGAAGTTCCCCAATCTCCTTCATTTGATATAACCGGTGAACTCCCGTAGTGGTTTCTTCCGAGATCCCCTTCAGTTCAGCTACGGCTCTGTGCCATTTCGTCGGATCTTCATCAAGCAGGGTTTTCAACCGCCTGATAACCACAGCCTCCTCTGTGCTGGATGGTTTTCGCTTCAGGAATTCCGGGTTCACTTCCGCCTTATATCCCTGATGCAACATGAGCGTGGCATCACCTCCATCATCCACAATCAGGTTTGGTCCTTTGCCACCCGGGAAAGAAAGAGCCTGAGCAGTGCACCACCAATACTCCTCCAGGGTTTCACCTTTCCAGGCAAATACCGAAATCCCTATTTTGGCAACTGCAGCAGCTGCATGATCCTGGGTTGAAAAAATATTACAGCTTGCCCATCTGACATCAGCACCCAATTCCACAAACGTTTTTATCAATACGGCGGTCTGTATTGTCATATGCAGGGACCCTGTGATCCGGGCACCTTTCAGGGGTTTGGAGGCAGAGTATTTCTGCCGGATAGAGAGTAATCCGGGCATCTCCTTTTCCGCTATCTCAATCTCCTTAAATCCCCAATCAGCAAGGCTGATGTCCTTGATCTTATAAGGTATACTTTCCACTGATGTTATTTCCATTTTTGTGATTATTTGCCCGACAAAGGTAATAAATATAAAGTAAATATTCCCAACTGTCAGGTAAAAGGGGAGGGATTGCTACGCACAATCCCAAAACAGATTATCCTTCTGCAGAGAGGATATCCTGGGCTATAGTTTTATCCTTTTTTAATTGCTCAACAAGATGTTCCACGCTGGAAAATTTCACCTCATCCCGGATCCTGCCGACAAAACGGACCTGTACATCCTTTCCATAGATCTGGTGTTTGAAATCAAAAATATGAACTTCAATACTTTTTCCATTCTCTCCATTACTAAGGGTAGGACGTAAACCGATATTTAACATGCCGTTTAAGGTTTTGTCATCCAGGTTAACATACACAGCATAAACCCCATCTTTGGGTATCAGTTTATACCGTTCCTTCGGCAAAACATTGGCTGTAGGAAAACCAAGGGACCTGCCAATTTTTTTCCCTCCGATGATGGTTCCGTTAAGGGAATAATGATATCCCAGCAACCGGTTTGCAAGAAGGATATCACCTGAATTCAACGCTTCCCGAATACGGGTTGAACTCACGTTTTGATTATCCACCACCCGGGCGTCAACCTGTTCAACCTCAATCTTGTATCTGCCAGCCAGGGATTTGAGGGTTTCAAAACTCCCCTCGCGGTTTTTTCCGAAATGGTGATTAAAACCGACAATCAGGTGCTTTGCCTTCACCTTCCCAACAATGATCTCTTTAATGAACTTTTCGGAAGAATAGTTGCTCAATTCCCGGGTAAAGGGAACAATGATAAAATGATCCACTCCCTTTTTATCAAACAACTCTCGTTTCTCCCTCAGGGTGCTTAAATATTTCAAACCTGCTCCTTCCGGAGTCAAAAACAGTCTTGGGTGCGGCCAGAATGTAACCACGACACTTTCGCCTTTCATTTCCTTTGCCACAGCAAGCAACCTGCGAATTATGGCATCATGACCACAATGAACACCATCAAAAACACCAACAGTTACCACTGCATTAGGAATAGTCAGCTTCTCCAGATCTTTATGTATTTCCACCTGTCGTTATTATAAAATAAATGGTACACAAAATTAGAATAAAGGTTGCCAAAAAAAAATTGATTAAGAAAAACGATACCTTTGTTTCCTGATACCAGACATAATCTCATCGATGAAAACACCTGATCTTGTTAGGAATGATCCGTGGTTAGAACCCTTTACCAACGTGATAAACCGGCGTCATGAGAATGTCCGGGCAAAAGCGGTTGAGTTGGGTGGATCCGGCAGTCTTAAGGAGTTTGCCTCCGGCCATCTCTTTTTTGGGCTTCACAAGGAAGGAAAAGCATGGGTATTCCGGGATTGGGCCCCGAATGCCAGCAAGATATATCTCATCGGAACCTTCAATCAGTGGGAGGAACATGAAACATTTTCATTAACCTCAATTAAAAACGGGAACTGGGAGATTTCCCTTCCATTGGATCAGGTTCGGCATGGTGATCTGTACCGGTTATCGATTCACTGGGAAGGAGGAAAGGGCGACCGGATCCCCTCCTACGCAACACGTGTGGTTCAGGATCCGGAAACGTTGATTTTCAGTGCCCAGGTATGGGATCCCGAGGAACCATTTGCCTGGAGAAATCGGGATTTCTCACCCCTCTCCAGGCAACCTGTCATCTATGAGGCACATGTTGGAATGGCAACGGAAGAAGAAAGAATTGGCAGTTTTGAGGAATTCCGGACCCGGGTTCTTCCTGACATTGCCAGAGCCGGGTATAACGTGGTTCAATTGATGGCAATCCAGGAACACCCGTACTACGGATCCTTCGGATACCATGTTTCCAGCTTTTTCGCTTCATCCTCCAGGTTTGGAACCCCGGATGACCTGAAAAAACTAATCGATGAGGCGCATGAACAGGGACTTGCTGTTATCATGGACCTGGTGCATTCACATGCTGTAAAGAACGAAAATGAAGGCCTCGGGAAATTCGACGGTTCACCATACCAGTACTTTCATGATGGATACCGCCGGGAGCACGTGGCATGGGATTCCCTCTGTTTTGACTACGGAAAAAACGCTGTATTGCACTTCCTGTTATCAAACTGCCGGTTCTGGATTGAAGAATACAAATTCGATGGCTTCCGGTTTGACGGGGTAACCAGCATGCTCTACCTGGATCATGGATTATCCCGGGACTTCACATCATACCATGACTATTATGATGGCAACCAGGATGAAGATGCCATTACCTACCTTACGCTTGCAAACCAGCTTATACACGAGGTTAATCCGGGCGCTATCACCATTGCTGAAGAGATGAGTGGAATGCCAGGCCTGGCTGCACCCTTTGAGGCCGGAGGAATGGGTTTTGACTTCCGGCTCGCCATGGGGACCCCTGATTTCTGGATTAAGGTCATTAAAGAGGTCCCTGACGAAAAGTGGAATGTATCGCAAATCTATCACGAACTTTCGGGCCACCGTGCGGATGAAAAAACCATCGGATATGCTGAATCGCACGACCAGGCACTGGTGGGGGATAAAACGATCATCTTTCGCCTGATTGACAAAGAGATGTACTGGCACATGTCAAAAGAGGATCAGAACCTGATCATCGACCGTGGAATGGCACTGCATAAAATGATCAGGCTGGTTACCATTGCTACGGCAGGCGGAGGATACTTAAACTTCATGGGAAATGAATTTGGTCACCCGGAATGGATCGATTTTCCGAGAGAAGGAAACAACTGGTCCTATAAATATGCCCGACGACAATGGTCCCTGAGGGATAACCAACAGTTGAAATATCACTACCTGTCTGATTTCGACCGGGAAATGATATCACTGGTCAGGGATGAGAAAATCTTTGCCGAGTCCTTCCCTTTTAAGGTTTTTGCTAATGAAGAAGACCAGGT
>Ga0315552_1001098_pt1 | contig 16495 bp, 16 predicted proteins | sample SalMarSW160170MG_2_FD_203102 | JGI IMG/M metagenome (GOLD analysis project Ga0315552, IMG submission 203102) | Salt marsh sediment microbial communities from the Plum Island Ecosystem LTER, Massachusetts, United States - Salt Marsh Sediment SW1601-70 ...
CCCGGTAGCTCACCGTGTTGGTATCTTTGGTAGGCACGCCGGCCCCCTCGTCGATACTCCTTAAGTCGACCGCGTTGCTTTTTGACAACGCCCCCACCATGGACACATAGCAAAGATAAGCAAACGCCCCCCCCATATCCATAGCCACCGGGAAGAGGGGTGTCTGGGCGGGGCAGGTGCCCACTATCATCGTATCTTTATAGCCGAACTTGTCCAGGTATTCCCTGATAAGTCTCGGGGCCAGTCTTATCCAGGCCAGGTCCTGCACCATGTTCCCCATGCAGTGCACCAGCGGGTACAGGGCTTTCTGCCCCTGCTCCGCCCCGGTCAGGGCTTCTATAATCATGGCGACAATATTCACGCTTAACGGGAACGGTGCGCCGGGCAGCCAGCCGTGAAGGTCGGTGCAGAGTATCACGCCGCGGTCGGCGTACCAGCCGATAGTCCTCATGCCGTTCTGGCTCCTGGCAACGAGTTCCCTGATGCTTTGATTTTTCAAATAGCTGCCGAAGGTCAGGAATTCCATGCCGACGCCCCCCGGCCAGGTAGTCATGCCAGAGGCGATAGCGATTTCGCCGCCGGCGGCACGGGGACTGAAGGCGGCATCGACGCTTTCAACGAGTTTACGCGTCTTTTTCACACCCTGGTTGATGATGGGATACCCGTTCAGGAGCGCCTTGCCGGTCCGGTTGCACTCCTTGAGAATATCCTCCACCTTTTCAAACTGGCCGAGCCTTGTGTAGCTATCGGTGGTTACCGGGATGAGAACCACCCCCGATTCCCGCAGGCCCTGGCAGAGTTCAATCATCTGTTCAAGCACCGGCGTCCCGGCCCTGGGGAAGACGCTCATCCTGCCCTCTTCGCGCAGCTTAACCATCACTTTCCACCAGATTTTACTGTCGGGCAGACTTTTCTGGTAGGCCACCGCCTCATCGAAATCAACCTCTTTGCCGGTCGGCCACTTGTCCAGTTCTTCCCGCCTCTTTTTCATCAGGAGTTCATCGTCTATCTTCTTGTTCCGGACTCTTAGCTTCTTCATTGATTCCTCCGTTGTTCCTGCTTACCCGCCCGGTCTCCCTCCCGATGATAAGAAAGTGGCCGCGTGCGCCGAGAGCGGCTGCCCTCCGGCGACACAAATAATCTGGCCGGTAACATAGTCGGACATCCCCGATGCCAGGAACAGGGCCGGTCCGGCAATATCTTCCGGAGTGCCAATCCTGCCCAGGGGCACTTCCTTGCCGGCAATAGCCGCAAACAGGGCATCCCTTTCCGGCCCCGGCGGCTGCAAAGAGTCCCAGAACGGCGTTTCAATGGGTCCCGGAACGATTGCGTTTACGTAGATATTCTGCGGAGCCAGTTCAAAGGCGAGGTTTATCGTTAAACCTAAAATCCCGGCTTTGGCGCAATGATAATGCAGCACGGAAACAGCCGGGTCTACGGCCCCCATGGAAGAAAGGTTGATTATCTTGCCGTATTTCTTCTTCTTCATATGGGGGAGAACCGCCATGCAGACCAGGAACGCGCCTTTCAGGTTTACGTCTATTATTTTATCCCAGTCCTCTTCGGTGGCCGTATCGGTATCTCCCCCCGTGACCCCCATGACACCCCCGGCATTATTGACCAGGATATCTATCCTGCCGAACTGCTTTATAGTTTCGTCCACCATTTTCTGAACTTCGGCGCTGCTGGATATATCGGCCTTTATCGCCAGTGCTTTACGCCCCAGGGCCCTGATTTCCTCCGCCACTTTTTCAGCCCCATCTATATGCAGGGCATTGACGACAACATCGCAGCCCTCCCGCGCAAACTTGAGGGCGATGCCCCTCCCCATTCCTTTGGCACCGCCGGTAATAATCGCCACCCTGTTTTCGAGTAACACTGTATACCTCCCAATATTTTTATGTGATAATATAAAATACTTGAAGTCCTGAAGGCCTGCTTCCCCGGCACCCGCCACACAGGCATTACTTAAACACGCATTATGTTATATTATATAATGACATCGACAGGATGCCTTAGCATATTATACTAATCTTATTTCACCACATGCAAAATATTTTAAGTGCCGCAATCACCGCTAAACACCGGTTGCGATAGATAACTCATAGTTAAACCGGCGAAATTCCGTCAGAAAAAAGGAGACATAGATGGTTAAAAAATTCCAAGGTAAAGTGGCGCTGGTCACCGGAGGAGCTTCGGGAATAGGGAAAGTCACCGCTCAAATTTTCGCCCGTGAGGGAGCGAAAGTCGTCGTATCCACCGATAAGAATATCAGCGGCGGCGAAGATACGGTGCGCCTCATTAAAGAAGCGGGCGGCGAAGCTATTTTTATCAAATGCGATGTATCACGGGCGGCGGAGGTGGAAGCAATGGTCGATAGGTGCGTTCAGACGTACGGGCGACTCGACTACGCTTTCAATAACGCCGGTATCGGCCCGGACGGCAAGCGCGTGCCCGTGGTCAACATCGCCGATTGCCCGGAGGAAATCTGGGACCGCACCATAGACATCAACCTGAAAGGCGTCTTTCTCTGCATGAAGTACGAGATAAAGCAGATGCTCAAGCAGAAGTACGGAGCTATCGTGAATACCTCGTCGGTCGGAGCGATGAAACCGGTGCCGGGCTTCTGCGCTTATAACGCCAGTAAAAGCGGTCTGATAGCGCTTACCAGGACGGCCGCCCTTGAGTGCGCTACCTCCGGCATCCGGGCCAATGTAATATTGCCGGGACCCACCGAACGCACGCTCTTGTACGAATACCTTACCGGCACCCATCCCGAGGAAAAGGAAAAAATGCTGAACGTGGTCCCGATGAAGCGGGTGGCAAAGCCGGAGGACATGGCGGAGGCCGTTATCTGGCTGTGCTCGGACGAGGCCTCGTTCGTTACCGGCCACGCCATGCCGGTCGATGGCGGCATGACCGCGGGATAACCGCTATATTTTTATTAGAGAATCGGAGGAACGCATAATGATGGATAACGTAAAGTCCAACAAGGAAATCGTCGATACCTTTTGCAACGACGTGTTCAGAAACCACGACCTTAGCCGTCTTGATACATATATGCGGGATGACTATATCCAGCATAACCCCGACGCGGCGCAGGGTAAGGCGGGATTTATAGAGTTCTTTGAAGTCATCTTCAAGGCTGTACCGGACTTTCAATACGTCCACAGGAAAACCGTCGCCGAAGGTGATATAGTGATAGTGTACAGCACCACCACGGGGACGCATACGGGCGGCGAGTGGCTCGGTAAGTCGCCGACGGGTAATAAGCTGAACTTCAATGTCGTGGACATCTTCCGCATCCAGGACGGAAAAATCGCCGAGCACTGGGATGTCGCGGATACCTTTAAATTATTCGGACAACTGGGTATTTTAGAAAGATTGAAAGCTGAATCCGGGTACTAATTTTTATTACAGAGGAGAATGAAAGAAAATGGCTAAAATCGACGCGAAAATGTACTTTGTGGATAAACCCGCCTACGAGGTAACCCCCACCGAAGAAGTCAAAGGCCGTCACCCCGCCATGACCCTGATGAGCAACAACCTGGTTCCCGGGGTTAACATGTACGTGGAAGCGGGCTGGGTGACCGGCATGCCGGACCCCGCCACGCACATTTACGAGCATACCCACGATTATGATGAAATCGTCATACACATCGGCACCGACCCGGATAATCGCGAGGAGCTGGGCGGGGAAATAGAGTTCCTGGTGGACGGCCAGCCCCTCACTATTAATAAGAGCTCGGCGGTCTTCGTACCCAGGGGCGTCAAACACGGCCCGCTGACGTGGAAGAATTTTAAGAAACCGCACATAGAGTTGACCATAATGGTCGGCGCCGGCACCCTGGCCGAGGCCGACCCCGGCGGACACGAAAAAAGGAAAGGAGATTAAAAAATAATGGCTAACTGGGATAAAAAATACTTCGTCACGGAGTTGAAACAGAATTTCGTCCCGGCTGACTGGACTCCGGTATTGACCGAAAACGAAGGCTCGCTCCTGATTAAAATGGACAGCGAGGTCCGCGAAGGGGCATTCTACATGGATACGTCCTGGTACTGGCCCGGCAAGTGGCCCGAGACCAAAGGCGAAGAGGGCGTCGCCAAGGAGCACGTGCACGACTATGACGAAGCCATCGCCTATATCGGCACCAACCCGGACGATATTTACGACCTCTGCGGCGAAGTAGAACTATGGGTAGACGGCAAGCAGAATATCCTGGACAAGACCTTTATCGCCTTTATCCCGGCGGGAATCAAGCACTGCCCGCTGATTATCAGGAGGGTGGACCGGCCGATTTTCCACTTTACCGCCGGCATGGCCAAGAGCTACACATAGTAAAAAATTAAATACGTATACCTGCTGGCATGAATGCGAAACCCTGTATTAACTTCTCGGCCTGCCGTGGTGTTCCCTTGTTTTTTAGGGTGCTATGGTGTATTGTAAAATCGGCTCGGGTCTGGCAGACCGGGCATCACACACATGACCAGCCGATATCGTAATCAATTCAGACCCATTACTTAAAAGCCGAATGCTACCGTAGCTCGGTAACGAGCGCCGGAATGAGTGAACAGGTGTAATGGATAGCAGAAAGTCGGGTAGTTCGAGAATCAGGCAAAGCCGACTCTCCGGCATGAGCCGGAGGACTTTTATTAAGATTGCGGCGCTGGCCGGAGCCGCGGTCGCCGCCACCCGTATATTCGGCCGCCCCGTCCTGGGTTCCGCCGTTTATTCCCCGGAACCGCCCGGGGGAGAGGGCATCATCACCGAGAAGTGGGTGCCTACTTCCTGCCTTAACTGCGCCACCCGCTGCGCCACCAGGGTGAGAGTGGTTAACGGCCGGGCGGTCAAGGTAACCGGCAATCCCCTGTCCAAGGTCTCCGAAGGGGAGAACTGCGCCCGCGCTCATGTCGGCCTCCAGGTGTTATACGACCCCGCCCGCATCACCACGCCTCTGAAAAGGACGAATCCGGCCAAAGGCAGGGGGATAGACCCCGGGTGGACGGAAATATCCTGGGAGCAGGCCCTGAACGAGGTCAGCGGGAAGCTTAAAGCGCTTCGAGAGAAGGCGCAGCCCGAACGCCTGTTACTGTTCAGCGGACTGAATACCGTCAGCGCCGAGGATATTTTACGCCGCTTTGCCGATGTTTACGGCACACCTAATTTAATATCCTCGGACGGTCTTAATAACGAAGCGGACAAGGCTGGCGAGTGGATGGCGGACGGCCACTACACCCAGAGCGCCTATGACCTTGAACACACTAACTACATCCTCTCGTTCGGCGCGAGCATCCTGGAATCTTACAAGCCGCTGGCGCGGGGACTGCGGATGTGGGGGAAAATCCGGCGGGAAAGACCCATCCGCGCTAAAGTGGTCGTTATAGACCCCCGCTACTCGGTTACCGCCCTGCGGTCCGACCAATGGGTGCCCATCAATCCGGGTACCGACGGCGCCCTGGCCCTGGCGATTGCGCACGTCATCATCAGCGAAGGCCTTTACGATGCCGATTTTATCAAGAACTGGACGCACGGGTTCGATGAGTACCGCAAGCTGGCTCTCGATTACTATGCGCCGGACACGGTATCGGCAATAACGGGCATCCCCCCCGATACCATCCGGAACCTCGCGCGTGAGTTCGCCACGACTAAACCGGCGATAGCCTGGCGGGGACGGGGCGCCACCAGCTGGCCCAACGGCTCTTATACCGGCTATGCTATCTTCTGCCTGAACGGGCTGGTTGGCAGCATAGACATTCCCGGCGGGGTGACTTACCAGGAAAATCCGCCCTACCACCCCATGCCGGACCCCGCCGAAGATGACATTTCCGCAGCGGGCAAATCCAGGCCGGCGCTGGACTTGAGGAAAACCGGCAGCTTCCCGGCGGCAGAAGTAGTCACCAACCAGGTGGCGGATTCCATTCTGGAAAAAAAGCCGTATCCGGTCGAAATCGCCCTGGGATTTAACAGCAACTTCAACATGTCCGCCCCCGGGGCCGGTCGCTGGGACGAGGCGCTCGGCAGGGTGCCCTATTATGTTCACGCGGCTCCGTTCATCAGTGAGATGGCGGAGTATGCCGATATATTCCTGCCCTCGACCACCTTCATGGAGGAATGGGCGTACGACCACTCGCCGCCCGGCTCGGGATTCGCCGAGGTCAGGATAAAGCAGCCGGTGGTGGAGCCGCTGTATAACACCATGAGCGTCTGCGATATCATTATCCGGCTGGGCTTGGGACTGGCGGGCGTTGTCGCCGAGGACTCTATCGGTATCGGCGGCACTGCCGAGCGGTTTGTCCGCTACCGTACTGAAACCCTGATGTCCTGGGAAGAACTCAAAGAAAAAGGGGTCTGGGTGGGGCCGGCCTACGAATATTATAAATACGACCGCATATTTAAAACTCCTTCCGGCAAATTCGAGTTCCGGTCGGGCAACCTGGAGAGCCTGCTTAAAGAGCAGGGCGAGGAAATCAACAGTCTGACGGGGCTGCCCTACTACCGGAACGCCGAGTTCATGGGTGACAGCGGCGATTACCCGCTGCTGCTCTCTACCTACCAGCCGCTGTTGAACATCGAGAACGGCAGCCAGAATTATCCCTGGGCGCAGGAAATGTTCCTGGTAATGCACGGCGCGGGCTGGACGAATTTTGCTGAAATTAACAGCAAGACCGCCCAAAACCTGAAGATTAAAGACGGCGACACAGTTTGGGTGGAATCCCCGTTCAATAAAATCAAGGCGAAGGCCAGGGTGTTTGAGGGGATTCACCCCGGCGTGGTCAGTATCGCCAGCGGCCAGGGCCACCGTGCTTACGGTGAATGGGCCAGAGGAATAGGCGTCAATCCCAACGAAATTATCGGCGTGGACTACGACCGATTGAGCGGACAGTCCGCTTGCTTCAATACCAGGGTCAGGGTCTACCGGGCATGAGGTAAGTTACATAATGGCAAGATGGGGAATGGTAATCGACCTGGGTAAATGCACCGGCTGCCAGTCGTGCTCCGTTGCCTGCAAGGCGGAAAACAACGTGCCGCACGGCTCGCCGGAGGAGCACGAGAACCGCCAGGCGCCCTTCTGGCACAAGGTGATTTCCGTCAGCAGCGGCGAATACCCGACCGTAAAAACCGACCTTATTCCAATGCCTTGCATGCACTGCGACGATGCCCCGTGCGTGACGGTGTGTCCGGCCCAGGCCACGTACCGCCGCGAGGACGGCATTGTCATACAGGACTTCCGGCGCTGCATCGGCTGTAAATACTGCATAGTCGCCTGCCCCTACGGCGCCCGCAGCTTCAACTATAAAGAGCCGGATGACGAAGATTACCACCGCCCCGACCCTCCCCCGGAGCGCGCCGACCGGGGTATCTGGCCGTTCCCCCACCGTGTGCACGGCGTGGTCGAGAAATGCACCTTCTGTTTTCATCGCATCGATAAGGCAGTCAAAGAGGGAAAGAAAGTGGGCGAGGAAGTCCTGCCCGCCTGCGCCGAGGCCTGCCCGGCCCACGCGATATCTTTCGGCGACCTTGACGACCCCGAAAGCCGGGTGGCGCTGCTGCTGGCGTCGCGACAGTGGCTGCGATTGCGCGAGGAGATGGGCACCAGCCCGAAAGTATTTTATTTACCCGGATGAGGAGCACTGATTGACAACGGATTTTACCGCTCTTGAAGGAAAATCGAGGGGCTACCGCTGTTTAATAGCGGTACTGGCCATAATAGCTCTGGCCGGCTTCGTCAGCTTTATTATCAGCTATCTTCAGGGGCACCAGGTGTTCGGCAGCAATAACGTCATCCCCTGGGGCATGCCGATCGTTCTCACCATCTATCTCATCGGGCTTAGCGCCGGCTCGCTGATTCTCTCCTCGCTGACTTACGTTTTCGGGAGAGAGGAATACCGCCCCATCGCCCGGATGGCGGTCTTTCTGGCCATCGTGCTGATTTTCGGGGCGATGCTCTCCATCGCCATCGACCTGGGCAGGCCGGAGAAATTCTGGCGGCTTTTCATGTTCTTTTACCTGAACAATATGAAATCGATGTTCGCCATTAACGGCATCCTCTACGGCGGCTACTTTATCATCAGCCTGGTCTACCTGGGGATTATCTTTTCCGGCAGCCGCCGCGCCTCGCGGATAACGGGGATAGTCGCCGTGGGCTGGGCTGTCCTGGTGCATATGGGCACGGGGGCTATCTTCGGCTTCATCGCCGCCCGCGAAGCCTGGTTCTCGCCGGTAAAGCCCCTGGAGTTTCTGGCCGCGGCGCTTACCTCCGGCGTAGCCCTGCTGATTGTCGCCGTGACGCTTACCCTCGCGTTAAGCGGACGCGGACTTAAGAAAGAGGTTATCGCGTCCCTGGGGAGACTGCTGACCTACTTCATTATCATTTTACTCGTCCTGATTATCGTCGATAAGCTGACACACCTTTACGCGCCGCACCGGGAGGCGACGCTTTACATGCTGGCCGGACAATACAGCTGGATTTTCTGGGGTTTTCAGATAGGCCTGGGGGTGATTATACCCCTGGTCATTTTATTCAATCCACGCATAAATAAGACGGTGGGCTGGGTGGTGGCGGCGGCGGCTTCGGTGGTTATCGGCGTATTTTTTGAAAGGTATTACCTGGTGATTCCGGGGGCGGCCTATCCCATGCATTATTACAGTCCGGGGAAGATTGAAGGGGTCTGGGGAGCCACGGGTTCCTTCGCCCTGACCCCGGCAGAAATGATACTTTCCGTGGGCATAATCGCCTTCCTTGTTTTTATTTTCATCATGGGCCTGAAGTACCTAGAGCTGCTGCCGCCCGCAGAACCGGTAAATGAAATCGAAAAAGAGGGCGAGGAAGAAGCGGAAAAGACGGAGAATACCGCCGGGTCGAGTGAAGGACAACAGGATAACGATGAACCGTAAAAAAGAGGAAATAAGCCGTCGGGAGCTCCTGCAAAAATTTTCGCCGCTCGGCAGGGTGAGCCTGGATACCTCTAAATGCACGGGCTGCACGCTCTGCACGCAGGAGTGCCCTACCGGCGCGCTGACGGTTTCTTCAGGTGAAGAGCCCGGCACCTTCAGGCTGCTCTTTAAGCACGGCGTCTGCGTGGCCTGCGGCAAGTGCGCCGAAATCTGCCCGGAAAAGGCCCTCCAGGTGGAGCGACTCCTGGAACCGGATAAACTGAAAGGGCAGTCGGTACTCTTCGAAGACGAAGTCGCCCGCTGCTCCAGGTGCGGTTGCGCCATCGGGCCCAGGACGATGATAGAGAAACTGCAGGCCAGAATGGCGGCTTCCGGTCACTCTATTACGGACCAGTTCGAACTTTGCCCCAAGTGTAAAACTCAAACCCAGTTCGGAGATATAACCGGAGAATATGGACATATTTCTTAGAACCATAGCTATTATTATAGAGGTACTGATACTGGCCGCGATAACCTATGCCGTGCTCAACGGGGTGAGGCTCACCGCCTCCGACCTGGGTATCGGGCCGAAATATAGAAAGGCCGTCATCCTGGCGCTCGCGGCGGTCGGTTTTATCGTCGTTATTTTCTTTATCGCCCACCTGACCACGTTTTATCCGGCGGTTTGATAATGCAGGAAAAAGGAACATTCGAATGTCTTTAAATGAAATATTCTGGGCAGGCCAGCTTATTTATATCAAGGATATATTCCTGCCGGTTATCATCGGCGCGCTGGTGTTCATGCCGGTACTGGCCGCCGCTTTCGTCTTCGGCTTCGGGCGCAGCTACCGACTCTGGAAGCTGGGGCAGCCGGATGACCGCTCGGGTAATTTCTGGAAAAGGCTGCTAACTACCCTGTCAGTAGCGGTGGCCAATATCCGCATCATCCGGACAAAGGAATTATACCCCGGTATAATGCATGCGCTTATCTTCGGCGGGGCGGCGATTCTGGTGCTGGGCAAAATCATCAGGTTGTTTTCATACCTCACCGGCATTACCAACCCGCCGCAAACGGTCTACCTGTACGCTTCCTGGGCCGCCGAGTTCGGCGGGGTCTTGCTGCTCATCGGGGGTATTATGGCGGTAGTCCGCCGCTTCGTCATCCGCCCCACCCGACTTGACAACAAGCCGGAAGACGGCCTGATATACATCTGGATATTCCTCATCGTCCTCACCGGCTTTATGATAAAGGGATACCGCATCGCCGTGAGTGATACCGCCGTGACAGACTGGGCTTCATGGTCGCCGGTGGGCTACCTGCTCTCGCATGCCTTCCCCTCCTTTATCACCGAAGCTAAAAACGAAATACTGGTATGGCACCGGGCGATAATTCACACCGTGCCGGCCTTTATCCTCCTGGCGTATATCTGGGTAAACCGTTCGCGACTGCAGCACATCCTCCTATCGCCCCTGAATATATTCTTCCGTTCGCTTAAGCCGAAAGGCGCCCTGAATACCGTGGACTTCGAGACTACGGAGCTGTTCGGCGTAGCGAAAATCGAGGACTACACCTGGAAGCAGCTCATGGACCTCGACGCCTGTACCCGCTGCGGGCGCTGCCAGGATGTCTGCCCCGCTAACTATAGCGGCAAAGCATTAAGCCCCAAGCAGGTCATCCTGGACCTGAAAGACCACCTCTACGAGACATACCCCGTGCCCTGGCGGAGAAAGCCAGCCGAGTCCCGCAAAGACATGATTTCCGAGGTAATCACCGACGAGGTAATCTGGGACTGCACCACCTGCCGCGCCTGCATGGAGGCCTGTCCGGTCTACGTCGAGCATGTCGATAAGATAATAGATATGCGCCGCAACCTGGCCTTGGAGCAGAGCCGCTTCCCGGAAGAAGTCCGGAACACGCTTAAGAGCCTGGGCACCAGGGGGCATCCATTCCGGGGGACCACCGCGACGAGGACCACCTGGTACGACGGCCTGGAACTGGACAACCTGTCCGATGGCGATAATCCGGAGATACTGTACTGGGTGGGCTGCACGGCGGCCCTGGAAGACCGTAACATGAGCATCGCCAGGGCTATGGCCCGCATCCTGCGGGCGGCGGGGGTAAGCTTTAAAATACTGGGCGAGGAAGAGACCTGCTGTGGCGACCCGGCCCGGCGGATGGGGGACGAATACCTGTTCCAGACAATCTGCCAGGCCAACATCGAGATACTCAAGGCGCACGACGTTAAAAAGATTCTCACCGCCTGCCCCCATTGCTTTAATACCCTGAAACACGAGTACCCGCAGTTCGGGGGCAATTTCGAGGTTATCCACCACACGCAGTTTATACTCGATTTACTCCGCCAGCGCCGACTTAAGCTGGGCAGGCTGGACAGCGCAAAGATAGCCTACCACGATTCCTGCTACCTGGGACGCTACAACGATATTTACGAGGAACCCCGGCTGATATTGAGCGTTCTCAAGGGAATTAGTACCGTGGAGCTGGGCCGCTGCCGTTCGAACAGCTTCTGCTGCGGCGGCGGGGGGGGCCATATGTGGATGGAGGAAGACCCGGACAAGCGGGTAAGCAACCGGAGAGTCGATGAAATAGTCCAGGCTAAGGTTGATATTGTAGCCACGGCCTGCCCGTACTGCCTGACGATGTTCGAAGACGGGGTAAAAGCAATGGAGGCGGAAGAGACCCTGCGCGTTAAGGACTTGAGCGAGCTTGTCGCCGAAGCGCTGGAGAAGGAATAAATACTAAGCTACTCCCTTTCCCCTACCCTCTTTACACTCCGCCCTGTCCGGTCCCGGCTTCCAGGCGGCGCAGCAGGCGGGTTTTACCGGATGGATGGCGCAGGCAGCCAGGCCGTTATCATATTCCAGGAAGGCGCAGGCGCCGTCCACGTGCCGTATCAGGCGGTATTCCGAGTACTGCCAGCGCGAATCGTCGTAAAGCCGGTCCCAGTCCTGTACGGTTATCCCAAGGTAAGTCACGATGCGCACGATGTCTTCGGGATTGACGAACGCCTGGTGCCTGGTGCAGCAAACGCCGCACCGACGGCATTCCATCGCCTCTGACTTTATATAAGGCGTATCAGCAATATTTTGCGATGGATTCGTATTGTCCATATAGACCGGCCTTAAGAAGTAAAGTGTTTTTTCAGTCGTTCGCAGGCGACCTCCGGCGGCAGGATGCAGATATTCTCGTCCTGCAATACCTGGTAATAGAACTGGTCGCTGGTCTCGATGGGCGAATAAAGCAGGGAGCCGCGCGGCGTAATCCGGGCGTGCGCCCAGAACCGGCCTTCATCGAACCCCGAGTACGTAGCCATGTTGAAGCTAAGCAGGTTCAGTTCATCAAGATATTTGAATACTTTAAGCAGGCCGGAGGCGAAGTCACGCAGGTCGTCACCGGAAAGCTCGGTAATGGAAGCCTTCCCCGGAAATACCGCCATAACATCGGAAAGACGCCCCCTCGGCGCGAAGGCGGTGAGCCACTCCGTGCCTCCGATTTTCCCGATGTACCTTTCGCCCGTCTGCTTCTCCTGCTCCACGAGGTCGCTCCAGTAATTCGTCCCCTTTTCCCGATAATATTTTTCGGACGCTTCCAGCACCTGTCTCTGGTAGTAAGCCGCGTGGTAGCCGGAATTGCCCTGCAGGTGCGGATGTACCAGGCTGCCCCCGGAAGGGGGCAAGTAGTTCCAGGCGATGAAGTGGTACTTTGCGGCGGGGTCGCTCTTTTCTACAGCCTTAATATAATCCTGCGCCGCCAGCAGGGCGTCTGATACGGTCTCCGTATCGAATCCGTCCAGGGGGATGAAATGTTCGTCGGAAATAACCACGACAATGCCGTAAACGTCCCAGGGACTGGCGTTCGGGAAGGCAACGGCTTTGCCCCGGCGGATGATACCCTCCGGGACGAGGTCGGGAGGGAAGCGGGGGGTGATTTGCTCGACGAGCGGCATACAGAACGGACAGGGAAGCTCCCGCGACCGCTTCTCCAGCGTTTTAATGTCCGGCCGTATAATCCTGTCCAGGGAAAACCGGACAACGCGGCACGTCCTTCCGGTAAGGGGGTCGAAGCGGAAGTCCAGGGGCACCTCCGCCCCGGCAAACTCCCCGGAGCCGTCGCGTAACATCATCCGCGAAGGTAAAACTTTGCTTTTAAACTCTATCTGACTGAATTTTTCCGGTTTCATTTGACGATTTCGCTGATTTGCTTGAATTTATCCCCTTTGGCCACTTTAAGCAGCTCGAACAGGGCCATCTCCACGGTCGTCGGGCTGATTCCCGCCGCGCCCATCTTCAGCAGGCTGACCCGCTTGTTCTCCGGGTCCCGCGAAGAAACACAGTCGCCGACCACCTGGACTTCGTATCCGGACCGGAACAGGGCCATCGCCGTCTGGTAAACGCAGATATGGGCTTCGATGCCGGCGATGAGCACCTGTTTTCTCTTCAAGGATTCCAGCGCCCTGCCGAAGGCCCCCTCGTCGCAGCAGTTGAAGCAGACCTTTTCAATCGGCGCAACATCAGGTAACAGTTCCTTTATCTCCGGCAGCGTTGCGCCCAGCCCCCTGGGGTACTGCTCGGTCAGGACTACGGGGATTTCCAGCACCTTCGCCCCTTCGATGAGCTTCAGCACGTTCCGCAGCAGCTTTTCCTTGTCGTGCATGACGGGGAACAGCCTTTCCTGAAAGTCTATTAATACCAGGACGGTATTATCGGTATTGAGAATCGCCGGTGCGACCATGATAATATGACCTCAATTATTTAAAATCGAATACCGGGCCACTGCTCCCGGCCTGCTTAATAAGTATAAAATTCGCGTACGCTTTATGTCAAAAATCGCAAAAAAAGAGGGGGGGATACACCCCCTCTCCAATATGCCCCTACAGGGAAGAGCCGGACACGCTATTATTCCAGCCTCAATCCCACCAGCAGGGCTCCCGGCCCGCCGTGAACTCCCAGGCCGGCGCTGAGTTTTAGTATCCTGATTTGCTCTTCCGGGAAGAGCCAGGCCAGGCGCTTCTTGAACTCCTCGGCCCGCTCCGGTATTGCGCTGTGGACGATGACCAGTTCGGCGATATCCCTCTTGCTTTCTACAAACCTGTAAAGCCTGTCCATCCCTCTGGAAAAGCTGCGTACCAGGCCGGCACGGATAAGCTCACCTTCACGGAAAGTAAGCAGCGGCCTTATATTAAGAATATCCGCCGCTGTCACGATTGTCCTGCTTATGCGTCCGCTCCGCGCCAGGTACTTCATCGTATCGAACACACCTAAAATATCCACTTTATTAACGGTCCGCCTGACTTCCGCCGCTATGGCCCCCAGGTCTTTACCGGCCTTTACCAGTCTGGCGGCGGCCATAGCTGCCAGTGCCAGACCCGCTGAAGTAAATTGTGAATCGACTACCTCGATAGGACATCGACTGCCCAGCATTTTTTTAGCAATCATCGCCGAGTTATAGGTGCCGCTTACCTTCGAGGAGACATGGATGGAGATAATACCATCAACACTATCGTAGTACTCCTTGTAGGCACTGACGAAATCCTCCGGGGTCGGCTGTGACGTTGCCGGATGGTACGGCGAAGTAACCAACATGCGGTAGAACTCGTCGCTCTGTATATCCACGCCGTCGCGGTATACCTTATCGTTAAAACGTACGTATACCGGTACTATTCTTATGCCAAGTTCATCGGCAACGTCTTGAGGAATATCCGAGGTGCTATCGGTAATAACCTGGATGCTCATATTACCCCCATCCTAGACCGGCCGCAGCGTCCCGGCGAACACCTGCCAGGCAAGAGCCGATTTGGCAATAAGGCTTAACAGCACATATGCTTTCTCGCCGTAGAGATAGTCGCGCCACGGTCCCACTTTCTTATACTGCAGAACCATGTTCAGCGCGAAGCTGAAGAAAAAGACGAACAGAGTCGGCAGAATAACGTAAACGAACGTCGGCACACCTCCCTCCGCCTGCGCCAGTGACCCGAAGAAGTAGATGGCTATGGCCACCCAGGGCGCGACCCCCGCGATGCAGCCCACGACGTACGAAGTCCAGTTCGTCTTTCCGGTGGTCTGGTTATGCACCTCCATTATCAACCCGCAGAGGTTCATCACGGCGGTTAGCACGAAGGCCATGATAAGCGCGCCGAGATCATAGACGCCGCACAGCATCCCGATGAGCACTATCATCAGGGAGGCGCTCAACGAATACTCGTACCAGCGGGCGTAGTTGATGCCCCTTTTGAGGTTGTTGACGTACCACCCGAACGCGCCGGGAGAAGCAACCGTGAAGTGAGCGACGGCCGAAAGGAGCAGGAACACGGCCACCATGATACCGAAGGGCAGGTTGACGAGGGAATCGGTTACCGGCCAGAGCTTGCCGAGTCCCTCGTTATAAGTCAGGAAGGAGGTTGTAATCGGCAGTTTGAAATCGTTGCTCAAGATAATGATGAATACTGCCTGGGCGAGGTGGAGAAAACCCATGAAGATGTTGTAGATACGCAGCCTGGTGAACTGTGGTTCATAGCCCATAAGCATCCCCCTTGCTCATAATATTACAAGTCCGCTGTTTGCATAGTTTATATCAAGACACAAGTGGAGTCAACAGGTTTTAACACCTTTTTAGCGTATCCGCGGCACTTTTGTTATACTGGACTCTAAAGGAAACCTATTTTTATCCTGTAAGAGAGAAATACCTGTTGGACAGCAACCATAGCACACATCTTCCTCATAAGCCCGTATTCTTCTACGGTTGGTACATCGTCGCCGCCTCATGGTTCATGCTTTTCCTGGTTAGCGCGGTGGGCGTGGGTATCTTCTTCAAGCCGATACTGGAGGAGTTCGGGTGGGACAGGGCTACCCTTTCCGCCGTTCACACGTTCGCACTAATCCTCTTTGCCATAGCCACACCGTTTATCGGCCGATTCATTGACCGCTTCGGCCCGAAGACAATGCTTTTTGCCTGCCTGGCCACACAGACTTTGAGCAGCACTATCAACGGCCTGGCCGCGAGTATCTGGCACATTTTTACCGGCAGGTTCCTGTACGAGATAAAGGCATTACAGGGCAGCCAGGTGCTGATAAACCGGTGGTTTGTAAAGAAGAGAGGCCGCGCACAGGGAATCGCCGCCACCGGCCTGCCCATAGGCGCCCTGGTCCTCTCGCCTCTCTCGGCATACCTGATACTTACCTGGGGCTGGCGGGAAACGATGTTTTTCTGGGCGGGGATTACCCTGGTGATACTGTTGCCCTTGACTTTACTGATACGCAATAATCCCGAAGAGAAAGGGTACGGCCCCGACGGGGAGTCGGGAGACAGGGCAACGCGTACCAGGCCGAAGGTTGATGCTTACCCGGCGGAAAGCACCGGCGTCTCCGGCCATACCCTGGCCCAGGCCGCCCGGTCCGGCTCCTTCTGGCTGATTTCAGCGGCTCAACTCATCTGCGGCATCGGCTGCGGCTTTATGATGACCCATATCGTCATCTTCGCTACCGACTTCGGCTACTCGGAGATGATCGGCGCCAGCCTTATCAGCGTTCAGGGAGGCCTGAATCTGGTGGGCGTGCTGCTGACGGGTCACCTCTCCGACAGGTACGCCCGAAGCAGAGTGCTGG
>Ga0315552_1001099_pt1 | contig 16492 bp, 15 predicted proteins | sample SalMarSW160170MG_2_FD_203102 | JGI IMG/M metagenome (GOLD analysis project Ga0315552, IMG submission 203102) | Salt marsh sediment microbial communities from the Plum Island Ecosystem LTER, Massachusetts, United States - Salt Marsh Sediment SW1601-70 ...
TCGATCTCACCTCTTACGGCGCCGACGGGCAGCCCGGAGGGGAAGGCAATGATCAGGATATCAACAACTGGGAGCTGGAATAGTGTGTTTCCCTCCGGAAACGGCTTTTGTGTTCCTTGGGTTTGTTGAGTTCGTTGTGTTACCATAGTCATCGAGTTGCCCCTTACGGGGCCATGCTCATATATGATCAAAATGGAAATTTTTGCACAATAAGCTTGGTGGTCTCGTAAAAAGTCGCAACAACATGTCATTTCGAGCGCTTCGACTCGGAGGTTTATTGTGATTGTCATTTCGACCTGCCCGCCATTGCTCTCGCGCAGGCGAGGCAGGCGGGGCGCAGCGAGAAATTATGTTGCTACCTCCTTCATCGATTTCAGTTCTTTGCTCAGGACAGGCTCCGCGAGAAATTCGATGCGAAGAATCGTCCCGAGAGAATCGAGGGATCTCAATGAGTCATGGAACAAGATCCTTCGCTTTGCTCAGGATGACTTGCTGTCGCACGTCAGATTTCTCCTTGCAGTCGAAATGACAGACCCGCCTGCCGGACAACGGGCAGGTTCAACGAATACGACTTTTTACGAGGTTGTCAATTTTAAATAACCCAAGAAACCCGACAAACACAATGAACCCGACAAACACGACAAAGGGCTATACCCTGATAGAGCTGACGGTTGTTATTGCGCTGATTGGGATGATGCTGGCGGTAAGCGTACCGAGGTTCCGGTATTCCCTGATCACCGATAACCTTAAATCCGTAACCCGCCGCATGATCGGTGTTGTGAAGGAGATAAGAGATGACGCTGTCCGTGAGCAAAAAGCCTATTTTCTCTACCTTGATCTTGAATCAAACAAGCTATGGGTAGAGTATCCGGGCATGGGCGAAGAAGAAAGGGCAATGACAAGGGAAAGGGCATTCACGCTTCCCGAGGATGTACGGATTATGGATGTATGGGGGCAGGAGCGGGGAAAGCAGGTAGAGGGTGAAGCGGCCATCAGGTTCACCAAGAAAGGGTATGTGGAATACACGGCAATCCATCTCGGCGCGGAGGATGGCAGGGAGTTTACCCTGATCCTGAGTCCCTTTCTCGGAACGATCAAGAGCTACGATACGTATGTGGATATTGAAACCATGTAAAGAATGGAGGAATGGAGGAATGGAGGAATGGAGGAATACAAATCAATCGTTGCAACACTCCAGTCCTCCACTACTCCAGTCCTCCACTACTCCAGTCCTCCCGTCTGCCTCGGCTGAGGCCTCGCGATGCCGGGCAGGCCAACACTCCAAGAAGCGCTTGGGCTTCACCCTGCTCGAGGTAATGATTGCCCTGACCATTATCGCCATCGTGTTAGTGGCGGTCTTCGGGTCGCAATCCCAAAGCCTGTCGCTTGCACATGATGCGAAATTCAACACCACCGCTGCTCTCTTGGCTCAAAGAAAGATGGCTGAAGTGGAGATGGAAGATTCCCTGGATGTGAGGTCTACTTCGGGGGATTTCGGTGAGGATTTCCCGGAATACCAGTGGGAGTTGAGCGTAAGCGAGCTATCCATCCCTGGGACAGAGGGCCTTGAATTTCTCAAACAAGTGGATGTAACCGTTCGTTGGGGCGATAAGGATCAATTTCGATATGCACTGAGGTTATACCGTTTCATGCCCAAGGCTAGAGGGTGAAGTGAGCTAAAATGCCTAAAATTAAAGAAACTTATAAAGGAATTGGACAGATTGTCCCAATTCAACCGATAGAACAAGGTGACAGTTTTACAACTTTAGGCACTTTAGGCACTCGTAACTTTAGGCACTTGCATTCCGGATTTACCCTTCTGGAAATCCTGATCGCGATCGTGATCTTCGCCACCCTGCTGACCACGATCTATGCCTCGTACACCGGAACATTCAGGGTGATAAATGACACCGAGTCTCAGGCGGAGATCTACCAGATGGCGAGGATCACCATGGCGAGGATGCTCGAGGATCTGGAATCCGTGTATATTCAAAAGGGCAGCCGGCAAGCCGGTTCAGAAGGGAGTAAGGAAAACCTCTTTCAATTCCTCGGTGAAGAGCGGGAGATTATGGGGCAACGCGCCGACACACTTCGATTTCTATCGAGCGCTCATATCGATTTTAGCGGAAAAGACTCCGGTTACGGAACAACACAGATCGGCTACTATGTCAAAGAAAGCAACGATGGAGAGGGTTTCGTTCTTTACAGGGCAGATAATCCCCTTTTTAAGGAAACCTATCCCCTTGATGAGAAGTCCGGCGGATTAGTGTTGTGCGAGGGATTGGCCTCGGTTGCATTCACCTATTACGGAGAAGACGGGCAGGCATCCAACAGCTGGGATTCCGCGAGTGAGGGCACAGAAAACAAGATCCCAAAAGCTGTTTCCATCACACTTGAGTTCGAAAACGCCTTGAATCCGGAACTGCCGATCATATTTATGACCAGCGTCGCCCTGCCCATGGAGCAGGCATACCCATGATACATGCACTTTTCGATAACAGGGGTATGGCCCTGATCCTTACGATCTTAATCGTAAGCCTCGTTGTCTCGTTAACCCTCCAGTTCAACACCTCAATGCGCTCTAACCTGTATGCAGCAGCAAACCTCTCGGACGGCATCAAGTTAGGCTGCATCGCGCGCTCCGGATTCCATGGCGCTCTCGCGGTGCTTTATGCAGATGGTTCCTCGGGAGCTGTGGATAGCTTGCGTGATGATTGGGCCTACATAAGGGCATATTCCGAGGTCTCTTCCTCGCTGTTCGAAGACGGATATTTTCTCATCGATGTTATGGACCTTTCAGGGAGAATCCAGATCAACCGTTTGGTGAATGAACGGGGAGACTATAACGATGCCCAGAAAAATATCCTGCTCAGGCTTTTGGGTTTTCCCGAATTTGGGCTCGATGCGGATGAAGCGGAAAACCTCGTTGATGCCATAAAGGACTGGATTGATGAGGATAATGAGGTGACCCGCTTTGGTGCAGAGGACGCCTATTACCTGACGCTGGAAGATCCCTATCCTTGCAAGAACGGGCCTCTTGAATCCCCTGAGGAGTTACTGCTCATAAGGGGGATGACAAGGGAGCTATTTTACGGCACGGAGGAAGCCCCCGGAATCTCGCGCTATGTGAGCGCCTATGGGGAGGGCAAGATCAATATCAATACGGCAGATCCCTTGGTGTTACGGGCGCTTTCCGATCGGATAGACGAGGAACTGGCAGAGGAGATGGTTACCCACCGGATGGACGAGGATAATGACATAGCAGATCCAAATTGGTACAAAGAGGTTCCGGGAATGGGGGATATCACCATCTCAGGCGATTTGATTACTACCTCAAGCACCCATTTTGAGATCATCTCGGAAGGGATCAAGGACACTCTGCGTAAGGGGATCATGGGCATTGTGGAGAGAAAAGATCAAAAGTTAGAGATTCTATCTTGGAAAGTATTTTAATTTGTTGAGTTTATAGTGTTTTTTGTGTTTCTTGTGTTAAAACACAATGAAATGTATGTGTTGTGCGTTTCCACGTACACTGAAACGATCAACAAGAACAAACTCAGTAAAAAATCCATGCCCGGAGGACCTGGCTTTGTTTGGAGTCCTATCGAATGGGCCGAAGGTATGCCCTCAGATCATGAGATTGTTGGAGTAATGGCGTAATGGAGTGGTGGAGTAATGGTCTTACATTGGAGGAAGGCTTTTGAACGTCAGGTAAAAGCCGCAACAAGACTGTTGCCCGTGGACCTTTTTATGAACGATATCCGCTACGATGGTTTCCAATGCTCCAATCATCCACTGCTCCCTGGCCCAGACCTATATAAAGGCACTCTTCTCCTCATGGTTGCTACTATGAATATAGCTCGGGCATTTGCGTATTTTCACAAGTCGCACCAGGGCGGGCCATCACTCCGTGTGAAGAAAAAAATTGATTGGCAGAGTCACCGTCTCTGACCACGCCCAGAGGATGTGGTTTTCTCAGATGAATAAACCTAATAACCACAATAGACATTGATCATGCCGGGAAAGATCCTGGGAATAGACATCGATACTGATTCAGTTACCGCTGTCCTGGTTGAAGGAGGGCTGAGAGGCTACACGATCACCGGGTGCGGGCGGACCATGATAGAAAAAGGCCAGGGATTGGAAGGCGGGCTTGTAGCGCTGAGCGAGCAAGTGGATCTTAAAGCCGATACCCAGATCTGCTCTATTCCAGCGGAGCAGGTATCCTACCGAAATTTCCCAATGCCCTTTCGGGATAGAAAAAGGGTTCGACAAGCCATCGTCTTTGAGGTTGAGACTATGGTCCCCTTCCCGATCGAGGATCTGATCGTTGATTTTGCCATGGTGGATCAACTGGATCAAAACCAGATCCTCGCCGCCTCGATACGCCGAGATCGCATATCAGATTACCTAGATCCCTTACAGCGTCATGGCATTGATCCCGGCCTACTGGACATCAGGGGTGTGCCCATGGCCTTATGGCTGCTCAACCAAGATGATACGCCCGAGAGTGGACTGTTGCTGGAGATAGGGAGCAGGACCAGCACCATGGTCCTTTTTCTCAAAAGACACATAAGCCTGATCAGGTCTTTCCCTTTTTCTGGAGGCCTTATCGCGCAAACGATAGCGGATCAACAAGCTGAGCACATCCAGGGAACCCAAACAGATGAGGAGATTGAGTCCCTCTTCACCTCATTGTGCAGGGATGTCCGGCATACGATCCATGCATTCGGGGGTTTGGAAAAAGGAAAGGTTGAGCCGGAGAGGGCATTTATCACCGGCCAGGGAAGCCAGTGGCCCGGGGCGGAGTCGATCTTAGAGAGAGCTCTCTATACGCCGGTTGAGAGAATACATCTTGCAAGGGATGCCCATGTGGCCATGGATGAGGATGTAGCCGGGGCATGGGATCCCGCCACCATGGACAATGCCCTTGCGCTTGCGCTTCGTGACAGCAAGCAGGGCATGGGGTTCAATTTCAGGAGAGATGAATTCGAGGTAAAGAAGCGTTATGTAGGACTCAGGAAGTTCATGCGGAACGTCGCTCTCTTCTTAGGGATTATCATATCGCTGTTACTTGCTGATCTGGGTGTAGAGTATTATTTCCTTAAGAAGAGATACGTAGTGCTTGATAATCAGATTTCCGAGATCTTCAGGCAGACGCTTCCTGAGGTCACCAGGATCGTTGATCCAGTCCAACAGATGAAGGCAAAGATACAAGAGATCAAGTCTTCGGATCTATCACTCCCCGGAATCGGAATGGAAGAGAAGGTCCTTGATCTGATGCGGGATATATCCATCAGGATCCCCGGATCTTTAGATGTGAAGGTGTTGAGCATGGTGGTTGATCCGGAGACGGTGCAGATTAAGGGCGAGACCGATACATTTAACACGGTGGATAGCATCAAGAAAGGACTTGAGCCCTCACCGTATTTTAATGAAGTGACCATTAGCTCTGCAAACCTTGACAGATCCGGTAAACGAGTTCAGTTTGAGGTAAAGTTGAAACGGGGAAGGGAAGGAAACGGAGAAACGGAGAAACGGTGAAGGGGGAAAGAGATCAGGGACCAGGGATCGGGGAGCAAAAGACAGGGAGAAGGGAGAAAGAGAGAAACGGAGAAATGGGGAGAGGGCGAAACGGTGAAAGTGAGAAAGGAGAATGGAGAGATACAAACCGAAAACGCAATTCTCCAACACTCCAGTACTCCATTACTCCAACATCAAGTACTCCAACACTCTTTGAGATATGACCATGAAGCTCGCGAGGCGTGAGAAATATTTTGTGTCAGTTGTGGCGGTTTTTATCGGGGCTTTTCTGCTCTTGCAATTGCTGGTATTTCCCTTCTTCGAGAGGATGAAGAGGGTCCAGAGGGGTGTCGAGGCCAAAGAGGATGCCCTCAAGGAGATCAAAAGGCTCAGTTCTGAGTATCAAGGATACCGGAGAGGCTCTCAGGATGTAAGCCAGGCCCTTGCCAGTCGAAAAGGCGGGTTTACCCTCTTTTCATTTCTCGAAACGGCGGCTGGTGATGCCGGCGTCAAGACGTATATCAAATATATGAAACCCTCAACCTCTTCAGGGCCGGGATCATATAAAGAATCATTGGTGGAGATGAAACTTGAGGCAATCTCCCTCTCACAGCTTGTAGATTACCTGCACAAGATAGAGGCATCTGAGAACTTAGTGATGGTCAAACGAATTTCAATTAAAGAAACTAAGGGGAAATCAGGCTACCTGGATACTATCCTTCAGGTAATGACATTTCAGTAAACAGGAGATACGGTATGTCCAAAAAAAAGAAATGGTTCGGCTATATATTTTACTTTCTTATAGTGACAGCCGGTTTCCTGTACCTTCGTTTTCCCTCAGATGTCATCAAGGACTACGTGATGAGCACGGCAAATAGGCCGAACATCCCGGTAGTGCTCTCCATGAACCGGGTAACGCCATGGCCCACGCTCGGCCTGAAGGTGGAAGATGCGGAGGTTTCCCTCAACGGTACCCCTGCCCACACGCTCTTTAAGGCGGATAGCCTTATCGTGCGGCCTGAGATATGGTCATTCATAAAGGGCGACCAAAAGTATTCCTTCACGTGTCGGGCATACGGGGGCCACGCAAAGGGGTATGTGCAATTTCTCAAAAGGGACATGACGCCACCTTTTCATGCGGAGATGGAACTACAGGATGTCCAGATTGGAGGCCATGCCTATTTAGAGGAACTGGCCGGCAGGAGGATCCAGGGAAGGCTCACAGGCAACCTATATTACAGCGGTAAGACCGATAACCTGGTAAGCGGCGATGGGGGAGCTAATCTTAGACTGGTTGACGGAGCCATTGAGCTCTTATTACCCCTTTTGGAGCTGGATTCCATTGCATTTAATCAGATTGTGATCGATGCGGTGCTCAAGAAAAAGATGATCACTGTCGCTCGCTGTGAGCTCAGTGGGCCCCAGCTAAAGGGAAACCTCTCTGGAGATATAAGCGTGAGGGACCAGTTTGAAAAAAGCTCCCTCGACCTGAGAGGGGAACTGGAGCCGTTTGCAGCGTTTTTTACCGGCGCTGAAGGCAGCTCCGGCGCCATGAATATCCTGAAGAAGAGGCTCAAAAGAGGAACTCTCAGCTTTATTATCCGCGGAACGCTCCGTGAGCCCAAAATTCGGTTTACCTGATCATATATGCATGATGACAACACGGCTTCAGACCATAGTTAACCTCATAGCCATGGCGGTGATCAGTTTTCTCGCCGTTGATCTTTTTTACACGATCATCGGGGTGCAGCTCAGCGGGAAACATACTCCAGACATCGGTGTTCCTCGCCCGCCGGCCGTAATGAAGCAAGGAAAGCCGCCGATAGACTACTTCAGCCCGCTTGTTGAGAGGAATCTCTTCGCATCCAGTGAGCATGAGGAGATTACCCAGGAGATTAAGGAGGAGGGGATTGAGAACCTGGAACCCACCTCCTTGAAGTTAACCCTGTTGGGGACGGTTGTCGGAAGCGAGGAGGACTCCTTTGCGATTATCGAGGAAAAGGAGGGAAAGAAGCAGGCCCTCTATAAGGTGGGAGATAGCATTCAGAGCGCCGTTGTCAAGGGGATTTTAAGGGGCAAGGTAATCCTCACCGTTCAGGGCCAGGATAAGATCTTGACCATCGAAGAGGAGGCGGCCTCGAGGCGAACGAGCGGGGTGACCAGACCGGCAGAGCCTATCAGGCAGGGCGAAAGCATCGCGGTAAATCGCTCGGAGATAGAAGAGTCCCTTAAGAATGTTCACCAACTTCTATCCCAGGCGAGGGTAAGGCCTCACTTTAGTGGGGGAAAGCCTGACGGGTTGGCCATTGCCCAAATCAAGAGCGGCTCCATCTTTGAGAAACTAGGATTGAAGAACGGTGATATTGTCAAGGGATTGGACGGTAATGATATCAAGAGCCCGGATGACGTGCTCCAGATGTATAAAAAGCTGACCCTGGGCTCTGAGGTTGCCATAGAGATAGAGCGGGCAGGAGAGAAGCAAACACTAAACTTCATCTTTAGATAAGGATAATGTACACATCCTATTTCGGATTTAAAGAGAATCCCTTCAATCTGACCCCGGATCCGCGATACCTTTTTTTGAGCCCTCACCACAGAGAGGCCCTTGATCACATGCTCTACGGGGTGAACGAGAGAAAGGGTTTCATCGTCATTAGCGGCGGCATCGGTACCGGAAAGACTACCCTCTGCCGGGCATTCTTGAGCCAATTGGAGAGTTCGATAAAGAGTGCGCTGATCTTCAACTCCTTTATTACAGAGCAGGAACTTCTGGAGACAATCATTGAGGAGTTCGGCATGGATGCGAGTGCAGGGGCAGGCACAAGGAAGGAGCGCATCGACCAGATCAACGAGTTTCTGCTTCATACCTTCAGCCAAGGGGGCAACGCTGTTCTCATCTTAGATGAGGCTCAAAACCTCTCTCCCACCGTTCTTGAGCAGATCAGGATGCTCTCAAACCTGGAAACGGAGAGGGAGAAGTTGATCCAGATCGTCCTTGTCGGGCAACCGGAACTAAAGGATCTGCTCACCTCCTCCTCGATGCAACAGCTCAACGAAAGAATAGTAGTCCGCTTCGAGTTGAGGCCACTTGATCATAAGGACATCCAGGGCTATGTGGAGCACCGGTTGGTGGTGGGAGGAGGAAGAGGAGACCTTCGGTTTGCAAACTCGGCATTTAGCTCGATTTATAAATACTCGCAGGGGATTCCAAGGAGGATCAATGCCGTATGCGACCGGGCGCTGCTCATCGCCTACGTAAACGAAAAGCGCACCATCTCCAGGGCAATAGTTGCAAAGGCCATCGATGATATCCGGGGGGATCGTACCCTGAAAGGCCGGGCAAGGGGTTGGTCTTTGAGGAGGGCGATATCCTCAACCGTATTGGTGTTGTTACTCATCATGGTGGCGGGCTTTGCCGGATGGAACTTCAGATATGATTTCTTGGACCTTTTCTCACCTAGTTTGAAAACCATCCCTGCCGGCCCGAGAGATGTCCCCTTACAGCAACCCAAACCCGAAAAAGAGGCAGCAGCGCCCCTTTTTCTCGATGAGAAGAGCAGTCTCGCAGGCCTCTTCGATCTATACTACGCGAACGTAGAAGAAGGGACCGATTTAGTCGGTGGAGAGCATCTATCCTTGATCTTTTTTATGATGGAGCCGGACGACTGCACTATCTTTAAGAAACCCTTTCGGGTACCGGTATCCCTTTCTCCGGCTCCATCCTCCGCCTCACCGCACTATCTTCTCATTCGGGAGATAACTGAGGCGGGCGCTATCGCGGTTGATACGAGAGGAAAGGATCGGTCGGTGAGCAGGGAGTTTCTCTTCGATCACTGGGGACAAAGGGTTTCCTGGGTATACCCCTTTGAAAATAGCTGCCCCGCATTAATGAGAGGCATGAGCGGCCCGGATGTGTCAGAGGTTCAGCGGATGCTCAAAGAGATCGGCTATCAGGTGGAACCCACGGGGATCTTCGATGAAGCAACCTTTCTGGAGGTGATTCGCTTCCAACGACGTTATAGTTTGATGAGCGATGGGATCGTGGGCCGCAGGACAAAGGCTCTCATATACCAGATGACGGATTAACATCGTTTGTTGTGTTCATAATGTTCATTGAGTTTATTGCGTTACAGATGTTCAAAGCCTTAAGATTTAAAAAACAATCTCAAGGAACCCAAAAAACTCAACAAACCCAAAAAACTGCCAAACCCTATGAGTTATATCAATGAAGCCCTGAAGAAGGCCCAAAGGGAAAAAGATGCCCTTGCCGCAAGATACAGCAGTTTTCTCGCAGCACGGAGAGAAAAAAGGAAGGCTTCACGGGGCAGGAAGCTCTGGTGGACCTCCCTTGTCGTTATCCTCATTTTGCTTGCTTTTGGGCTCTATTCATGGTTGGATTCAAGAGGCCCGGAGAGGACATCCGCTTCAAAGAATGCCATCCCGCAGGGTGACTCAAAACAAGAAGCCGCGGTAGATGCGAAGGACCTCTATGATAGGGCGCGGCGGTTTCAAAAGAGCGGGCGCTCCAGGGAGGCGAGGGAGCTTTATCGGAAAGCACTTGCCCTTGATCCACAGAACGTCCACGCAGTGAACAATATAGGGGTTGCCTTTCTTCAAGAAAGGAACTTCACCGAGGCCCGAAAAAGCTTTGAAGATGCAGTGCGATTGCAGCCGGATTACGTTGATCCATATTACAATATGGCCTGCCTCTATGTCATACAGGGGGATACGAAAAGGGGCCTGGACTATTTGAAGAGGGCTGTCTCATTGGATGGATCGGTACGGGAATGGGCTCTCGCTGATGCCGACCTGAAGGCACTGAGAGGATTGCCCGAGTTTGAGGAGGCAATAGGAAAGAGGTAAGGGATATTGGAGTATTGGAGTACTGAAGAAATGGAGTATTGGAGCGATGGAGCAGAAAGGGATTCGCAAGACTTCAATACTCAACCAGTCCTGTGCGAAGAAAAATGCCATGCCGGAGATTAATAACGTGAGGTTTAGGATAGCATTAATACCTGTTTTGTGCCTCGTTTGGCTGGTCCTTATCCTGGCAATACAGAGCTCCACGGCGCAGGGTGCGAGGATAGCGGGTGAGGAAGGCACAACCTCAGTTGCTCCCGAGCCCCAAGAACCGACAAAAAAGGTGGCTCCACCGGAAGCGCCGGTTATCAAAAGGCATCCTCCGGTTCCAAGAGCTCAGCAGGTGAAGAAGGCTGCTCCTGTTGAGCCCGTCGAAGAAAAGAGAAGCCCTCAGGTCCAGAAGATGATGGTTCCTGAGAAGACAGTTGCGAAACAAGAAGAAGTCACGCAAGAAAAAGAATCGGGATCCCGTTATGTGACCATAGATTTCGACAACGTGGATATTACCCTGTTTATTAAATTCATCAGCGAGCTGACAGGAAAGAATTTCATCATCGACAATGCCGTGAAGGGGAAGGTCACCGTTATCTCGCCCACCAAAATATCCATAGATGAGGCGTACAAGGTATTCGAATCGGTATTGGAGGTCCATGGATTCAGCACGGTGCCGTCCGGAGCAGTCATCAAGATTGTACCGGCAGTAGATGCCAGGTCAAAGAGCATTGAAACGAGGCTGCGGGAAGAGACTGCCGCGCCCCAGGACAGGATTGTGACACAGCTGATTCCTTTGGATTACGCCAACCCGGATGAGCTGAGCAAACTGTTCCGGCCCCTGATATCCAAAAACAGCGTCATAGTCTCCTACGAGCCTACCCGCATGCTGATCGTTACCGATGTTCAATCCAACATCAAGCGGTTACTCTCGATAGTAAAGGCGATTGATGTAGCGGGGATCGGGGAAGAGGTCTCCGTGATACCGATTGAACATGCAACGGCAGCAACGCTTGCAAAGTCATTGAGCGACATCTTTCAGGCCCAGGTCAGCAAAAGACCGCCAAGAGGGGCTGCCGCGCAAGCCGTCACAAGAATTGTGGCTGATGAGCGGACCAACTCCCTTATAACCCTCGCTACGGAGGATGATACGCAAAAGATACAGAGTCTCGTGGCATTGCTGGATAAACCGGTCCCTCGCGGTGAAGGTGATATCCACGTCTACTACCTTCAGAATGCCAATGCGGAAGATCTCCAGAAGGTCCTCATGGCTATTCCTTCCAAGGAAACCAAGGAGCAGGAAAAAGGCAAGGCCCCTGCGGTCTCCAAAGACGTCCAGATCGTGGCGGATAAGGCCACCAACAGCCTGGTAATTACCGCGAAAAAGCAAGATTATATCGTGCTCGAGGATATCATCAAGAAGCTCGATATAGCCAGAAGCATGGTCTACCTCGAGGCCCTTATCATGGAGGTAAATGTGGATAAGGAGTTTCGGCTTGGGGTGGAATGGATGGGGATGGAGGATTTTAGCTATAACGATAAAACCGGCGGCTTTTTTGCGGGCTCTGGTGGAATCGGTGATTACGGAAACATTAAGGGGCTCTCGGGGATTCCCCCAACTCTGCCCTCCGGCTTTTCCCTCGGTGTATTCGGTGAGGCCATTCACATCGGTGATCTGGTGTTTCCAAATCTGGGCGCAATCTTCCAGGCATATCAGAAGGACTCCGATGTGAATATCATCTCAACGCCTCAGATCTTAACCACCGACAACGAAGAGGCCGAGATATACGTGGGAGAAAATGTCCCGTATCTTACCAAGGAGGCCACGGGCGATCAGACCTATCAGACATACGAGTACCGGGATGTCGGCGTGACGCTCAAGATAACGCCCCAAATCAACCAGGAGCGGTTTGTAAGGCTCAAGATCTTCCAGGAGAACATATCATTAAAGAAGGGGACAGAGATATATCGGCCCACTACCCTCAAGCGATCTGCGGAGACCACAGTTATCGTAAAGGATACGAATACCGTGGTTATCGGCGGAATTATCGGAGAGAGCGCAGAGAAGGCCACGTATAAAACACCATGCCTCGGAGATATCCCCGTCTTGCGCTGGCTCTTCAGCGCGCTGTCCAGATCCCAAAACAAGACAAACCTGTTCGTTTTTATCACGCCCTATGTGATAGAGAACCCCACAGAGGCAAAGGAGATCTATGATAAGAAAAAAGAGAACATGGAGGGGGTGCAAAGGGGCGCTGTGAAGATGTACAAAAAGCCGGAACGCAGTGATCAGGACCGGAATGATGAATAAGGATTATCGGCCGTGATGGAAAGGCTCATCGGAGAGATATTGAAAGAGGTTTGCTCCCTTTCAGAGGATGCGCTCGACCAAGCCTTCATGATTCAGGAGGACAAGGGCGGACGCATCGGAGAAATCTTGATCCAGAAAGGTGCGATCACAGAGGCAGATCTATTAAAGGCCTTCGGCATCCAGTTCGGATTACCGTTATGGTCCGCCATCCCCACTGAGGGCATGGATCTCGGTTTTACGGAGCATATTCCCATCCAGTTCCTGAAGAAGTACAGGATGGTGCCCGTGACTACCGACGGCAAGGCCTATATAGCCGTAAACGATCCCACCCTGTTTCAGCCCCTTGACGATCTGCGCCTGATCCAGGGGTGGAACGGGGTCCAGACCGTGCTTGCCCCGCATTCGGCCATCCTCTCTGCCATTAACTATGCCTATGACATGAGCAGGGATTCGGCAGAGCAGGTTATCCAGGATATGCGCGATGAGGACAAGGATCTGATTCTCTCCGCGGTTGAACAAACGGGCGATCTGTTGGACGATACCAGTGATGCCCCCATCATAAAACTGGTGAACCTGATCCTCTCTCAGGCGGTGAAGGCAAGGGCCAGCGATATACATATTGAGCCCTACCAGAACCGTCTGAAGATCAGGTATCGGCTGGACGGCATACTCTACGATATGCTCACTCCTCCAAAACATATTCAATCTACCCTGATCTCCAGGATCAAGATCATGGCAGGGATGAACATCGCGGAGAAGAGGCTTCCCCAGGATGGGAGGATTGAGATCAAGATAGGAGATAGGGATGTTGATATCAGGGCGTCCACCATCCCTATCGCCTTTGGAGAGAGAGTGGTCCTCAGGCTCCTGGACAAGAGAAATGTGTTGTTAGGGCTCTCAGACATTGGGATGCCCGAGGATGGCCTGAGGCATTTTCATGAGCTCATCAAGTCTTCCCACGGCATTATCCTTGTCACGGGTCCCACGGGGAGCGGTAAAACGACCACCCTCTATAGCGCTTTGAGCACCATCAACAACCCGGACATCAATATCATCACCATAGAAGATCCCATCGAGTACCAGATCGATGGGATCGGCCAGATCCAGGTGAATCCAAAGATAAACCTCACCTTTGCAAACGGCCTGCGGTCCATCGTGCGTCAGGATCCCGATGTGATCCTCGTGGGTGAGATCAGGGATTTGGAAACCGCGGAGATTGCCATCCAGTCGGCATTGACGGGCCATCTGGTATTCTCGACCCTCCACACAAACGATTCAGCCAGTGCGGTAACGCGGCTCATAGATATGGGGATAGAACCCTTTCTGGTCACCTCGTCGGTGATCGGAATATTGGCTCAGAGGCTCGTAAGACAGGTGTGCGATGAATGCAGGGAATCCTATGCGCCCGACGAGGAGTCCTTGAACAATATCGGCATAACCGCTGAAATGAGGAGCGGCAGAGAGATTTACCGGGGTACGGGATGTGAGGCCTGCCTCAATACCGGTTACCAGGGAAGAACGGGGATATTCGAGCTCATGATCATGGATGATACGATCAGGAATCTCATACTAAAGACCTCCGACTCCAACACCATTAAACGCGAGGCCGTGAACCAGGGGATGGTAACCCTTCGCCAGGATGGGGTGATGAAGGTGCTTAATGGGACTACAACCGCGGAGGAGGTTCTGAGGGTCACGCAGAGGTAGCGTGAGTGAGCGGTGAATCGGGGAATGGGGGAAGCGGAGAAACGGAGAGCCGGGGAATGGGAGAGAGGATTACAGGATATAAGGAGCTGAGGGTTTTTCAGAATGCCATGGATTCGGCTATGAAGATTTTTTATATAATGAAAGATTTTCCGCCCGAAGAGAGGTATTCCATGGTTGATCAGATACGTCGTTCATCTCGTTCTGTTTGTGCAAATATTGCAGAGGCATGGCGAAAACGACGATACAAGGCAATGTTTATCGCCAAGTTGAGTGATGCAGAAAGCGAGGCATGCGAAACACAGGTATGGATTGAGTTTGCCGGCAGATGCGGATATATAGAGGATGCTCTGTGTGATGAGCTTGATGCGGCGTATGATCACATCATTGGGCAGATAGTAACGATGATCAACGAGGCAGACAAATGGCTTATCAAATAATCTCCGCTTCACCGGCTCCCCGCTTCTCCGATTCGCTTTCTCTCCGATTCACCGGCTCCCCGCTTCTCCGTTTCTCCGTTTCTCCGTCCCTTCAAATCAAGGTTTCAATCATCTTCTTGATAATCTTTGGATGCTTTGCCACCGTGGGGCATGCCTCTTCCCTGAACGGTCCATGGGACTGGAATACGCCCCGGCAGGCATTCCAAGCACAGGCTGGTCAAAGCTCTGACCCCCTGCGATCCATGGTTGAGCTGCACAGGAAGTATATCTCGCCGATCGACGGCAAGAATTGTCCCATGTATCCCTCCTGCTCGAGCTACAGCCTCCAGTGCCTTGAAAAGCACGGGCTCTTCATCGGCTGGGTGATGACCTTTGATCGTCTGTTGAGGTGCGGCAGGGATGAGCTGCGATTGTCGCCGGAGATAGTGGTGAACGACGAGCTGTTATGCTACGATCCGTTGGAGAATAATGACTTCTGGTGGTGGAATAAACAGTGAATTGAGCAGCTGGCCGGCACGCTTTTCAGGAGCGATCATAGGATGCTTCTTGTTGACCTTCCTTCTCCCTCTCAACTGCTGTGCCGCCTCCGGGGTAGTGCTCGATCCGGAAGGGCAATTTCAATTCGCGGAGCAGTACTTTCAAAGGGGTGAGTACTACCGGGCAATCGGAGAATATGAGCGGTTCATTTACCTCTTCCCCCACGCCGATAAGGTTGAGCTTGCCAGATACCGGATCGGCCTTTCATATTTGAATGGAGAGCAGTACGAACGGGCCATTCAAGCCTTTTACGCCCTCATTGAGGAGTATCAAGGCACCAAGTATGCACTCAGATCTTATCTGGAAATCAGCAAGGCGTACCTCGGGCTCAATCGGTATGCCATGGCCCTCACCGCCTTAAACAACCTCATTACCCTAGCCACCGATCAAGCCCTCAGGGACGAAGCCCTTTATCACAGGGCCTGGGTCTATCTGGAAATGGGGTTGTGGAGCAAGGCAATAGAGAGCTTCGGGAAGGTCTCTTCCCAAAGCAGGGATGAATACAAGATCAAGGAGACCCTGGCGGAGCTAACGGAAGGGGTGCCGGTCAGGACGAAGAACCCCACCATTGCCGGCCTGCTTGCCGTGGTGCCGGGCACAGGACATCTGTACTGCGGAAGGAAGAGGGATGCGTTGATATCATTTTTTCTGAACGGCGCCATGATATATGCCGCGTATGAGGCATTTGATAACGATCTCGTCGCGATCGGCGCGATTATCACCATCTTTGAGCTAGGCTTCTACGGGGGCAATATCTATAGCGCCGTAAGCAGCGCCCATAAGTATAACCGGGATGCGAAAGGGAGGTTCCTGGATGAGATCAGGGAAAAAACGAGGGTGGACATCTCCCTGGGAAGCCCCACCGAGAAATCCCTTCTGCTCTTGTGCCGGTTCCCATTTTGATGGAAGGATTTGCTTTGAACCCAATGGAAAATAATTGCTGAATAGATCGTAATTGCTCAGATAGATAGACTGAAGGGACAAGGCCCTTCGATAAGCTCAGGGCAGTGAGTGAAATTAAACTTCTTCAGCCTTCAGCCTATTAACCTGAAGAATTTAACTATATCAACAATGCTATGACAAGACAACTCATTGAGTGCGTCCCCAACTTCAGCGAGGGGCGAAG
>Ga0315552_1001108_pt1 | contig 16448 bp, 15 predicted proteins | sample SalMarSW160170MG_2_FD_203102 | JGI IMG/M metagenome (GOLD analysis project Ga0315552, IMG submission 203102) | Salt marsh sediment microbial communities from the Plum Island Ecosystem LTER, Massachusetts, United States - Salt Marsh Sediment SW1601-70 ...
GAGCACATGGAACAGCTCCAGGCCGGCAGTGAGGAACAGGCCAAACAACAGCTCCAGACGTTCTTTATCATGGACAAAATCGCCGCTAAACTCGATATAGACGTCAACGATGAAGAGCTTAACGGCTATATCGCCGAACTGGCCAGGCAGAGAAATCAACGACCGGAAAAAATGAGAGAGCAGATGGAGCACGACGGCTCACTGGACCAGTTCCGTATGGAAGTCCGCCAGAACAAATGTGTCGAGAAATTGCTCGAAACGGCGAAGATAACGGAGAAAAAACCGGATAAAAAAGCCAAAAAGGCCGCAACGACAACCGAGAAACCCAAGAAAAAAACCGCTAAAAAGACGGCCAAAAAACCTAAATCTAAAGAAAAAGAGTCCTGAAAAGGCGAAACAATCGCTAAAAAATCAAATCGACAGGCGGGAATGTCCGATTAAGAAAATATCCGCTGAAACTCGATAAAGGATACGAAACTGTAAGGTCCGTTTTTATCCGACGGATGTGAAACGTTTTTTTAAGGGAATTATGAATGTCTATTGAGCACCAGGCAAAAACCATGGACTTGTACAACCAATACGGAGGCGGCAGCGGACAATACCAGCGCTTCCGCCAAATGAGCCTCGACGATATGCTGCTGGAGAACCGCATCGTTTTCCTTATCGGCGAAATATCCTACGCAAGGGCCGCCGAGGTCATTATGAAAATGCTGTATCTCGACAATCTCAAGCGGAACAGCGAAATAAGCCTGTATATCAATTCTCCCGGCGGCAGTGTGGACGATACGATGGCCATCTACGATACGATACGTTTCGTTCGCTCTCCGGTGGCGACGTATTGCATCGGCAGAGCACAGTCCGGAGCAGCGGTAATCCTGGCGGCAGGCTCAAAAGGAAGCCGCTTCGCCCTGCCACACGCCAAGTTTATGCTGCATCAGCCCTGGGGCGGCGTAAGCGGGCAGGCGTCGGATATTAAAATTCAGGCCGAAGAAATACTGAAAGCCAAGAAAATGATAAACGAAATTCTCTCCCAACATACGGGCCAGCCGGTTGAAAAAATCGCCGCCGAGACCGAAAGGGACAGGTATATGACGGCGGACGAGGCCCTTCAATACGGCCTTATCGATGAGGTGCTCATAGAAGAAGAAGGAAAGAAGAAGAAAAAGGACGGAGAGAAAAAAGAGGAAAAGAAAGAAGGTAGTTCGTGATGCGTATTGCGTTCGCCGTAAGGTGTCCTGCCGGAAGGCATCTCATAAGGGACTAAGGGAATCCGTGATGCGAAAAACTCAATACGATATACGCAATACGAGGATAAAAAAATGAACGTGAATCAAAATTTAGTACCGATAGTAATTGAAAAAAGTGGCCGAACCGAACGTGCATACGATATCTATTCGAGACTGCTTAAGGACAGAATCGTCTTTCTGGGCGGGCAAATTGACGATACTACTGCAAATATCATCGTCGCCCAGATGCTGTTTTTAAGTAATGAGGACACGAAAAGCGACATTCATTTCTATATCAATTCGCCCGGCGGCTCCATCACGGCGGGTCTGGCTATTTACGATACGATGCAGTTCCTGCGATGCGATGTCGCTACGTATTGCATCGGGCAGGCGGCAAGTATGGCGGCCTGGTTATTGGCAGGCGGCCGTGAAGGCAAGCGATATCTGCTGGCAAACAACAGGATACTTCTGCACCAGCCGCTCATATCAGGACAATTAATCGGCCCTGCGACCGATCTCGACATAGAAGCCCAGGAAATACTTCGCCTTCGAACACGCATGTATGATATATTAGCCAAACATACGGGCCAGCCCTCCGAGAAGGTCGAAAAAGACTGCGACCGGAATCTCTGGCTTGACGCCGCCGAGGCAATCGATTATGGCTTGGCCGACAGGGTGCTGCAGAAAGCACCGGAGATCATTAAGAAGCAGGAACAGGAAGAATGAAAACCGAATGTCAAAACCTGATTCTCGATTCTCGTTTCTCGATTCCTGATATTCGACGAGTATCGAGCATCGTACGTCGAGCATCGTTCATCTTTATCTTCTGTCTTCTGGGTTTTTCCGGCTGCAATAATGCAAACGAAAAAACCGAAATGCTCAAGGAAATTGAGCAGCTAACAAATCAAAATAAAGAATTAACAGGCCGGGCCGAGAAAGCAGAATCCCAGAACAAGCAGTTGAAAGGCCAGGTTCAGGTCCTCACGACCCTGCCTGAAAACGTCAGGGCGGAAAGTCTCTATAACCTGCAGCAAATCAGAATCGGCCGATATACCGATTTCTTCGATAAAGACCACGACGGCAAAAAAGAGACCCTGATTGTTTACATACAGCCGAGCGACGACCAGGGCGACAGGATTAAAGCATCCGGCTCCGTGGAGGTCGAGCTCTGGGACCTGAACAAAACGGACGGTCATGCAATGCTCGGACAGTGGAAAGTCGAGCCGGAAGAGCTGAAAAAGAACTGGTACGCCACGCTGATAACCATCAACTACAGATTGACGTTCGATATCACTGATATTGTCGAGGATTTCGATAAGCCTCTGACGGTAAAAATCAAGTTCACCGATTATCTTTCCGGCAAAACATTCGAAGACCAAAAAGTCATCAAACCATAAAAACAGCTTGCTCTTCTCATCCCGAGGCCAAGGCATAAGAAATCGAACTGCTCAATCTTGAATTTCAAATTTGAAATCTCAGATTGTTCCGGTTATGATATCGCCATGCAAAAATTTTTAGATAAGATTATATGCGGCGATTGCATCGAGTTACTCGGTAAGGTGGATGAGCCTTTTGCCGATCTTATCTTTGCGGACCCGCCTTTTAATATCGGCTACAAGTACGACAAATACTACGACAAGGTCAAAAAGAAAAACTACATCGCCTGGACCAAAGTTTGGATAAACGTCTGCAAAAAGGTCCTCAAGCCGCACGGCTCGTTTTATATCGCCATCGGCGACGATTACGCCGCAAATGTCAAACTTATCGCCGAGGAGCTTGGCCTTTTCATGCGCAACTGGATCATCTGGCACTACACGTTCGGCCAGCAGACGAAAAACAAATTCGCCCGGGCGCACACGCACATTTTCTATTTCGTCAACGACGAAAAGAATTTCACATTCAATGATCATGCCGTGCGGGTCCCTTCCGACAGGCAGCTCCTTTATAACGACAAGCGCGCCAATCCTGCGGGAAAAATGCCGGACGACGTCTGGAACGGGTACCCGAGAGTTTGCGGGACATTCAAGGAGCGCCTCGGCTGGCACCCATGCCAGATGCCGGAGAGCCTGCTCAAAAGAATCATCGCGGCAAGTTCCAATCCGGGAGATTTAGTACTCGACCCGTTCAGCGGTTCAGGAACTACCGCGGCGGCGGCGTATCAATTAGGCAGGCATTATGCCGGGGTGGAAATTTCCGAACAATACGTCGAAAATGCCAACAAACGTCTGGCTCAATTGAAAAAACCACGTGGAGGCAATCTCTTTTTGGATGCAATTGAACTGAACGAGCTCAAACAACTCTCGGCGGATATGGGAAGGCCGTTGAAGGAAATAGCAGAAGATGAAAATCTTCTGGAAATTTTTACAAACCAATTTTCAGTACGGATGAACGACCTGCTTCGACATTGCGCAAGCACGTCGAGCCGGAAGAAATACAGTTCGCAACAAATCGCCACGGCGGTAAAGGATTTGACCGGTTGCCCCAGGGACTCTTAATGGAGAAAAAAGTCCAGTTGAAAAACAATTCATTCTCCGTAGCAGAGCTACTGCGAAGGACGAAGCTGCTCTTTGCGGCGCCGTTTCTGGCAAGCGCCGCGATGCTGATGGTGATTCAGGCGCCGATCGGCTGGTGGCCCCTGGCGTGGGTGTCACTGGTGCCTTTCATTATCGCCTGTTCGCCCGGGACAAAGCCAAAGCGGTTAATTCTTGTCACCTTCGTCATTTCATTTTTTTACTGGATGGGAAATTTATACTGGATAGCCCCGATTACGATAATCGGCTGGATAACCATGTGCCTGTACCTGGCCGTACTCTGGCCCGTGCTGGCGCTGTGCCTACGTTACTGCAGAATAAAAAAAGTGCCGTTATTCTTGGCATCGGCGGTCCTTGTCGTCGGGGTCGAAAGGATGCAGGGCCTTTTCTTAGGCGGTTTCTTCTGGCGGTTTCTGGCACACAGCCAGTACGAGAATATCACAATCATTCAAATCGCCGATATCTTCGGGGCGGGCGGAGTCTCGTTTCTTATTGCGATGGTCAACGGGCTGCTGGCCGAATTGATTTTAACAGCTACTACCAGGTCCGGCCGACGTATTACCAGATTGACAACTTTTCTTAAAACTGCAATTGTCGGCGCGGCAGTAGCAGCAAGCATTTTCTACGGTCGATGGAGAATCGCTCAGGAAGCCGAATGCATCCGGCCGGGGCCGATGGCGGCGTCACTGCAATCGAATGTCCCTCAGTCGGTCAAAAGGTCATTCGAATCCGGCGAAGTGTTATTCAGTGACCTGATGGAGCAGAGTAAAGCCGCCGCCGCGGCCGGCGCCGAGCTGATAGTCTGGCCGGAAACAATGGTACAGGCATACCTCGATTCAGGCATTTGGCCGTACCTGGAATCTCCCGAGGAACATGCGATTTATGACCAGAAGCTAAAAGACCACGCTAAAGATACCGCCTATGTACTTGTCGGCGCCTATGGCGCGCAGATAGAACGAAACAAAGCCGAACCCAGCGTGGCCAGATACAATTCGGCGTTCCTTTACAGGCCGGACGGCCAAAAAGCACCGGAAAAATACGATAAAATCCACCTTGTCCCCTTCGGCGAAGCGCTGCCTTTTAGAAAGAGCATACCGTCGGTTTACAACATCCTGATGAAATTTACCCCCTACAACTACGACTATTCGCTCGACTACGGCAGTAATTACACCGTCTTTAATATGGCCGGCGATCCCAACCGTCAAATCCCGGATTATAAATTCAGCGTAATGATTTGTTATGAGGGCACCGTCCCGTACATTGCCAGAGAGTTCGCATTGGACGAACATGGCAAAAAACAAATCGACTGGATTATCAATATCAGCAACGACGGCTGGTTCGTGCGATTCAGGGACAACAAAGTTATCCCGAGCACGGAACTGCCCCAACATGCGGCGGTCTGCGCCTTCAGGGCGGTCGAAAACAGGCTCGCCGTCCTGCGAAGCGTAAATACCGGCATCAGTTGTCTGATTGACAGTTCCGGGCGAATAAAAAACGGGTATTCGGCCGGTACTCTGCCATCCGAAGCTATGGCCCGCACAGGCCTATCAGGCTGGTTTATCGACAGGATTCCGATAGATAAGCGGACATCTTTTTTCAGTAAATACGGCGAATGGCTCGATTTTTGTTGTGAACTTTGCGTTTTTTCGTTGATAATACTATCGCTTTCAACCAAATTTGTCCGATTGAAAAAATGAGAAAGACATATTTCGGAGTAGCCAAATGAATACAAGGCTCGGAAAAATCAAAGCGCATAAAATGAAAATATTCACTTCCATAATCCATATTTCATTTTTTATTTTTCCGATATTATTCGCTTCCGGCTGTGATTCCTTCATGATAGATTCGGCGGAGCGCGAAAGCAACCAATTGACTATAACACAATCCGAAGCCATCCAAATCATCGGCCAGTCTCTGAACGATATCGATCCGCTGGTCAAGGCCAATGCCATTGAAGTGGTCGCCACCACCCGACAGCTCAACTTCATGCCGCGCGTTCAACAACTGCTTCAGGACACATACGCACCCGTCAGGTTCGCAGCCGCCCTGGCCGTCGGAGACATGCACTACTCCCCCGCCAGAAACACGATAAACCAAATGCTAAAGGACCCGGACAGCAATGTCATAATAGGCGCATCATACGCAATGATTAAACTCGGATACCTCGGGTATATCGAGATTCTTCGTGGATCTATAAACGACAACAATCAGACGGTAAAAGCCAATGCCGCTATGTTGTTAGGCAAGAGCGGTGACAGGGACTCATTAAAACTGCTGTATATGGCTCTTCAGGATAAAAATTCGGACGACAAAGTGGCGTACCAGGCAGCCGAAGCAATAGCAATGCTCGGTGACGAGTCGATATATCCCAAGCTTTGGGCGATGCTTATCAGCGCCTACGCCGATGTAAGAGTGATCGGGATAAGAGCAATGGGCACCCTCGGAACCAAAAAGGCCGAAGACGCTATAATCACAATGCTGGATGACGGCGTCCTGGAGGTACGTATCGCCGCGGCCGAACAGCTCGGAAAACTTAACAATTCTACAGGAGAATCGATAGTTATCGATGTTTTCAGGAAAAACCTCACCAACCAAATGGAAACCGAGGCTCGTGATCGGATCTATGTCCTTTCGGCACTGGCAATCGGTCGAATCGGCACGCCCGACCTGATGGAATACCTCCCCCGGTTAATGAAAAATGAGTCGAAATTTGTCAGGTTGGCCGCGGCACAAGCCGTTTTCCAAACCACAATGAGATAAATTTCACCCGAACAGCCAATCTTATCGGAGCTTTCACTGTCTATAAGCATTCTCGATATTAATTTAGGGTATTTATTAAAAATAACTTGACCTTTCCGAGCTTTAAGCGTAAAATCATACTGTACTGCTTTGATAACAGGGCTTGGATCTTTTTTCCCTGACCCTGCGTAAAATGAAGCTAAGTTTCATATCACACTGACGCGGGCGGGGAAGCAGCCTTACCAAAGGCAATATATAACTCCGGGATGCCCTGTCATGAGGTAATGGGTGTACTGAAAAAGAAAACGCAAATCAATTGAAAGGAGCTTGTTTTGAGCACGCTTACGAAGATCCTAATAGTCTTACTGACGATATCATCGATCTTTTTATGCGGCGTCGTTGTGACCTATGTCGGAAGTGCCGTTAACTACAAAGAAAAATTTGATTCCCGTCAAAACCAGATTAATTCCATAATGCGGAGCAAGGAAGCAACGGAAAACACATTAAATAAAACTATCGAGCAATCACAACAAAAAGAAGCGGAACTGAACGAGTCGATCAAATCGCTCCAGGCTGATATAAACAGGTTACAGGCCGAGCTGGCCGATGCCACCAGAAAAAGAGACGACTCCATCCAAAGAATGGAAAACTGGCAGGCGATAGCGATGGATTTCTCCAAGACCACCGAAACACAGGTCAAGCTGGCCAAAGACGCACTCAACGATAAAAACACGATCGATACCGAGCGAATCAAGAACCTCAAAGAGCTCGAAGAAAAGACCACCGCTCTTATTGAAAAAATGGCTTTAATAGACCAGTTGGAAAAAGAATCGAGGCGTCTGCGTGAGGAAAACACCGCATTACAGAACAAGCTGGACCAGTCTATACAACAATACGGTAAAACTGTCACCCAGCCGATACCTGTTACACAGATACTTGAAAAAGCCAGGGTAGCTCCACCGGTCTCGGATATCGGCTTAAAAGGTACGATAAACTCGGTCGATATAGAAAATTCATGGGTGGAATTATCGATCGGCTCGGCAAACGGTGTGAAAAAGAACATGGTTTTCCATATTATTCGCGGCGATAAGTTCATTTGTGACGCCGTTATTTTCGAGGTCGATCCCGAAAAAGCGGTCGGAATTATGGAACTTGTGCAGGAAACACCGAGAGCCGGTGATACAGCAAGCACAAATTTATAAAAGGCTATGTGAGGTTGACTTATGAGTCCCATTATGCAGGCTCAGGACAAACGAAGATCGGCAACTGATAACCTTTATACAGTTGTGCTGGCCATGGCGTTCCTTGTAGTTCTGGCTACCGCCGGATTTGTCGCTTATATGTGCTATACACAATACGAATCGATCTTCAAAATTGCATCGTAAATCTCTATTGACAATGCCGTTCGCTTTAGATATAAAGATAAGCCGACCGGAAATTGTCAGTTGTGTAAAATATAAACCAGGTATATCATCGCCAAAACAGGATTTCGGTGAACTTGCCTGATTGTTAATTACTTTTTGGAAAAATACTTCAAACAAAGGATTACTTCTTTTCAAAGTATATCCAATCTGCAGTTTGCACTAAGATTGTTTGAGAAAGGAGTCGATAGTGCTACTGGATACAATCTTGGGTTGGTTCAGTATGGATATGGGTATCGACCTGGGTACCTGCTCTACTTTGGTTTGTGTCCGCGACAAAGGTATTGTCCTCAATGAACCCTCCGTAGTTGCCGTCCGCAAAGGAACCAATATTGTCCTCAACGAAGGTCAGGCCGTCGGCTTGGTCGCCCGTGAAATGCTCGGTAAAACACCCGGCTCGATAAGCGCAATAAGACCTTTGAAGGACGGCGTAATCAGTGACTTCGAAATTACCGAAGCGATGCTGGGCTATTTCATCCGCAAAGTTCACGGCCGTGGCGGGCTTGTCAGGCCACGCGTGGTTATCGCAGTGCCGAGCGGAATAACCGCGGTCGAACGCAGGGCCGTTATCGACAGCGCCGAACGCGCCGGCGCACGAAAGGTCTTTCTGGTTGATGAGCCGATGGCCGCAGGAATCGGAGCGGGACTGCCCATTACCGAACCGACCGCCTCGATGGTGGTCGATATCGGCGGCGGCACTACCGAAGTGGCTATAATGTCTCTGGCGGACATTGCAACCGCAGAATCAATCCGCATCGGCGGCGACGATATGGACGAAGCGGTAATAAATCATCTCAAGAAAACATATAACCTTCTTATCGGCGAGGCGAGGGCGGAAAAAGTAAAGATACAGGTCGGCTCCGCCGCCCCGCTGGAAGAGGAATTGACAATGGAAATTGCCGGCAGGGACACTATTTCAGGCCTGCCGAGGAAAATTGTAATCACCAGCGAGGAAATTCGTGAAGCCCTCCGCGACCCGATTGCAACAATAATAGATACCGTCACTATGACACTGGAAAAAGCCGAACCGGAATTAGCGGCGGACCTTATAGACAACGGCATACATATCTGCGGCGGCGGCTCGCTGCTTCGCGGAATGGATACCGTCCTGGCAAACGCAACCGGACTAAAGGTCGAATTGGTGGAAGACCCACTAAGCTGCGTGGCCCGCGGGACCAGCGTCTATCTCGAAAATCTGGAGCTGTGGAAGGATACAATGGACCACAGCGAATACGGATGGGAATAGATAGTCATGCGTATTGCGCATTGCGTCGTGCGAAAACAATCAAATTAATATACGCGATACGCTATACGCAATATAAAAATAATTATGGCATGGAAGCAAGGAACATTCAGGACTAAAAACCGCCGGAAATCACTGCTGGACTCTCTGTCCAGGCAGATGCTTTTTACCTGGCTTATGCTGGCCGGTTTTATTCTGATTCTCGCCCCGCAGCAATGGACGAATAAATTCCAGTTCGCGTTCCTTCGTATTTTCCGCTGGCCGCTGAAAATCGGCAATGACATCTCGCTTGCCAGCTCAACCCAACAGCAGTTCACAGACTCGTCGAACCAGACAATAATCCAGTACAAAAACCATATCGCCAACCTTGAGCAAAACCTCGAGCAGGCAAACCAAAAAATTAACCAGCTCTCCGGCCTGCGTAACAGATTCCCAATGCTCAAAGGGGCGAAATTAATACCTGCCGATATCTCGACGGTCACTATCGGCGGGACGCAGGCGGAACTTATTATCAATCGCGGCACAGACGAAGGCCTGGCGAGCAACCAGTTTGTCATCGCCGACAACAGCATCGTCGGGACCATAGCCGAAGTCTCGAACCGTATCGCCCGTGTGAAATTGTTTACGGACAAATCATCCAATATAGCGGTGCAAGTGGGCAAATCGGAAGTTAAGAGGGTAATGCAGGGCGTGGGTAACTATTCGGCCAAAATAATTCCCGATATACCGACAACCACTCCAGTCAAGGCCGGTGATCAGGTATTCGCCTGTAAAAAACCGGGGCTTCTGGATGTGCCGATGATTATAGGAACAGTAACTCAATGTAAAAAGAACGACCGACAGCCATCGGTCTGGGATATAACTGTTCAACCGGCTTGTGATATTACCAAGATAGAGAACGTGACCGTGATTATAATGAATCCGTGAGGACAACCGCGGCTCCGCCGTCAGGCGTCCCCAAGGGATTACCCGGGGATAATTAAATGCGATGGTACCGGTTTGCAGTGTTAGTTTTGTTGGCTACGGTTCTGCAGGCCGGATTTCTGTCGAATTTCACGGTTAAGCCCGACCTGCTGCTGATTCTTCTTGTTTTTTTCGCCGTTTACAGCAATACGTCGGAGGCGATCATAAGCTCCTTCACGATAGGTTTTGCCGCCGATTTAATCGGCCCTGCGATGGGACCGCAGACAATCAGCTTCGGACTTTTCGGAACGGCCCTGGCATACCTGCACCAAGTCATCGCCATCAGGAAGATGCCCTATCAGGCGCTTGTGATATTTGCCACCGGAATCCTTGCCGGCACTATGGTACACCTGCTGAACCTGCTTAAGAGCGAACCGGGCCCGGCAGAGATTTATAGCGATATTTTTAAGGCGGCCTTATACTCAGGCATCGTGGGACCTTTTCTTTTCCTGCCGTTGGCATGGTGGATGCGCATAAAAACAAATCGCTTCCGCAGAAACAGGATAATGAGATAAACCAATGAGTGCACAATTCAACGCTTTGTAGTAAATTCATTTGCTTACAAACAATCATGTACGATAAACGAATCAAAATTTTCATTATCTTCAGCTCACTGCTGCTGCTGGTTTGCCTGGCACGGCTGGCCCAAATGCAACTGATCTCGATCTCCAGTGTTCAGCAGGAGGTCGCCGAGCTAAAAGAACGAAGAGGCCTGACCCAGCAGCTCAACACACTTCGAGGTAAGATTCTCGACCGCAGGGGCAGAATACTGGCCGCCGACGAGCCAAGCTTCTGGGTGCACATAGATTATAAACTAAGCTGCTACCTGGATGAGCGCGTCCAGAAAAGTTTAATCATCAGCACGGCTAAAAAGGACGACCCCGAACAGACAATTTCGGATATGAAAGAAGAAATCCACAACAAAATCGAGGAGCTGCAACAGATAATCAACGTTTGCGCACAGCTCGGCTCTCTCGATCCGTCGGAGATACAGGGGGAAATCGAAAAAATTAATAATTTCATCTGGAACAGGCAAACGTTTCAGGCTTGGCGACAGAAGTTCCCGAACTCGGAAGTTTTCGATAATTACGACAACATCATCAGCATTCCGCTTTCCGTGGCAATCGCCGATTTCAACGAAAAACTGCCCGATCCCGACAAACGTATCGAACTTATAAGCAAAGCCGACATCTCCGAGATGAAACGGAAATGGCCGTTGCTGAAGCTCAATACCGACGACGACATTTTCGCCGCCCAGTTGGAATTTCTCAACGTTGACGGCGTTGAAATATTCCCGATAGTACAAAGGTCATATCCCTACGGCTCCGTCGCCGCCCAGACTATCGGCTGGGTCGGGCCGGCAACACAACAAGAAGATAAAGAGCTTTTCGAGAACGACAGAATGCAACGCTATCTGGAAGGCGAAGTCTGCGGAAGAGAGGACGGCGTCGAGTATGTCTGCGAACCTATCCTCCGCGGCCGGCGGGGTGAAAAAAGTTTCGACATCGACGAACAGCTCGTCAGCCGGACCGAGAGCCGCCTGGGTCAGGACGTCGTGCTGACGCTGGATATCGAGCTGCAAAAGAGAATAGAAAAATATCTCACCAACTACAATCACGACCCGAACTGCGGCCCCGGAATGTCCGCCGTTATACTCGATGTCGCCACAGGTGACATCCTCGCATTGGTTTCATTGCCGGTTTACGATCTAAACCGTATCAGGTACGACTACGGCGACCTCGCCGCCGATGCGGACAAACCGCTGATAAATCGCGCTATAAACGCGCGGTATCCGCCCGGCTCGGTAGTAAAACCGATGATTCTTATCGCGGGCCTGGAAACAGGCATGATTACAACCGACAGGGTCATCCCCTGCCCGGCTCAACCGGCGCCTGAGAACTGGCCTGACTGCTTGATTTACAGAAAGGGTCGTTCAGGCCATAGTCTCATGTGGGAAAACAACGCCCGCAACGCCATCAAGGGTAGCTGCAATATTTATTTTTCCCGCTTGGCCGATAGTATCGACCCTGTAATTTTACAGCACTGGCTTTATATGTTCGGCTACGGCCGGAACGCATTGTCACCACCAAGGACATCCGACGGGAAAGAAATCGACAGAAACCTGCGCCAATTACCCGGTATCATATCGAGCAGAATCCCAAGAGACAAAAACCTGACCATGGAGCAGATGCCGCCTTTGAGGGATACCGAGAGAAGATACTACGGTATAGGCCAGGGAAGCCTGCGGGCAACACCGCTGCAGGTGGCCAATGCAATGGCCACAATTGCCCGGGGCGGTTTTGCCAAATCCCCGCGACTGTTTTTGGAAATGCAGGATTCCGAGGTCGTCCCGCTCAATATCTCCGAAAAAACATTGTCTACGGTCTATGGCGGCATGTACGCCGTGGTCAATGAGGCACACGGAACCGCGAACAAGCAATTCGGCCCGTTCCTGCAAACCTTAACCGAGCAGGACGTCAAGCTTTACGGCAAAACCGGCTCTACGGAAGCCCCGGAACACGCATGGTTCGCCGGCTTCGCCGAAGACGGTATCGGCCGAAAGCTCGCATTCGCCGTCGTGGTCGAAGGCGGTCAGCACGGTTCAAGTGACGCCGCTCCGCTGGTCCGTGACATCATCCAGTTCTGTATTGAATCCGGCTATATCGGCAAATCCCTAAACTCCATTCAAGACATGTAACAGCCAAACTCCATTGTAAAATCACTCACAAATTTCCTTGCAAACAACAAAGGGACAACCTATCATTTATTTAAAGTGAGTTGTACAAATTAACTTATCATATATATTAATCGAAAGGAAAGTGTTCATGTACTGTCCGAAATGCGGAACGCAAAATCCCGATAACGCTCAATCATGTGGTACCTGCGGCGCTCTATTACCCGCGAGTCCACCAACAGCCGCCGAACCAATAATACCCAAAACCAGCGGTCTTGCGATTGCATCGCTTGTCTTTGCCATCTTAAGCCCGTTTACATGCATGATTGCGGCAATCCCGGCAATCATACTCGGAATTGTCAGCCTGGTAAAAATAAATAAGAGTGCCGGGCAGTTAAAAGGTCAAGGCCTAGCCATCGCCGGGATTGTTGTTCCCGCCGTCATGCTGCCAATTGTTGCACTGCTTATGGGGATTCTGATGCCGGCACTGGCCCGGACAAGACAGCTTGCCTTCAGGATGGTCTGCGGGACAAACCTGTCCGGCCTGTCGAAGGCAATGTTGATTTATGCCAATGATTATGACGATAAATATCCCACCCCGGAGAAATGGTGCGATTTACTGGTCGAATATTGCGAGGTAGATCCTATTTCCTTCCACTGCAGAGGGGCACCGGAAGGCCCCTGCAATTATGCCCTCAACGAGAACATAGCGGAACTGGGAATAAAAACCCAGCCGGATATAGTCCTGCTGTTCGAGACGCATCCCGGCTGGAACCAGGTAGGCGGCCCGGAAATTTTGACCACCGACAACCACCAGGGCGAGGGCTGCAATGTCGCCTTTGTCGATTCGCACGTGGAGTTCGTCAAAGCCGGGGACATTGAATTTCTAAAATGGAAGCCCGACTGACGATATTGCTTTTTCTTCCTGAGTTTCCCTTGTCATTGTCATTCCGAGGTGCAGCAGAACGGACTCGCGGTGACTATATCAGCGTCATTTCGAGCGCAGCGAAGGACCTGGGTTTCAAACTATATTGTTATTCCGTTCGTCCAATTTTTTTCGCCGACCAGATGCTTCGCTACATTACATTTCGCTCAGCATGACAGAAAGATTTTTCATCCTGAGCGCAGCTAAACGGACTCGGGGTAACTATTAGTGAAATAGTATGAACTGCTTTGTTTTTATCTGTTCTCAAGATATGTCAGGGTCTTTTCGATAATCCTACCGGCGACAGGCGAAGCGACCGCCCCGCCGCTGTCACCTTTGCCGAGCCTGCCGTTTGGTCTGCGGATGGAGACCAAGACGACAATCGCCGGGTCTTCGGCCGGTGCGCCCGCCACGAATGAGGCAATGTTGGAATTATCTTCATAGCCGCCCTGGCCTATCCGGGCGATGTTAGCGGTCCCGGTCTTTCCGAATACCTGCCATTTGTCTAATTTCGCCCGCCAGCCGGTCCCCCCGTTGTTTCTTTCGTTCACAACACCGACCATGCAATCATTGACAATCCACTCGGCAACTTCCCTTTTAATAATATACCCAACCGGCGGAGGCGGCCGTTTTATCTGGACGATTTCGCCGTTATTATCAACGATTGCTTTGACCATGAACGGCCGGACCAGCCGACCTCCGTTGGCGAGGATACAGTAAGCCTGGAGCATTTGCATCGCGGTGACATTTATTTCATAGCCGTATGGTATCCGGGTGACACTATAACCGGACCACTGATCCGTAGGTCGCAGCAGACCCCCTACCTCGCCGGGAAGCTCAATCCCGGTCTGGGAGCCGAAACCGAAGAGCCTGAGCCCGTCGTAGAGTCTTTGTTTGCCCATCTTTTGCCCGATTTTGGCCATGCCTATATTACTGGATTTAACCAAAACTTCCCTGACACTCAAATCGCCGAATCGATGGTTCCTGTATTCGTTGATTCTCCCGAAACCCTTGCCGTAATAGTTTCCGTTTTCGCAGAATATCGTCTCATCTTTTCGAATCGCACCGCTATCGACCGCGATTGCAACGATAATCGGCTTTATCATACTTCCCGGCTCGAACGGGTCCGTAATCGCCCGGTTGCGCAGGCTGTTCGGATCGACGGAACCTCGCTGCCTCGGGTCGAAATCGGGAATGGAAACTATCGCAAGAATCGCCCCTGTCTTCGGGTCGGCGACAATCGCCACGGCCGACTCGGCCTCGAATTCCTCGTATTGTTTTACAAGCTCATCCCGTGCAATCTGCTGGATAGTCGCATCGAGCGTCAGAATCATTCCCACGCCGTTGGTAAGGGTCCCGTTTTGTTCTTTCAGGCAGATGGGACGGCGACGGACATCGGCGAAGAATATATTACTGGCGCCCGAGCCGCTGAGCTGCTCGTTGTATTTCAATTCGATGCCTTCCAGGCCGCGATGATCGCTGCTGGTAAAGCCGACAATATTTCCCACCAACTGGCCCATCGGGTAATTTCTCTGCCAGTCCGTTTGAGTGCCCACGCCTTTTATCCTGCGGGCGGCGCTGCATTGAACGGGATCGGCGTCGGCCATGATTTTTACATAGCCGGGATTATTGCTTTCCAGAATCTGCCGACAGATTTCATGCGCACCGATATCCACAATCTCGGCAAGCTCGTTGGATATGTCTTTCGCGTCCGCAATCGTCCGAGGCTCGGCGAAAATGGTTTGAGTCCTGTTGCTTGCGGCGAGCACCCTGCCTCGACTATCGAGAATCACACCTCGCTGCGGCTGCCGGAACTGTAACGACCGTTTCTGTTCGAGGCAAAGCTTGCTGTAATGGTCGTTCCTGAAATACTGCAGATAAAAACACCGCACCGCCAGTCCGATAAAGGCCCCGACAAGAAGCAATAAAAAAAAGATGGTGATTCGTGTGCTTTTCAACTTTCAATCATCATTATTCAATTCGTTCAGGCGCCGCGAAACAGCGGCCGGATTGATTAAACTTTCCAGTTGCAACTGCTTGGCGCCGAGTTCCTGTTTTAGCTGGTTGAGTTCCGCCATGTGCGTACACAGCCTGTAGAAAACCCGATTGTTGGCGTCGCGAAGATAAACGGCAAAAATTAAAATCGCCGTCAGACAAAAAACGGCGTAAACAAAACGAAATTGTGACACAATAAACATAAATATTATGACGTGCTTTATTACGTTGTCGGACTCTTACCCCTGCTTATGCAGGATTTTTCGCCTGTGTATTTCATTTAGCGGGCAGCCGCAGACGCATTCCGGCCCTGACACTGTCTTCATCGGGTAAAATATCGGTGTTGATTTTGCTGATTTCCTTGTATCTGGCTCCCTGACCAAGCTGCTCGGCCGCTATTGTCCATAAACTGTCACCATCTTTGACCACATACACTCTGGTCGATTCGGAGCTTCGGCCTATCGATTTTACCCGCTCGAACAACTGACCGGAAAAGATACTGCTGCTTTCATCCGACGACGTGCCTGAAAGCGACGGTATCACAAGCTTCTGGCCAATAAAAATATCATCGGCCGACTTCAACAACTTTCGATTGGCTTCGTATATCCGGGTAATGTTGGCCAATTTGTTACCCTCAACCTGGCCGTAAAATTTCTTCGCAATGTCCGAGAGTCTGTCGCCGTCCTGGACGGTATATGTTTTCGGCTGGGCCGGCCCGGCGGGTCCAGGCG
>Ga0315552_1001111_pt1 | contig 16424 bp, 11 predicted proteins | sample SalMarSW160170MG_2_FD_203102 | JGI IMG/M metagenome (GOLD analysis project Ga0315552, IMG submission 203102) | Salt marsh sediment microbial communities from the Plum Island Ecosystem LTER, Massachusetts, United States - Salt Marsh Sediment SW1601-70 ...
CTCTACTCTGAATCCCTGCTGGTTGAACAATTCGATAACGTCGGTTAGATAATATTCCTTCTCAGCATTGTTACAGTCCAGGCAAGAAAGAAGGGGAAGTAAATTTTGGGTATCAAAGCAGTAGATTCCGCTATTTACTTCCTTAATCTTTAGTTCCTCGGGACTGGCGTCTTTACTCTCCACGATTCTTTTTATCTGTAGGTAGCCGTTCCTAATTACTCTTCCGTAGTGACTTGGATCAGGAAGACAAGCTGTGAGCACCGTGGCGGCTGGCCTGGCCTTCCGCTGATGCTCGACCAACTGGATCAGTATAGGTGCAGTGATAAAGGGATCGTCACCTGGAAGCACCACCAGCTCTCCTTTAAAATCCTCTAAGAGGGGAATAGCCCTTTTCAAAGCATCTCCAGTACCCAATCTTTTCTCCTGATAGACATAGTCGAATCCTTCACCTAGAATGGATCTTATTCTCTCGGCCTGATGACCCACCACTACGATTGTTCTACCTATCCCACTTCTGACACAGGCATCAACAGCGAACTTCACCAGAGCCTGATAGGTCAAGGTATGAGCCAGTTTGATTAGCTCTGAGTTCATTCGAGTCCCTTCCCCTGCTGCCAATACTACTGCTCTTACGTCCTTCATCTTCCTCTCCTTTTTCTCTTTATTCCCCTCCCTTATGAGTTGCCATGCTTTCTCTAGTGACAAATTTTTATTTCTTTGATAGTATCAAGCCATCCTTCATTTGGATACGGTTTGTTCTTCGTACAGGAAAAACCACTGATTCTCCAATGTATGTACTTTCCTCAATCTTTACAGCAGAGCTAGTTCTCAGTAAAATCCAGTTTTAACAGCCTTCACCCTTGAGCATCACCGGTATCGTCCTCAATATTATCTTAATATCCAACCAGAGTGACCAGTTTTTAAGATAGTAGATATCCAATTTAACCATCTCTTCAAAAGGAATCCTGTTTTTGCCACTCACCTGCCAAAGGCCAGTAATTCCAGGAATTCCATCCAGCCTTTTTTTGTGCCAATCCCTGTAATCATTGTATTCATGTAGTAGGGGTGGTCTTGGCCCCACCAGGCTCATCTCACCCTTAAGGACATTAAGCAATTGAGGAAACTCGTCTAGACTGTATTTTCTGATCAGCCTGCCCACCCTGGTGACTCTCCCATCATCGGAAATTTTAAACAAGGGCTTGCCATTCTCATCAATTTCATATGGATTACCTGCCTTAATCAACTTTTTCACATATGATCGATGCTTGGCATCGTCTGTATTATCATACATCGACCTGAACTTATAAAATCTAAAAGGCTTCCCCTTTTCTCCCAATCTCATCTGTTTGTAAAAAACCGGCCCCGGGCTACCAATCTTTATAGCCAGCATGATTAAAAAAAGCCAGGGAGAAAAGGTAATGAGTATTAGAGAAGTCAATATAAGATCCAGGGCTTGTTTAAGAAGAAAGGCTTTCCCCTTTACAAAAAGCTGGCTCGATTCCATTGGGCTTGCCTTGATCTCGGCAGATTTTGTTTCCCCTAAGTCAATTACATCAAGGATACTCTTATTCATTGCTCAAATCCATCTTCATTGGAGTGCTTCATTTGATTTCCTTCTAAAAAGAAAAGAGGCTGAGACACCTATGTGCTCGAACTTACACCGCCGCGGACTGAATACCCTCCATAAGGCTTATCTGTTAGTCCCGTGACGCACTTAAGATCATCAATATTTTTTACCACCCTGGCCGGGTTTCCGTAAACAACTGATCTCGGAGGGACATCTTTAGTTACCACGCTTCCTCCTCCGATGACGGAATACTCTCCGATGGTAATAAAGGGAAACAGAGTAACATTGACTCCAATCTGTGCACCTTTTTTTATAATCGGTCCCTTCATACATCTGGCGGAATACTTACAGCCCGGATGGATGTCATTGGCCACGACCACACCGGGTGCCATAAAGACGTCATCCTCAATCACCGTAAACTGAGCAATATAGACACCACAGTGAATTTTAATGTTGTTGCCGATCACACATCCATAGTCCACTACCGAATTATTCCAGATCCTGAAATTATCGCCTATGACATTTTCCTCCCTGATTACCACATTATGCCCTGTCTGTAGATTATTTCCTATCTCCGAGCCACAGTAAATGACCGATCCACTTCTGATTCTGGCATTCTCACCTATGATTAGCCTCTCAGATTGGATTATCCTCCCGCTTGGATATCCAACCAGTGCTCCCTCATCGATCTGGCAGCCTTCTCCCAAAGTAACCTTCTCTGTCACTATCTCCAACTCCTGACTCATAAGCTTATCTTTCCTCCCTTTCCTCCATTCTTTAGGGATTCATTTATCTTCTCTATTATCCTCACCACCTGATAGCCATTTTCGCCATCAGTAAGAGGTTTTTTGTCCTCCCTGACACAATCCAGAAAATGGCTTAATTCCACCTTCAAGGGCTCTTCCTGTTTTAGGCGAGGAATGGTAATATCCCCGTATCTGTAGGAAAGTTGAAATTCACCAAAACTATTATGGGAATCGGGAATCAAAACTCCCTTATCGTAGATTTTAACCTTCTCTAAGGTTTCTATATCATCATAGACGACCATTTTCCTACTCCCTACTACGGTCATATTCCTGACCTTACAGGGATCAAGCCAGCTAAGATGCAAATTAGCTACTACCTTATTAGCAAAATTCAAAGTGATAAAAGCTACATCTTCGTTCTCCGAGAGAAAGTGGCTCTGGCCGGTGGCCACAATTCGACAATCTCTTTCTCCTAATCCATCATTTAAAAGATACAGAATTACCGAAATATCATGGGTTCCAAGATCCCAGACCACATTTACATCGTCCTGAAAGAGTCCTAGATTTCGTCGCTGAGAGGAGATATAAAGAACATCTCCTAGTTCACCGGAATCGATCAGCTCTTTTAGTTTATTCACCGCTGCCGTATATAAAAATGTATGTCCCACCATTAGTACTTTACCTTTCTTTTTGGCTAGCTTAATCAGTTCCCTGGCTTCCTGGCTGGTGCGGGTTAAAGGCTTCTCCACAAAAACATGTTTTCCTGCCTCCAGCATTTGCTTTGCCAGCTCAAAATGGGTATATACCGGGGTAGCAATGGCTACTGCCTCCACCGTGGGATCATTAAGAACCTCCTGGTAATTTTTAGTCACCTTAGGCTCGGGATAAAGACTCTTAATGCGCTTAAGTTTTTCCTCATCCAGATCACAGCAATACTTCACCTTACTTTCAGGAATCTGGATAAAATTCCTGATTAAATTTGGCCCCCAGTAACCACACCCAATGACGGCAACCTTGATCATTTTCTCCATCCTTGGCAACTTTTCTACATGGCAAAGAATCTCTTTATCTCAGTAACGACCTTTTCAATCTCTTTCTGAGTCAACTCTGGAAACATTGGTAGAGAAAGAATCTGCTTAGCACAGTCCTCCGTTACAGGAAAATCGCCTTCTTTGTATCCTAAATACTCATAAGCCTTCTGTAGATGAACAGGTATAGGGTAATGAAGTCCTGTACCTACACCTTTGGATTTAAGCCAGTCTTGCAGCTCATCCCTTCTATGTGTCCTAATCACATACAGGTGATAAACATGTTTAGCATACTCTGCCTCTGAAGGCATGACCACCTCATCCACATCCTCTAATAGGTCATTGTAAATGGAGACATTTTTTTGCCGCAATTTATTCCACTCGTCCAATCTTTTTAGCTTAACTCTTAATATAGCCGCCTGTATCTCGTCTAACCTGCTATTATAACCTTCTAATAAATGTTCATACTTTTTTATCTGTCCATGGTCCCTGAGCATCTTTATCTTCTGAGCAATTTTATTGCCATTACTAACCACCATTCCCCCATCCCCAAATGCTCCCAAGTTCTTGCTGGGATAGAAGCTAAAGCAACCGGCATCCCCGATAGACCCTGCCTTTTTACCTTTATATTCTGCCCCATGTGCCTGGCAGACATCCTCAATGACCTTTAAATTATACTCTCTTGCTATCTTCATTATTGGATTCATATCTGCAGGCTGTCCAAATAAGTGGACTGGAACTATTGCCTTCGTTTTCTCATTTATTGCTCCTTCAATCCGGGAAACATCAATATTATAAGTCGATGAATTAATATCCACAAAGACAATCTTTGCCCCGGTCTGGGAAATCGCCTCGGTAGTAGCAATGAAAGTATTGGGAACAGTAATTACCTCATCTCCCTTTCCAATTCCACAGACTAGTAAAGCTAAACGTAAGGCATCGGTCCCATTAGCTACTCCAACAGCATATTCTGTCCCACAAAAGCTGGCAAACTCCTTTTCAAAGGAATTAACATTTTCCCCCAGGACAAACCTGCAGCCATCCATTACCTGCTGAACGCTCGCATTAACTTCATCCTTAATTGACTGATACTCCTGTTTCAAATCAAAAAATGGCACTCCCGTTGCTTTCTTCATACCAGCTCCTGCTCGTAGGTTACTTTTATATCTCATTTTTCAACCTGTTTTTGAACTTTCTAACTTTACACTTCGAATACAACTTCATCATTTACCAGCTTAATCCGTGTGATTACGCCATCCTTGGCAGCCGGCCCTTTAATATAAGGCTCTCCATTTTTACCAAATCTAATCTCCGAGTTATCTCTTCTTCTCCACCATCCTGCCACATCTCGGGGTAAGGCATGCCAGTAATGGTCTTTTTTCCTCAAATACCGCAATAATTCCTCATAATACTCAATCGGATGCCTACTCTCTTCATGCCCTCCTCTACTTTCACCTGATCTTATATAGTCCGGGTGAACAATTACCAGCGCCATACCATTCATTTTTTCAATCCAGTCAATTTTTTGTTTCCATATAGAGATATCTTCATATCCAAGAATCTCGAAAAGAGTATGATCCTGAGCAAGGGTAATGGGAAGTTCTACCAGATTTCCTATAAAAAATGGGAAAATGGAGAGACAGCCACCTGGTTGGGGCTCATAGGGATCAGCATCTGGAAAAGAGGAATCGTATTCAAATGGTATATCCATCATCCAGTCCGGATTTCGGTGAGTTGCAGGTGATCTAAACCCCACAGCGCCCCATTTAATGGCATATTTTTTGATTTTCTTCATTCTCTCATCAAAGATTTTTCTTGAATTAAAAAGTTTTCCATCGTGCTTGAGCCCATGAATGCCAATCTCAAAGCTATCGTTTACTAGCCCATGAAGAACCCCGGCGTCAACAGAATATCGCTCAGGCACAAAATTCCAGGAAGACCTGAATCCATATTTTCTCTCAATTTCACATACGCTCTCTATGTTTCCGGATCCTTTCTGAGTTTCCACATCATGGGTGATGACAAAAGCGAAGTTCTTCCCGTGGGGCCAGAACCATATAAAAGGAATTCCATCACTTGTTTTCATCGAACTTTTAAAGATATCTCTTTTTAAATTTTCTAATTTTTCTTCAATTGGCCAAAGAAGAAATGAACTCCGCACCTTTTTTGCTCTTCTTCTCCTTAGAAGAATCTGCAATCTCCGTGGAATTAAAGGTTTCAAAGCATAGTAAGTTTTTAAAATCCTTGCACTGCCATTGTCTTTGTATCTCTCAAAAAGGAAAGTTCCGATTTCCTTATCGTATTTGTTTATAAAACCATCAAGATTGATCCCTAATTTCCAAAATCTCTTGAGTTCGCCCATTTCACCCTAAGTATTTATAAAACAATTCTCCAGCCGTTTTAGAGATAGCTGTCGGCGTTCGCCGCAGAACAGAAGTTATCATTCTGTACTTCAGGCTTTTCTGTTCAGTGCAGGTAACACCCTTAACTGTTGGCCAGTAATAGTATGGCAAATTTATTTCCTCCATCCCCCAACGGCGTTTAAAAAATATTAATCCTGGATTATCTGGTGCAGCACGACCAAAGTCAAGATATTTGTAGCCGTTTTGACAACTATACTGAATTGCTTGCCATTGGAGAAGATGATTTGGGTGATATTGCAAATAGTTCCTGTCAGATGCATTGAACTTATAATAGATTGTATCTTTGTAGATAAAAAAGACCCCGCCCGCAATAGAGATACTCTTGTACTTAGCAATCAATACAAAACCAAGTCCGTTTGAGACTAACTCCTGCCAGATATTTTTAAAAAAATCGTAAGGTTGAGGGAGTATACCATGCTTTTTACGAGTTGTAAGGTTAAGGAGATAAAAATTCCTCATATCTTTTTCTGTTTCACTCTTTTCTATCTTCAGATTTGCCCTTTTGGCCGCTCTAATTGGGTTACGAACAGTTTTGAGGCCTTTCCAAAGAGAGTCTGTACCCGGAGAAAGGTCTAATTTAAAGAGCTTGTAATACGTGCGATTCTCAAAATGTAAGTTTTGCAAAAGAACACTCGGACATTCTCCCCGTACTTCGATATAGTCTGCTTTTTCTCTTTTTGCCTTTTCTACAACGGTAGAAAATAGAGATCTAATATCTTCATCAGAAGTTACCAAAGGAAAGCAAGCATCTGTGAAGGGTAAGCAGACGAGCCGATCGCCGGTCACCCAGCTTTTGATAAGAAAAAACGGACATCCTGCCTTAATCTTTTTATCGGAATCTTCTAAAACAAGATAATAAGGAATATACCCATAGGTCTTTTGCAGTACCCTGGCCCAATTAGAAAGATGAAACACAGTCCCTTGAGGGTGATTACCCACAAACTCATCCCACCTTTTATCCTTAGATGGATCGATTATTTTGAATTGCATATCACCTTTCCCCCTGACAAAAGTTCCTCGTATACCTTCAGATACCTCTTCTTCATTTTTGACCATCGATATTTCTCGTAGATTTTACTTGCGTTAGTGCCTAATGATGCCCTTTGCGATGGATTCCGATAAAGCTCGAGAATACAGCTCGCCAAGTTCTCCGCATCGCCTACCCGAAAATATTTCAAGGAATTTCCATTAAAATGTTGCCGTATTGTTTGGAGAAGAGAAGCTATCACTGGTTTTCCCATGGCAACCAACTCAAAGAGTTTATTGGGAGATTGGTATTCGTTGAGTAAAGCTACCACCCCTGCATCTGCTTTTTCAATCTCCTCCAGGAGCTTCTCCTGGCTAACATAACCCATAAAGTTTACTTCTTTCTCAACCCGAAGGGCTTTTGCAAGATCTTTCAATGTTTTTCCATATTCTCCTTTGCCAAAGATCTTTAATCGGATGGGAATCTGATTTCTTAAAAGTGAAACAGCTTCTATGATGACTTGAATACCGTAGTTCTCAGTTATTGTACCATGATGAATGAAGGTGAAGAATCCATCATTGGGATGAGTACGGTTTACATCCCTCACTGACAGACCAAACACACCCTCGTCAGGCACATTGAGGATAACGGTAATTGGTGTTTTTACTTTTCGTTTGTCAACTAGCTTCTGGTGAGAGAGTTCATGGCATACAATTACATGGTCCGCGTAATTTGCACTCAATTTTTCAATCAAAGCAAAAAGTTTAATAATGAAATTATGGCTTCCCAGGCAAAACTTACTTGCCATAAGTTCAGGCATATCCTCAAAAAGGTAAAGGATTACTTTGCTGCCAAGAAGCTTTGGTATTAATCCCGCGAATACTAAAAAGTCGGGCATACTCTCAATTTCAATGGCATCATATTTTTTTTTTGAATACAGCCAAGTCAGCTTTATGAACACCCATAAAGAAAAGACAATATACTCGAGGACATACCTCAGCACTCCCCGGCGTTTATGCCGGATGGGTAGCCTAAAAACTTGTACACCTTTAACCACTTCGCAAGGGAGTTGATTGGTGTCACGTTCACAGATGACATCAATGGAATATCCGCTCTGAAAAAGAGTTTCAACGTTTCGCCGTGTGTGCGTTTCCTCAGGATAATAAGCTCGCCGCACGATGCACACTTTTTTACTTCTTCTGACTTCGCCATAATTGTGCTTGTCTGTTATTTTGCAGTTAACCAGGCATTCTTTATAAGTTTTGATGATATCCTTTGCGATTTGCTGTATTTCTAAGCCAAGTTCTTGTATGCACTTCCTTCCATTAGTTCTTTTGCCATAGTTTAGCGCCAACCTTATCTTTCGGGCTATATCTTCAGGCTCCCTCTCGCATATATAACAACCTTCAGTATTTCCAATTATTTCTTTTGTATCACCAGCATCTGTAGAGACTATAGGTACATTACACGCCATTGCTTCTTTTATAACCATTGGTGAAGCCTCAAAGTTGGAGGTCTGGACTACTACATCAGATGCATTCATATAAAGAGGCATATCTTGGTGAGAAATACTCCCACCTGTAATTAATAAAATATTATCTCTTCGTAGAATTGCAAACACACTTTGCAGAATATCAAATCCCTTTTCTGTGCGTGTTTTAGGATTTTCAATATCAGCGGGAAAAAATACTATCTTTTTATCTTTAGCTAAATTCAATTTTCTTCTGCATTCAAATTTGTTTACTGGTTTAAATAATTCCAGATTAACCCCTGGAGGCTTAACTATTGATCTTTTCTTAAGATTTAAGACTTCTATTAGATCTCTACATACAGATATGAGAAAGTCCACCCTCTCTACAGCCAATTTTTTAATTCTTTTTGAATACACAAGTTTCGAAACCACATTAATATCTCTCGGCATAAGTTCAGGTGATTTCAAAGCTTCTCCTTCGTGAAACGTCAATATCAAAGGTATTTTCAATCCTAAAATTGATTTTGCAATCCAGAAAGGATATATACAATATGTATGATGAGCATGAACTATGTCATAATGACCGAATCCCAATTTCTTAACCAAACGGGGAACTGCAAGAAAATAATTCAATTTATTGCGCCGCCCGTTTATGAAAAATATATCCACAAAAATGCCTTCTTCTCTGAGAGATTCAACCTGCTCCTTCACAAATATCCCATAAAAAGGATACTCAGTAGTGGGGTACATATTGGTAAGAATCAAAACTCTCATTGCTTTCTCTCAAGAACTAAGTTGATTCGCGTTAGTAAGAAGCAATCCTTTTGAAGGTTCTGAAATTAGTGTAGTAGTTTGTAAGAATTGTACCCATTATTTAAAGATACTTACAAAATTAACCAATAGGACTATTATACCTTTCATTAAAGGTTTTCGGTTTTATATGCCCTCGCTCCATTAATGATTTATATATTTGTGTAAACTCCTTAGAAATCTTTGCAATATCAAATTCCTTAACTCGTTCAAGACCGCCTTGGATCAATTTCTTTTGTTTTGACTCTTTTTCAAACAGGTTAAGTACTTCTTGACTCATCATCTTAATATTTCCAGGATTTACAAGAATGGCGCAAGTTTCGTTAACAACTTCTGGAACGCCATCAATCGCAAATGCAATAATTGGAACCCCTATTGCCATTGCTTCTAACAAGGTAATCCCGAATGATTCCCAATTAGAAGTTAGCAAGAATATGTCAAAAATTGATAGAAGATCCGGCACATCTGTTCTGGCACCCGTAAAAATAATCTTGTCTTGCAGGTCTAACTTAATTACTTTCTCTTCCAAGATAGGCCGCAAATCGCCGTCTCCAACTATAAGAAATCTAATATTATCAACCTTCATCAATGCCTTTTCGGCAACTTCAATGAACTTATCTATGCCTTTCTCGGGGGCCAAACGAGCAACAGTGCCTACTACTTTTTCAGAATCCTTTAGACCAAATTCTCTTCTAATCGCTGCCTTCTTTCTAATAGGTCGGAAGCTTTCTAAATCAATAGTGCTACATAATACAGAAATCCTATAGCGTGGCAGTCCATACTTCTCCATAACTATACTCTTTGTATGATTCGAATTAGTAATATAATGATCAACCAGACCAGAACTTAATTTATCCCAAAACAATACGCTGCTTTTTTCCCATTTTTCATTCCCTAATGTTGTCCCGTGAAAATGTTTTATCAGTACCGAACTTGGCAAAAAGAGTTTAATAAGATTTAACAAAGGTGAACCATCATGATTGTGAATTACATCAAATTTTTCTTCCCTAACAAACTGAAAGCATCCACTAAGGTGAAAAAAATCATAACCATTTTTCATTCCACATTGGAAAATTTTTATTCCTGAATCTATTGCTTGTTGACCAATTATTAAGCGGTTTGCCATATAAGCAATAATCACATCGTGGCCAGCCGCTTTTTGGGCCTTTGCAAGCTGATATGCAAAATTCTCGGAACCTCCAAATTCCCCTGACCAATTACAATGTAAGATTTTCATATATGAAAACCGTGTTCTTGCATTATGATTAATGATTTATGAAACAACTTATCCCAACTATAATTTTGAACAACTCGTACCTTTCTTATTTTTCCTTCCTTTGAAAGTCCCTTTGCAATTCTTTTTTTAACCAATTTATCAAAAGTAAAATAATCAGCAGCAAAATCTATTTCGTTGGATATTAACTTATCCGACTTCAAACTTTCCATGTCGACGGAAACCACAGGTTTCCCGCATGCGAGATATTCGTATATTTTCAGCGGATTAACACTGCGAGAAACTTCATTAATTTTGAAAGGGTTTATGCAAATATCAAAAGAATGTATGTAAGAAGGTATAACTTCTCTTGCTTTCTTTCCTAACAGATAAATGTTCTGATATTTTTTTAACTTGTTGACACATTCTTCTGCGGAAGGTTCTATGGGCCCAATTAGTACAATCGATTTGTTTGGGTTTTTTTTTGCAATGTAACCAATCAGATCATAATCCAAGAATTCAAAAAGAACTCCCACAAAGCCAATAATTGGCTTAGGGATGCTTCCCATATCTTCCGGTAATTCATAATTGTCTTTGGGAAAAAGTCCGGCATCAAAGCCGTTGGGAATATAGTAAACCTTATTTCCCCCATAGATTGCAGAATATTTTTCGTATAGTGTTTTCGCCGTGGTAAATATCAAGTTACTTCTCTTCATCAGACCCTCAACGCACCCTCTAATATAAAAATATTGACTATCCTTCTTCCCTCCGTATGCAGCAATATCATCGACCAAATCAAAGACGATCTTATCGTAATTCATCAAAGAAAGGGCATTATAATATTCAGGAAGATATACCCACAATATATAATCTTTAAACCCTAATTTTCTTGCTTTTTGGTCAACGATCTTCCCACACCATTTATGGTTTAATATTGAGACAAAGGAACGTGACGAATATGGCAGTCCCCTTGGTGGTTTCAGGAGAAAGATGTTCTCATGCACTTTTTCAACCGTAGATTTAAAAAATCTGTTATGGGCATAGGCTCTCTGATATGCGTAAGGCCGTCTAACCAAAGAAAACGAGGGTTCTACATATAAAACTTTGTTGCCCTGGCGTGCGAATCTCCACATAAAATGTTGCTTGCGGTACCAAAAATCGTTCCAGTAGTGAGTTGAGATGCAGACAATATTCCGGCTCATTTTAGCTAGCATTATCTTTCTTCATAGACATTTTTTACGTTACGGGGTTGTTGGTTCAGATAAAAACCTGATATTATTCCAAGAACCATAAAAAGAGAGATGCTTGCACCAAGACCACCAAAGCCAAGGGGCACCGAATCATAAATAAGATACAGCAGACAAAAAAGGCTAAGTGTCTTTATCATTTTATTGGATGCACGGTTAAAAACATATAAACTTGTCTTTATTCCACTAAGATATACCCAGATGAATGGGATAAATCCCAAAAGCCCGGTAGTATATAAAAGTGAAAGATAAGTTCCATGTCCACCGAAACGAAGTTGCTGGGTCAAAAAACGAGTTATTCCTGTTCCATATATTTCGACACCTCCCATACCAACTCCAAAGACAGGATTCCCGAGGAACGAGCTCCAGAAGAGAGGAAAAAGCATGCCTCTATAAACCTCCATTTGTTCCAGCGAACCCCTAATTTTGAACATTCTCTGTAGTTGCGATGGAAGTATGTCGTAATATACAAATACGCAGATGTAAATGATAAACCCCGTAACAAAAAGAAGAGGAAGAGCTCTCCAGCTTTTTCTTAAGACTAGCCAGAGACAGAGGGCAAGAATAGTACCTACGAAACTTCCTCGTGCACCACTCAATATCAGACCAAACCACAAGAATCCATAGAGTATCCATTTCGAGAGGCCATTTACTTTTTTTGCGCCGGCAAGTAATAGAAGCAAGCATATTGGAGCAACTTCCCCAAGAGTACCTATACGGTATCCCCCGGAGAACAACCTGTAACGTGTTTCCAATAATTCAGCCCCAGCTGCGCTAAAAAAAGCAAAAGAAAAGATACCCCGATTTTGAAGGCTATAAAGAATATTTTGCACTGGATACGAAAAAATTAGGACAATACCCAAAAGGCAAAGGACGAGGCATATTTGCCAGAGAAACCCTTTAATCCCCTGTATAATTTTCATATCCGAAGACACAGCTTCACCGAATACAAGGTACGCACAAAAGCTTAAAAAAAATTCATAATAAACCCTCAATCCACCCGCCTCCTGTGGTATTCCAAGAACACTTGATGAAGGCAGCGGATTTCTTAAATAATTGGTAAAGACTACGCCAAAATATAACAAAATTGGAATTAACAGAGGATTCATGCTGCTTTTAAAAATAAGTATTGGTTTTCTTTTAATAATCTTGAAAAGAAAATATACAATCGTGATCACGGGAATTCCAACTTCGGCTACTTCTAAATCAGGTATGTTAAATGGACTACCTACAGAAAAAGGGATAAAGACCAATAAAATAGCAGCAAAAACACCTATGTGTGGCTTTATTAATACCCAAAGGAAGAACAAGAAACCTATTAATAGCATTAGTATCCGGAAAGGCGAAATGAAACCTTTAGATAATACCATGCCAAGTCCAAAGGCGACAAGAAGTCCAATTATCGTGAGGAGATTAGACCTCTGCAATTTTTTGTCCCACACGTTATGAATAACTCTCATGTTCAATTTCTATCTTCTTTCTTTCGAGGATAACAGGGTTTGAATCCCACTCAACTTAAACTCTCGCAACAAAAAACAAAATATCTGTTTATTTCTAACGATTTCTTTCACCAACCTTTCTAAGGCAGAGAGTATCACCGTAAGGCATTGCTGTTTTTAAAGTCGCAGTACACTTTTGAGTTTTAGTAATTACTCCATATTCAGGACAATAAAAAGCAGGCTCTTTATGCCATTGCAATTTCCCCGAATCAATTTTGAGATCTGACTTAAAACCCGGAGATAAAACAAGATTCCACTCCAGACTGTGTTCTCCTTCTCCCCTGAATTTGTCTATTATTTCCAATTTCCTTTCTTTTTTATAAAATCTTATTTCTCTTTGGTGAACAACAGAATGAGAAAGTCTTTTATATCCGTAATGCTCTCCAATAAAAATATCTACTTCATCACTGATTTCCCATCTCAAACATTTAATCTCAGCATCGTCTTCCATCTCAAAAAGACTCTTCCCATCAAATCTATTTTGCTCCTTGCCATCTACCACGACTGTATTATGATAAGCGGTTGAACGAAACTTATTTCGCCATTCAGGCTCAGCAGTATAGACACAAGTCCCGGGATCAATAATAATATCCTCACCATCTACGCACAACTCAAAACTCAACTTATCATTATGGCAATGGCCACCATTTCCATTTTGTCCATTAGAACCGCATGAAATAATGATATAATCTTTATCTTTCCTCATTATATACCAGCCAGCCTCGGAAAATGCCCGGCTGCCAATATTTGCAAGAGAGTTCCCTTCTAAATCCCACCAGACTTTATAACCCTTCTCTCCAAAAATCCATAGTGCCTCCTCGCAAAAACCAAATTCTTTAACCTTAAACTCAGGCTCTTTAAAGAATATGGCTGCAAGAGTAAGCAGATATCGCATATCAAGAACTTCTCGGTTAGTAAATACATGGAGTCTGCCGCTATCATTGTCTCCTATCTGAGGCATTGTGCTATTTGGCTTTAAGGCATAGAGAACGAATTCAAACATCTTGCGGAGACGCTGGAGGTATTTTTCACCAAATATTTCATTCCCAACTTCCATAAAGTTATCTTCTTTAAAATTCTCACCATTAATTGTTACTAAAAAAGTGGCATAGAAAAATAGTTCCAATGTCAAACGGTGATAACAAGTAGAAGCTTCAAAATCACATCCATCTGGATAGACTTGTTTTTCCATTTCTTTTATAAGCTCTTTAATTCCAAATTCCTTCCATTTTTTTGCATCTTCAAATTCAGGGAAGATAACGCCAAGATAAACCAACCCTGTAATATCGGAAAGATAATGATTGGAAGTAAAAGACTCACTTTTTTCTAAATTTTTTATGATATGACGCCCATGCTGATATAGCGATTTTAAGAATTTGAATAAAAACTGCTGATTAATTACTTCCGAATCTTTAAAAAAGTAATATCCCAAAATCCAATTGCAGGCACGAATAGCCACATCCATTGCGCAACACCAGTTTACTCCAAAATTTGGTTTATTATTGTCTATCCAATCACTAATTTGGTTAACAAATTCCCTTACATACTTTTTGCCATTGGTTAACCAATATGCCTCACCTAATACAGATAAATGTTGAAACCGTGAAAGTTCCCAGGGAACTTTTATGTCTGCCTTTCCATAAGGAATTTTTATGTCTTTATAATATTTCTTGGGATTCCATTGATATCCTGATTTAAAATCACAATGCCAGTTGATCTTATTCCCCAGCTTTACTTCACCAGAGCCGAGAAGATCAAATATATGCTCACAAATTTTATCCGCTTTTTTTATAGCAGCCCCAATAATATCTTTAGAGAACTCTTTTTCAAGAACCCTGACGGTGTTGCTTTGCTCAATTGGATTTATAAAGAACTTTGGCCTTCCTTTATTACCTTGACGGTTACGCAAAAAACATCTAATAAAATCACTTACTGAAAGAACGCAACTATCCAGTGAATTCAAAAGTTCCTCATCGGATATTTCCGAATGCATTCTTAGAGCTCTATATTTGTTGATCCTATCAAAGATCGCTTCTTTTATCTTTTCATAAGCCCTACTTGGTAGTTTGCTAAACGGTATCTCCCCTCCGAACAGGCGTCTTATCTCGAAATCACTTTTTCCCACTATTGCCCCCTCCTACTAATTTTCTGGCTAGCTCGATGGCCGCTTCATTATTCTGATACCCTTTTTTTGACACCCTATTCTTAAGGTTGTGCAGAGCGTTTGAATTTCTTTCTTTTGAGGCTCTCGCAATAAGAAGAGCATGGCAAAATAAATCACTAGCCCAAGACATATTCCTAAGATCAAGTTTGCCAAGGTTGATTGGGTTAATTTGTTTCCCACAAGATAAACGATTACTCCCATTATTGCTGAAGCACAGGTAATTTTCAATAGAGACCTAAAAGGAAATTCCCAAACAAAAAATCTTCTTGACGTGACAATCATCAGAAGTAATAAAAAGACATAAGAAACCAAAGTAGTTATAGCTGCAACTACATAACCGTACAGAGGAATTAGTAAAAAGTTAAGTCCTAAATTAAGCAGACCAGAGGCAATAATAGAAAACATTATAAAATGAGTCCTTTTATAAAAAAGGGGACCTGCTTGAAATCTTTGCTGAAGACCGAGAAAAAATGCTCCTAAAGTGACTAAGGGAATAATTCTATATCCTTCGTGATATTCCTGCGCCGTAAGAATTCCGATAAGTGGTTTTGCCAAGACACTCAGTCCTACCACTGCCGGAAGACAGATAATCAGATAATAGCGGGTAAGTCTACTCACAAATTCCTGGCTTTTTTTCTTGCCCTCCTTTTCCCATATATTCATTGAAATTGGTCCTGAAGCCAACATGAATAGAGTGGCAAGAAGCATGATGCTCTTCTCGGAAATACCATAGCTTGCTGAATATATTCCTACCTCTTTACTACCTCGAAAAAATTCCAAGACATAGCGATCAGATAAACTTAGTATCCAAGCAGCAAGATTGCCTATTGCTAGGGGAAAACTGTATTTTGCCATCTCTAACGTCAACGGGAAGGAACTACCTTTTGCACTTAAAGAGACTCCTTCTATCGCTTTTTTCCAAAGAAATGGGAAACCTATTACTAAGCTCAGGACGGAGCCCAAAAGCAGCCCACTAACGCCAAAATGGAAAGCCATCACTAATAATATCCCAAAACTAATTGCCGCTATACTATCCCATATTCTGAAACCACTGTACCAACTTATCTGCCGTTTTACCCTAAGAAAGTAAAGAGGCACCTCAAAACCGGAATTGAGAACAAATACGAGTATGCCAATCCACATTAATGAACACAGTTTCATAGAAATGGACGGTTTTAGAATTACAAGAATACCTGAGGTAACGAGCGACACTACTAATATTGAAACAATGGTTAACTTAATTGTATTCCCATAAAACTCGGCGAGTCTGTCATCTCGCTCATAGACAG